>Ga0209988_10001214_pt1 | contig 16727 bp, 13 predicted proteins | sample N075metaG_FD_183115 | JGI IMG/M metagenome (GOLD analysis project Ga0209988, IMG submission 183115) | Deep subsurface microbial communities from Kermadec Trench to uncover new lineages of life (NeLLi) - N075 metaG (SPAdes) (version 2) | ecosystem: Environmental > Aquatic > Marine > Ocean trench... | reverse complement strand
TAGATAATGGCAGGAAACTATATAAACTGGAAATTAAAAAAGGAAAAGATTATGCGGGATTAAATACTATTGGAATCTACAATGAAGGATTTGAACCCAAAGGTTGGCTTTACATATATTGGGATACCTATGCTATAAAGAAAATTGAATACGAATTAATAGCAGCTTCAGATAAGCAAAAAAAAAGAAGCAAGAGCCTTTTAGGAACACTTAATAATCACAAGTTGATTATATCATATATGGAATATCAAGGTAAGATGTATCCAAACTACTACTATTATGAAACCCCAAAACTAGTTAATGTAGGAGATAGGTCTTCAGATAAATTCAATAAAACCGAAGAGGAGATTAAAAAGGAAAAAGAAGAACAATTTTATTACACAGTGCAGGAAATACTCTTTACTGAAATAATCCAAAACCCTGAAACAATCGCAGAAGCACTTCAAAAAACATGGTCTGAGGATATATTTTTACAACGACCTTATAATAAAGAGTTCTGGGAAAATTATAATATTTTACTAGAAAGCGAAGAAGAAGAAAAACTCGTTCGGGATTTGAGTAAACGTGCAACACTCTTTAAAGAGTGAAACAATCATTCTATAAAAAATCTAATATCTTATATCTATAACCAAAAATCTTAATTATCTTTGCAATCCCAAAAGAGAGGAGGTTAAGATACTATGTTAATAATACCAGTAAAAGAAGGAGAAAATATAGACAGAGCGCTTAAGCGTTTTAAACGAAAGTTTGACCGTACAGGAACTATGCGTCAATTGAGATCTAGAAAGCAATTTTCAAAGCCTTCTGTAATACGAAGAGCACAAATGCAAAAAGCTCGATATATACAGCATCTAAGAGATCTGGAAGATATTTAATAGTTCTTACTTATAAATAATAAAAATCCGTTGGAAATTAGTAACTTTACTTTTCAACGGATTTTTTTCATATCTGAATAATTTTGATGACATGCCCTTTTCAAACTTTATATCCTTTTTGGAATTAGAGAAAAAATATTCAGTTCACACAGTTAAGGCCTATAAAAGTGATTTGGAAAGTTTTTTTGAATATGCTTCAGAAGTATATAAATATACCGATATTAAAAATGTTCACTATTCCATTGTTCGAAGCTGGATCGTATTTTTAGTAGAAACAGGTATATCAAACCGAAGCATCAATCGAAAAATTTCTTCTTTAAAAACATATTACAAATTTTTACTAAAGACCGAACAGATTAAAGTAAATCCATTATCCAAACATAAAGCCTTAAAAACCTCAAAAAAACTACAAGTTCCTTTTTCAGAAAAAGAAATAATAAATGTATTGGAATTACTTCAGGAAGAAAAAGATTTTAAAGGTATTCGTAACAAACTAATTGTTGAACTTTTATACTCTACCGGAATACGGCGAGCTGAACTTGTAAATTTAAAATTGAGGGATGTATCCCTATCAAAAAAAACAATTAAGGTTTTAGGGAAAAGAAATAAAGAACGGATTATCCCCTTGCTTTCTCCAGTAACAGAGACCATTCATGAGTATTTATATTATAGAAAAGCCCTTGAAACGATTAAGGATAATGATTTTCTTTTCTTGTCATCTAAAGGAGTTAAAGTATACGAAACACTTGTTTACCGAGTTATAAATAAGTATTTTGGTAAAGCATCAGAAAAAGTAAAAAAGAGTCCACATATCTTGCGGCATTCTTTTGCAACTCATCTTTTAAACGAAGGTGCTGATTTAAAAGCAGTAAAGGAGTTACTTGGGCATTCCAGTTTGGCATCTACTCAAGTGTATACTCATAATAGTATAGCAAAATTGAAACAGGTATATAAAAATTCACATCCTAGAAATTTAAAATAAGAACAAAAATTAACTCATTGATTATGAAAGTAAATGTGCAAACACCTAACTTTGTAGCAGATGAAAAGCTAATCATTTTCATTAATAAGAGACTCTCTAAATTGGAAATATTTTATAACCGAATTATCTTTGCAGACGTTTTTTTAAAAGTTCAGAAAACAAAAGACAGACAAAATAAAATTGTAGAGATATTATTAAGTATTCCTGGTGATGTTTTAATGGTAAAAAAAGGGGCTAAAACTTTTGAAAAAGGAACAGATAAATGCCTGAAAGCATTAGAGAGGCTACTTAAAAAAAGAAAACAAAAGCAGAGAGCATATTCATAAGATTATTTTCTTAAAAATAGTTTTTTAAAAAAAATAATTTAATTACATTTGCAGTCCGTTAGAAATAGCGGACTTTTTTATGTTAAAAAGTAAGCCGAAAGCCGATGTAGCTCAGCTGGCTAGAGCAGCTGATTTGTAATCAGCAGGTCGTGGGTTCGAGTCCCTCCATCGGCTCTTTGAAAAGATTGATTTTCAGAATTAAAGAAGTATTTAATAATTACTTCTTTAGGAAAGGGAAGTTAGTCTTGAACGGAGTCGAAGAGAGTCTCTCTAACAACTCTAAAATGTTCTTTAAAATAGATGTTTTGAATTAAGGGGAGATACTCAAGCGGCCAACGAGGGCAGACTGTAAATCTGCTGACTATGTCTTCGCAGGTTCGAATCCTGCTCTCCCCACATAAATATTTTTTTATGTAAATGTTCGCCTGAATAGGATCACCGGGTATTGCGGGGGAGTACTTTTAAACAATCTAGTTGGTTCTGAATTATTTTCCTATAATTATTTAGGAAAGATTTTGCGGGAGTAGCTCAGTTGGTAGAGCGTCAGCCTTCCAAGCTGAATGTCGCCGGTTCGAACCCGGTCTCCCGCTCTAAAAATTCTGAGAAGGCTGGAATCTCTTCCTTTTAAAAGCAAAGGATGTAAATTAACACTTTACGCCGGTGTAGCTCAGGGGTAGAGCGTTTCCTTGGTAAGGAAGAGGTCATGGGTTCAAATCCCATCATTGGCTCAATAAAATTTAATATTAAATACTAAAATATAACAAAGACTAAATTAATACAAGATGGCAAAAGAAAAATTTGATCGGTCGAAACCCCACTTAAATGTAGGTACAATTGGACACGTAGATCACGGTAAAACAACATTAACTGCAGCTATTACAAAAGTATTGGCAGATGCAGGTCATTCTGAGGAAGTAACTTTTGATCAAATCGATAATGCTCCTGAGGAAAAAGAAAGAGGGATTACAATTAACTCTTCACACATAGAGTATGCTACAGCTACTCGCCACTACGCCCATGTTGACTGTCCAGGTCACGCGGATTATGTAAAGAACATGGTAACAGGTGCTGCACAAATGGATGGTGCTATTCTTGTAGTTGCTGCCACTGATGGACCAATGCCACAAACCCGTGAGCATATCCTTTTAGGTCGCCAAGTAGGTATTCCACGTATTGTTGTATACATGAATAAAGTAGATATGGTAGATGATGATGAATTGCTTGAGCTGGTAGAAATGGAAATCAGAGAACTTCTTAGTTTCTACGAATATGATGGTGATAAAGGACCTGTTATTGCTGGTTCAGCATTAGGTGCTCTTAATGGAGAACAAAAGTGGGTTGATACTGTTATAGAATTAATGGAAGCCGTAGACACCTGGATTGAGCTGCCAGAACGTGATATAGATAAACCTTTTTTAATGCCAATCGAAGATGTATTCTCTATTACAGGACGTGGTACAGTTGCAACCGGACGTATTGAAGTTGGAATAGCAAATACTGGAGATTCTGTTGATATTATTGGTATGGGAGCAGAAAAATTAACTTCGACTATTACTGGAGTTGAGATGTTCCGTAAAATTCTTGATAGAGGTGAAGCTGGCGATAATGTTGGTATCCTTTTAAGAGGTATTGAAAAAAATGACATTAGAAGAGGTATGGTTATCTGTAAACAGGGGTCTGTAACACCTCACGCTAAGTTTAAGGCAGAAGTATATATTCTTAAAAAAGAAGAAGGGGGTCGTCACACACCATTCCATAATAACTACCGTCCTCAGTTTTACGTACGTACCACTGATGTAACTGGAAATATTACACTTCCTGATGGAGTTGAAATGGTAATGCCTGGTGATAACCTAACTATTAATGTCGAACTACATCAAGCAATTGCAATGAACGTAGGTTTACGTTTTGCGATTCGTGAGGGAGGTAGAACTGTAGGGGCAGGTCAGGTAACAGAAATTATAGACAAATAAGTTTTAGTTAAAAAAGTCACTTAAGGTATTATGTAAATAGAGAAATACCTTGACTTATATAAACGGGTAAAGCTTAGCTTGCCTTGTAGGTAATGTGAAAGAGCTACCCAAAAAACGGGTTTAGCTCAGTTGGTAGAGCACTGGTCTCCAAAACCAGGTGTCGGGAGTTCGAGTCTCTCAACCCGTGCAAGTATTAAATAAACAGCTTTTAAAAATGATAAACTATATCAAAGAATCTTATAACGAACTTAGAAATCATGTGACATGGACCACATGGTCTGAGGCACAACGTCTAACCGTTATTGTTGCGGTATTTTCGGTAATTTTGGCTCTAGTTGTATTTGGAGTTGATACTGTTTTTAGTAAAGCTATTGGTCAATATTTTCAATGGATTAAGTCCTAAGTATATAAAAAAATGTCTGAAACTAAAAGTACAAAGAAGTGGTATGTAATCCGATCGGTTAGTGGAAAGGAAAACAAGATTAAGGCGTATATAGAATCTGAGATTACGCGATTAAAACTTGAAGATTATATTGAACAGGTCTTGGTTCCAACCGAAAAAGTGATACAAATCCGAAATGGAAAAAAAATAAGCAAAGAGCGTGTTTTTATTCCTGGGTATATCATGATTCAGGTGAATTTGACAGGTGAAATTCCGTACATTATAAAATCTATTAACGGGGTTATTGGTTTTTTAGGCGAAACAAAAGGTGGAGAACCGGTGCCACTAAGACAGGCAGAAGTAAATAGATTGTTAGGTAAAGTAGATGAATTATCTCTACAAGACGAAAATGTTAATATACCTTTTATAATAGGAGAAACAATTAAAGTAATCGATGGTCCCTTTAATGGTTTTAACGGTTCGATAGGAAAAAATAAATGAAGAAAAACGCAAGCTTGAAGTAATGGTAAAAATTTTCGGAAGAAAAACACCTTTAGAATTAAGTTATATGCAAGTAGAAAAAGTTTAATTGTTACACACTTTAATAGGTTTTACTTAGGCTTCCACTAAAGAAAAACCGAATTAAAAATTTAAACATGGCAAAAGAAGTAGAAAAAGTAGTAAAGTTACAAGTTCGGGGTGGTGTGGCTAACCCATCACCACCAGTTGGACCAGCTTTAGGTGCTGCCGGTGTGAATATTATGGAGTTCTGTAAGCAGTTTAATGCTAGAACTCAAGATAAAAAAGGAAAAATATTACCTGTGGCTATTACAGTTTATAAAGACAAATCATTTGATTTTGTTATTAAAACTCCACCTGCTGCAGTGCAAATCCTTGAAGCCGCCAAAATTAAAAAAGGTTCAGGCGAGCCACACATAAGAAAAGTAGCTTCTATTTCCTGGGATCAGGTAAAATTGATTGCAGAAGATAAAATGCCCGATCTGAATGCCTTTACTGTAGAATCTGCTATGAAAATGGTAGCTGGAACTGCACGTTCAATGGGGGTGAAAATAAAAGGTGCTGCACCTTTTAAATCTGAAAAGAATCTATAAAATGGCAAGATTAACTAAAAAACAAAAAGAAGCTCACGCTAAAATAGAACCAAATAAGACTTATAGTGTGATGGAGGCTTCTTCTTTAATAAAAGATATTACTAACGTAAATTTTGATGCAAGCGTAGACCTTGCCGTACGTCTTAATGTTGACCCTAAAAAGGCTAACCAGATGGTACGTGGAGTAGTAACTCTGCCTTACGGTACTGGTAAAGATGTTAAAGTATTAGCTTTGGTAACTCCAGATAAGGAGGCAGAAGCCAAAGAAGCTGGTGCAGATTATGTTGGTTTAGATGAGTACCTTACTAAAATAAAAGGAGGTTGGACAGATGTCGATGTTATTGTAACAATGCCAAGTGTAATGGGAAAATTAGGGCCGCTGGGACGAATTTTAGGACCTCGTGGATTAATGCCTAATCCTAAAACTGGTACTGTTACAATGGATGTTGGTAAAGCCGTTTCTGATGTAAAAGCTGGTAAAATCGATTTTAAAGTTGATAAAACGGGTATTATACATGCTGCTATTGGAAAAACATCTTTTGATGTTGATAAAATTGAAGGAAACGCTAAAGAATTATTAACAACCCTTGTTAAATTGAGACCTCAGGCTACTAAAGGTGTTTATATAAAAAGCATCTATATGTCTAGTACAATGAGTCCTAGTGTTGAGATCGATACAAAAAGATTTACTGAGCAGTAATATTTAGAACTTATGACAAGAGAAGAGAAATCACAAGTAATTGAAAAATTAACTGCACAGTTAAACGAAAACACTACTATATACTTAGCAGATATTTCTGGTCTTGATGCAGGAACTACAAATAACTTACGCCGTGCCTGTTTTAAAGCAGGTGTAAAATTATCTGTAGTGAAAAACACTCTGCTTAAAAAAGCAATGGGTGAGACAGAAAAGGACTTTGGGGAATTACCAGACGTAATTAAAGGTAACACTTCATTAATGTTTTCTGAAATTAGTAATGCACCTGCCAGAGTTATTAAGGCATTCAGGAAAAGATCTGAAAAGCCGTTACTTAAGGGAGCATTTATAGAAGAAAATATATATATAGGTGATGACCAACTAGATACTTTAGTTAATATTAAATCTAAAGACGAACTTATTGGAGATATTATTGCATTACTTCAATCTCCTGCTAAGAACGTTATTTCGGCACTAAAATCAGGTGAAGGAAAACTTGCAGGTATAATAAAGACACTATCCGAAAAAGAAGGGTAAATTAAATTAGCACTAATAATAAATTAAATAAAACTAAAAAACTTAAAACGATAGAAAATGGCAGAATTAAAAGATTTCGCAAAAAAATTAGTTAACTTGACTGTAATAGAAGTTAATGAGTTAGCTGGAATATTAAAAGAAGAATATGGTATAGAGCCTGCTGCTGCTGCAGTGGCTGTATCTGCTGGCGGTGGTGCAAATGGAGGAGATGCCGAAGAAGAGAAATCTGAATTCGACGTGATTCTTACAGCTTCGGGTGGTTCTAAATTAGCAGTTGTAAAACTTGTTAAAGAATTAACCGGTTTAGGTCTTAAGGACGCTAAGGGATTAGTAGATAATGTTCCTTCTCCAATAAAAGAAGGTGTTGCAAAAGATGAAGCTGAAGCACTAAAATCTCAGTTAGAAGAAGCTGGGGCAGAGGTTGAGCTTAAGTAAGATCCCAACCCACCAACCTTAAGGTTTAGGTTTATTTTCAATAAGCAAATAGACCTAAACCATTTTGTGTATATAATAGTTTATAATATTTAATATACACCCAAAATGTTTATTTTAATTAAAATTCATCCATAGATGTCAGATACGCAAACTGAAAGATTGAATTTTTCCTCTGTAAAGAATAAACCTGATTATCCAGATTTTTTGGATATTCAAATTAAATCCTTCAAAGATTTTTTCCAATTGGAAACAAAATCTGAGGAGAGAGGAAATGAAGGACTTTATAAGACCTTCTTGGAAAATTTTCCCATTACCGATACCCGTAACCAATTTGTATTAGAGTTTTTAGATTACTTTGTGGATCCGTCACGATACTCCATTCAGGAATGTATTGAACGGGGATTAACCTACAGTGTACCATTAAAGGCTCGTTTAAAATTGTATTGTACCGATCCGGAGCACGAGGATTTTGAAACTATTGTTCAGGATGTTTATTTGGGTACAATTCCTTATATGACACCTAGTGGCACTTTTGTAATTAATGGTGCAGAGCGTGTTGTTGTATCTCAATTACACCGTTCTCCTGGTGTGTTCTTTGGGCAATCTTTTCATGCTAACGGAACAAAACTTTACTCGGCAAGGGTAATTCCCTTTAAAGGATCTTGGATAGAATTTGCTACCGATATTAATAACGTGATGTATGCATATATCGATAGAAAGAAAAAATTGCCTGTAACAACACTATTCCGTGCTATAGGATATGAAAGAGATAAGGATATCCTTGAAATTTTCGATTTAGCCGAAGAAATTAAAGCTACAAAAACGGGACTTAAAAGATACTTAGGACGTAAATTGGCGGCTAGGGTACTTAAAACTTGGCATGAAGATTTCGTTGATGAAGATACTGGAGAAGTAGTTTCGATTGAACGTAACGAAATTATTATAGATCGTGATACTGTTCTTGAAAAAGAACATATAGTGGAAATCATTGAATCTGGATCAAAAACAATTTTACTTCATAAAGAAGAAATCCAACAAGCAGATTATGCGATCATTCATAATACACTTCAAAAAGATCCTACGAATTCTGAAAAAGAAGCGGTAGAGCATATTTACAGACAACTTCGTAATGCTGAACCACCAGATGAAGAAACCGCTCGAGGTATAATTAACAAATTATTTTTTAGTGAGCAGCGATACAATCTTGGAGAAGTAGGTCGTTTTAGAATGAATAAAAAATTAGGTCTTGATATCCCTATGGACAAGTTAGTCCTAACCAAGGAAGATATTATTACTATTATTAAATACTTGATCGAGTTAATCAACTCTAAAGCTGAGATTGATGATATCGATCACCTTTCAAATCGTCGTGTACGTACTGTAGGTGAACAATTATCATCACAATTTGGTGTAGGATTAGCACGTATGGCTCGTACAATACGTGAGAGAATGAATGTCCGTGATAACGAAGTGTTTACACCAATCGATTTAATAAACGCTAAGACCTTGTCTTCGGTTATCAATTCGTTTTTTGGTACTAATCAGCTTTCTCAGTTTATGGATCAAACCAATCCATTAGCAGAGATTACACATAAACGACGTCTTTCAGCATTAGGTCCCGGGGGACTATCGAGAGAAAGAGCTGGGTTCGAGGTGCGTGATGTTCACTTTACTCACTACGGAAGGTTATGTCCGATTGAAACCCCTGAAGGTCCAAACATTGGATTAATATCTTCTTTATCTGTATATGCTAAAGTTAATAATCTTGGGTTTTTGGAAACCCCTTACCGAAAAGTTGAAAATGGTAAAATAGACTTGAAGAGTGAGCCTATTTATCTTTCAGCAGAAGAGGAAGAGGGAAAATTAATTGCTCAAGCACATATTGATCAAAAAGATGATGGAACCATAATTACCAAAAAAGTAATTGCTCGTATGGAAGGGGATTTTCCCTTGGTAGATTCTAAAGAAATTCATTATACAGATGTAGCACCAAATCAAATATCGTCAATTTCTGCTTCATTAATTCCATTCTTAGAACATGATGATGCAAACCGTGCATTAATGGGGTCAAACATGATGCGTCAAGCAGTTCCATTGTTATTAGCGGAATCACCTATAGTAGGAACAGGGCTGGAACGTCAAGTTGCCTCAGATTCGCGTATTTTAATCAATGCTGAAGGCAATGGCGTTGTAGAATATGTAGATGCAAATGAAATTTCTATTAAATACGAACGTACCAAAGAAGAACAAATGATAAGCTTTGATGGAGATTCAAAAACATATAAACTTATAAAATTCAGAAAGACCAATCAAAGTACTTGCATTAATTTAAAGCCTATTGTTAAGAAAGGTGATAAAGTAAAAAAGGGACAGGTACTTTGTCAAGGATATGCAACTCAAAATGGAGAATTAGCACTGGGCAGAAATTTAAAAGTTGCTTTTATGCCATGGAAGGGATATAACTTTGAAGATGCAATCGTTATTTCAGAAGAAGTAGTGCGTCAAGATATATTTACATCTATTCATATTGATGAATATTCATTACAAGTTCGAGATACTAAATTAGGTAACGAAGAACTTACTAATGATATTCCAAATGTTTCTGAAGAAGCTACTAAAGATTTAGATGAAAATGGAATGATTCGTATTGGTGCCGATGTAAATCCCGGAGATATTCTAATAGGTAAAATTACTCCAAAAGGAGAAAGTGATCCTACTCCAGAAGAAAAATTACTTCGGGCTATTTTTGGAGATAAGGCAGGAGATGTCAAGGATGCTTCTTTAAAAGCTTCCCCTTCATTACATGGAGTGGTAATAGATAAAAAGCTATTTGAAAGATCTGTAAAAGATAAACGCATAAGACTTCAAGATAAAGAAGACATTATAAATCTAGAAGATTTATACGATACTAAGTCTAATGATTTAAAAGATATATTGGTAGATAAACTTTTTGCTATTATATCGGGAAAAACAGCTCAGGGTGTTTTAAATGAACTTGGTGAAGTGGTTTTTCCAAAAGGTAAAAAGTTCACCCTTAAAATGTTGAATGAAGTAGAAGATTATACACATTTAACTGGAGGAATATGGACTACTAGTACCAAAACAAATATTTTGGTAGCAGACTTAATGCACAACTATAAAATTAAAGAAAACGATTTACAAGGAAACCTTCGCCGCAAGAAGTTTACTATTTCTGTTGGAGATGAACTCCCATCAGGTATCTTACAACTTGCTAAAGTCTATGTTGCAAAAAAACGTAAACTTAAAGTTGGTGATAAAATGGCTGGACGCCATGGTAATAAAGGTATTGTGGCTCGTATTGTTCGCCAAGAAGACATGCCATTTCTTGAAGATGGAACTCCTGTAGATATTGTGTTAAACCCACTTGGAGTACCTTCTCGTATGAACATAGGGCAGATTTACGAAACCGTATTAGGTTGGGCTGGCCAAAAATTAGGTCACAAGTTTACGACGCCTATTTTTGATGGTGCTACACTAGACCAAATAAATGAACTTACAGATAAAGCCAATATTCCAAGATTCGGGCATACCTATTTATATGATGGTGGAACAGGTGATCGTTTCGATCAACCAGCAACAGTAGGAATTATATATATGTTGAAATTAGGACATATGGTTGATGATAAAATGCACGCTCGTTCTATAGGTCCATACTCATTAATTACTCAACAACCCTTAGGTGGTAAAGCACAGTTTGGTGGTCAACGATTTGGTGAGATGGAAGTATGGGCATTAGAAGCTTATGGTGCATCAAGTGCACTTAGAGAAATATTGACAGTAAAATCTGATGATGTTGTTGGTAGAGCTAAGACTTACGAAGCGATCGTAAAAGGAGAGCCCATGCCAGAACCAGGTCTGCCAGAATCTTTTAACGTGTTAATGCATGAATTAAAAGGTTTAGGTCTGGACATTAGGTTAGAAGAATAATTTATCCTCCCCTAAACAGGGAACTCTTCAATTTTAATTGAGGAGTCGAAGTGAAATAAAATCACTTTAAAAACAAATTATAACAACGCATAGTACATACCATTATGACAAGAAATAAAGATAACGTGATAAAGAAATTTAATAAGATTTCTATTGGTTTCTCTTCACCAGAGAGAATTTTGGCTGAATCTCGTGGTGAGGTGTTAAAACCCGAAACAATTAATTACCGTACTCACAAACCTGAACGAGATGGTCTTTTCTGTGAACGAATTTTTGGTCCTATTAAAGATTATGAATGCGCCTGTGGAAAATATAAAAGAATTCGTTACAAAGGAATTATTTGTGACCGTTGTGGTGTAGAGGTAACCGAAAAGAAAGTACGTCGCGATCGTGTTGGACATATAAATTTAGTAGTACCTGTAGCACATATTTGGTACTTCCGTAGTTTACCAAATAAAATAGGTTACTTACTTGGATTACCTTCCAAAAAACTGAATATGATAATTTATTATGAGCGTTATGTTGTTGTACAGCCAGGTATTGCAAAAAATGAAGAAGGAGAGCCAGTAAATAAAATGGATTTCCTAACGGAAGAAGAATACTTAAACATCCTAGAAACAATTCCACAGGAAAATCAATATTTGGAAGATAGTGACCCGGAAAAGTTTATAGCTAAAATGGGTGCAGAATGTTTAATTGAATTATTGAAACGTATCGATCTTGATAAATTATCCTTCGAGCTAAGACACAAAGCAAATAACGAGACCTCAAAGCAACGTAAAACAGAAGCTTTAAAACGTCTTCAAGTAGTGGAAGCACTTCGTGAAGCAAATAAAAATAGAGAGAATAGACCTGAGTGGATGATCATGAAGGTAATTCCAATTATTCCACCAGAATTACGTCCATTGGTACCTTTAGATGGGGGCCGTTTTGCTACATCAGATTTAAATGATCTTTATCGAAGAGTAATTATTAGAAATAATCGTTTAAAACGTTTGATGGAGATCAAAGCACCTGAAGTAATATTGCGAAACGAAAAACGAATGCTTCAGGAATCTGTAGATTCATTATTCGATAACACACGAAAAGCATCGGCTGTAAAAACCGATTCTAACCGACCCTTAAAATCTCTTTCAGATTCATTAAAAGGAAAGCAAGGACGTTTCCGCCAAAATTTATTAGGTAAACGTGTAGATTATTCAGCTCGTTCGGTAATTGTAGTTGGACCCGAACTTAAATTATTCGAGTGTGGTATTCCGAAAGAAATGGCGGCAGAGCTTTATAAGCCTTTTGTTATTAGAAAATTAATTGAAAGAGGAATTGTAAAGACTGTAAAATCTGCTAAGAAGATTATAGATAAAAAAGAACCGGTTGTATGGGACATTTTAGAAAATGTTTTGAAAGGACACCCCGTATTATTAAACCGTGCTCCAACATTACACCGATTAGGAATTCAGGCTTTTCAACCAAAATTAATTGAAGGGAAAGCAATACAATTACACCCATTAGCCTGTACCGCATTTAATGCCGATTTTGATGGTGACCAAATGGCGGTTCACTTGCCTTTAGGTCCTGAAGCTATTTTGGAATCGCAGCTATTAATGTTGGCTTCTCATAATATTCTTAACCCTGCAAATGGATCCCCAATAATGGTACCTTCACAGGATATGGTATTGGGACTGTATTATATGACCAAACATAGAAAGTCAACTAAAGAAAATAAAGTAAAAGGAGAAGGATTAACTTTCTATTCTGATGAAGAAGTTATTATAGCTTATAATGAGAAAAAAGTTAATCTTAATGCCGAAATTAAAATCCGTACTAAAGATTATAATGAAGAAGGTGAGTTGGTGAATCAAATCATAACAACAACTGTTGGAAGGGTAATTTTTAATGAAAAGGTACCAGAAATAGCAGGTTACATAAATGAAGTATTAACCAAAAAATCACTTCGGGATATTATTGGAAATATACTTAAAGTAACTTCAGTTCCCGAAACAGCTGTTTTCTTAGATGAAATAAAAACATTGGGTTTTAAATTTGCTTTCGAAGGAGGATTGTCTTTTAGTTTAGGTGATATAATTATCCCTGAAGAAAAACAATCTATGATTGATGAAGCAAATAAACAAGTAAATGGAATTATTGCCAACTATAATATGGGCCTTATTACCAATAATGAAAGATATAATCAGGTAATAGATGTTTGGACAGCAACTAATGCTGAATTAACAGAGCTGTCTATGAAGCGTATACGTGAAGACCAACAAGGATTTAACTCTGTATATATGATGCTTGATTCTGGTGCAAGAGGTAGTAAGGAACAAATCAGACAGTTAACGGGTATGCGTGGATTAATGGCTAAACCAAAAAAATCTAGTGCAGGAGGAGGTGAAATTATTGAGAATCCAATTCTTTCTAACTTTAAAGAAGGACTATCAATATTAGAATACTTTATCTCTACACATGGTGCTCGTAAGGGACTTGCAGATACAGCTTTAAAAACGGCTGATGCAGGTTATTTAACTCGTCGATTGGTAGATGTTTCACAAGATGTTATTGTTAATATTAAAGATTGTGAAACTTTACGTGGCATCAAAGTTTCACCATTAAAGAAAAATGAAGAAATCGTAGAAACTTTAGCAGAAAGAATTTTAGGTCGTACTTCATTACATGATGTTTACCATCCCTTAACTGAAGAATTACTTGTTGTTTCAGGAGGCCATATATCAGATGAGGTTGCTAAAGTAATCGATGAATCTCCTATTGATTCTGTAGAAGTTCGTTCACCATTAACTTGTGAGGCAAGAAAGGGTATTTGTGCATCTTGCTACGGTAGGAACCTAGCTACTAATAAAATGGTTCAAATTGGTGAAGCTGTGGGTGTTGTTGCTGCACAATCTATTGGAGAGCCAGGGACACAATTAACCCTAAGAACATTCCATGTTGGGGGTGTTGCCAGTAACATTTCAGAAGAAAATAAATTGACTATTAAGTTTGATGGTGTAGCAGAAATAGAAGATATTAAAACTGTAAAAGGTCGAGATAATGAAGGAAATATTGTCGATATTGTTATTTCTCGTACATCGGAAATTAAATTAATCGATAAGAAAACAGGAATTACACTTAGTACAAATAATATTCCTTATGGATCTTACCTGTTTGTGAAAAATGGAAGTAATCTTAAAAAAGGAGATATAATTTGTCAATGGGATCCATTTAATGGAGTTATTATTTCCGAATTTTCGGGTAAGATCAAATACGAAAATTTAGAACAGGGAATAACGTATCAAGTTGAAATTGACGAGCAAACTGGTTTCCAAGAAAAAGTAATTTCAGAATCAAGAGATAAAAAGAAAATACCAACTCTTTTAATAGTAGGTAAGAAAGACGTAATAATACGATCATACAATTTACCTGTAGGAGCACACCTTATGGTTGATGATGAGGATAAAATTAAGATTGGGAATATCTTGGTAAAAATACCTCGTAAATCATCTAAAGCCGGTGATATTACAGGGGGTCTTCCTCGCGTAACAGAATTGTTCGAAGCACGTAACCCCTCTAACCCTGCTGTTGTTAGTGAAGTTGATGGGGTGGTTTCCTTTGGGAAAATTAAGCGGGGTAACCGAGAAATAATAGTGGAGACCAAATTAGGTGATATTAAAAAGTATTTGGTAAAATTATCGAATCAGATCCTCGTTCAAGAAAACGATTTTGTAAGAGCGGGTATGCCTCTTTCTGATGGTTCTATAACACCATTAGATATTCTAAATATTAAAGGACCTTCTGCTGTACAACAATATCTTGTAAACGAAGTACAAGAAGTGTATCGTTTGCAAGGAGTAAAAATTAATGACAAACATTTTGAAGTTGTTGTTCGTCAAATGATGCGTAAGGTTAAAATAGTAGACCCAGGAGATTCGTCATTCCTTGAAAATCAATTAATTCATAAATTTGATTTTATTGAAGAGAATGATAAAACCTTTGGTATGAAAGTAATTGTAAATGCAGGAGATTCAGAAACCTTTAAAGAAGGACAAATTATAACACCACGTGATTTACGTGATGAAAATTCAATTTTAAAGAGAAAAGATAAACAAATTTCAGATGCAAGAGATGCTTTGCCAGCTACTGCAACACCTATTTTACAAGGTATTACCCGAGCTTCATTGCAAACAAAATCATTTATTTCTGCAGCATCCTTTCAGGAAACTACAAAAGTATTGAACGAAGCTGCTTTAAATGGTAAAGTTGATTTATTAGAAGGATTAAAGGAGAATGTAATTGTTGGTCACAGAATTCCTGCCGGTACCGGTATGCGTAAATACGAAACTATTATTGTAGGTTCTAAAGAAGAATTGGAAGAATTGACTCGCAAGAAACAAGAAGTTAACTACAATTAGTTTTGTAGTTCAGTCGTAGTCGAGAACTCATGTTAAATAAACCCGACTGCGTTCGATATGATAAATTAATAAAGTTGTATTAAAATATTATTATGGCAGATCCAAAGAAAAAAAAACAGAGACAAATTAATATAGAATTAGACGAATCCATTGCACAGGGAATTTATAGCAACTTAGCGATTATAAATCATTCAGTATCTGAGTTTGTTGTAGATTTTATTACTATAATGCCAGGAATTCCTAAAAGTAAAGTAAAGTCAAGAATAATTTTAACACCTCAGCACGCCAAACGTTTTTTAAAGGCATTGAGTGATAATGTTAAACGTTTTGAAAATACTCACGGAGAAATTAAAGACTATGAGCAACCCCCCATTCCATTAAATTTTGGTCCTACGGGTGAAGCGTAATACGATTTAAATTTGTTAGTTTTTCGCTTGAGATCGTCTTAAAAGAATAATTTGTGTTAAAGTTTTTAACTTACTTCCTGATTTATTCAAACTCACTTATAAAGTGCATTTTTATAGAAGGATATTTTTGTAGTGTCATTTGTAATGTGAATGCTGAGTCTGCAAAAAACACTAATTGCCCGAGTTTGTCTTTAGCTAAAAACCTAGATTTTACAAGTTTAAATTCTGCTAACTCCTCCTTATTAGATTTTTCAGGTTCGATCCAACAAGCTTTATGAACGTTTAAATTTTCATAAATACATTTTGCTCCGTATTCATGTTCTAAGCGGTATTGTATTACTTCAAATTGTAATGCTCCTACGGTACCGATAACTTTTCTTCCATTGATTTCGAGAATAAAAAGTTGTGCTACACCTTCATCCATGAGTTGGTCTATTCCTTTTGCCAATTGTTTACTTTTCATGGGATCGGCATTATTTATGTATTTAAAATGCTCCGGGGAAAAACTGGGGATCCCTTTGTACAACAATATTTCACCTTCGGTTAAGGTATCACCAATTTTAAAATTCCCTGTGTCGTGGATTCCTACAATATCACCTGGATAAGAAATTTCAACGATTTGTTTGCGTTCAGCAAAGAAGGCATTGGGG
>Ga0209988_10001213_pt1 | contig 16728 bp, 20 predicted proteins | sample N075metaG_FD_183115 | JGI IMG/M metagenome (GOLD analysis project Ga0209988, IMG submission 183115) | Deep subsurface microbial communities from Kermadec Trench to uncover new lineages of life (NeLLi) - N075 metaG (SPAdes) (version 2) | ecosystem: Environmental > Aquatic > Marine > Ocean trench... | reverse complement strand
CAGCTAGTACTCAATACGGTTCGCGAATAGACTCATCAGCGTATGGCTGAAATCGGAAAAATAAATAATCTGCAGGTGGTAAAAAGCCTCGATCATGGCATTTACCTCGATGGTGGAGATCTGGGTGAAATACTGATGCCCAGCAGATATGTGCCTGAAGATTGTCAGGTCGGCGACGCTGTTGATGTATTTATCTATCTGGACTCCGCCGATCTCCTGTTAGCAACCACTGAAACACCCTATGTGATGGTTGGTGAATGCGCCTACCTCAAAGTCGTTGATGTGAACCAGGCAGGTGCTTTCATGGACTGGGGCTTGCCCAAAGATTTACTGGTGCCTTATGGTGAGCAAATCAGTCCTTTGAAAATAGGACAATCCTATACCGTGCTTGCCTATCTGGATGAAAATACAAACAGGATCGCAGCCACACAAAAACTGGATTCTAACCTCAGTGAAGAAGCACAATATTTCAAACCTGGGCAAGCTGTGGATATATTAATATTCGGCAAAACTGAACTGGGATATAAGGCAGTCATCAATAACACACACATCGGCTTGATCTATAAAAACGAGGTCTTTCAAACACTCACCCATGGAGAAAAATTAAAAGGTTTTATCAAGGCCATTCGAGAAGACAGGAAAATTGACCTGTGCCTGCAGTTGCCGGGAAAAGATGCACGCGAAGATCTAAAAACCAGGATTCTTGATCATCTAAGGAAGAATGATGGAGAATCGATCCTGACCGATAAAAGCTCACCAGACGATATCTATCAATGTTTTGCTGTGAGTAAGAAAAATTACAAAAAAGCCATAGGGACACTTTATAAAAAAAGACTAATACACATAGAGGAAGATAAGATAAGGTTGCTTTAAATGCTTTGCATCTCGGTTAAATATTTAAATAATAATCTGGCTGATTTCGGTGGCTTATTCTTCTCTTGTTCTTTCTTTGCATTTCGTATCAACTGCCTGACGTGTTGACGATCGAAATTTATGAACCTGTTTGTCAGTTCATCTAACAATGCTTGATCACCATGCAAGAGTTCGTCTCTCCATTGCTCGACCTCATGAAATACTTTAACTTCGCCTTTATGTGGTTGCTGTAATTTATGCAACATCGTGCGTATTGATGTCTCATCTTCCTTCGGCATTAAACTTCCAATATATTGGAGTTGTCGGCGTATTGCCCCATGCTTGAAAGATCTTGCAGCTATGATGGCATCTCTGAGTTTATCTGAGATAGGGATATCGACTAATTGCCTGGGTGACAATTCAACGAGTTGTTTGCCTAATGCCTGTAATTCATGCATCTCACGTTTGATTTGCGATTTGCTCTTCGGCTGCTCCCCTACATCTTGTTCATCACTATCTTGATGTTCCATATTCGCTTATCTATTCGTTATTATTTAGTTAAGTATTGAGTACAAAAGTAATACTTTATTTATTATTTTTGAATGGTAATAACTCAGCTGCGTTAGCTCGATATTTTTCCATCAGGCTGGCTTCCCTCTTTGTAAATCCTTTGATTGCAGTCGCAAATTCAGGATCACAAATCCAATGTGCAGAATATGTTGTTACAGGTTCAAATCCTCTGGCTATTTTATGTTCTCCCTGAGCCCCGGAGTCAAAGCGTGACAGACGATTTTTGATGCAGTACTCCAGCCCCTGATAATAACAGGCTTCGAAGTGCAGGCTGTGATATTCCTCATAACACCCCCAATAACGACCATAAAAAGTGTTGCCGCCCACCAGGCTGAATGCAGCACCGACATAAGTACTATTTTTCACGGCCAATATTAACAATAACTGTTCAGGCATTGTTTCGGCAATCTCTTTGAAAAACTCCAGATTTAGATATGGTGGGTTACCGTGCTTTAAATACGTTAATTGGTAAAACTGAAAAAATACATCTAACTGTTGTTCAGTAATGTCTTTACCCTGAACCTGTTTCAGCACGATACCCTGATCATTAATAAAACGTCTCTCACGTAATAGCGTTTTGCGCTTCTTTGAATTAAACGAATCAAGATAATCCTTAAAATCTCTGTAGCCTTTATTTATCCATCTGAATTGGACGCCTTCCCTGATGCTCAATTCAGCAGATCTAAATAATTCTATTTCTGTAGATGTCGGATACAAGCAATGCCAACTGGAAATATTTTCCGTCTCCGCAGTTTTATTTATATGATTCAGGATTGATTCTAAAACAGCCTTCTTCTTCACTCCCGCTTTAACGAAAAGTCTTTCACCTTCGCAGGGCGTAAAGGGAATCGCTGTTAACCATTTTGGATAGTATGACAACCCATGTTGGCGGTACGCATGTGCCCATTCAAAATCAAAAACATATTCTCCGTGTGAGTGTGTTTTTCGATAAAGTGGCATCAGCGCAATCAGATCACCATTGTCATACACCAGACAGTGTTGAGGCATCCATCCTGTTTCTTCGCTGACACAAGCACTTTTTTCAAGTGCATGAAGAAATTCATGGCGAATGAAGGGATACTCAAGACCCGTTATCCTGTTCCAGTCTTCACGGGAAATCTTATCAATACGATTGATTAGGGATATTTTCATCGTTCGCTTTAACTATTCATACTCAACACATTTCTACTAGATAAACAGGGTTTAATCTGGCAAGTTGGAACCTCATACCCAAACTACCTGGAAATGCAGGTATTATAGTAGCATCGTTAATTATAAATATTACAAATGAACAAACCCTTCTCGCAGGCTTGCGAAAATAACAAGGACCCCATCCTGTCTGTCCTAAAACGGGTTTTTCACAGCCCCTGCGAAGTACTGGAGATTGGCAGTGGCACAGGACAACATGCTGTTTATTTCGCTGAACACTTACCTCACGTGACGTGGCAGCCTTCTGATCAGGCTATGCATTTACCAGGTATTGATTTATGGATTAATGAGGCCGAACTCGAAAACATAAAGGCTCCATTAGCGCTCGATATTACTCAAAAACCCTGGCCTGTATCAGAGATTGATGCTGTCTTTACTGCAAATACTTTGCACATTCTGAGCTGGGAGAGCGTCCAGGTATTTATTAAATCGCTTGGTGAAGTCATGCGCCCCAGTGCAATATTTTGTTGCTATGGTCCATTCAATCTTGGGGGGACTTATACCAGTGAGAGTAATGCCCGTTTTGACATCTGGCTGAAAGAGCAACACCCTCTAAGTGCTATTCGTGATCTGGAAGCTGTAGTTTTACTGGCCAATGATGCCGGGATTAAGCTGAAAGAAGATATTGAAATGCCAGCAAATAATAAATTATTAATCTGGGAAAAGAACTAGATTCAGAATGATTCGTTTATTGCTGTTTTAATGTACTGTCTGACTCAATAATTTTGCTTCTTCTGATTCAGAATACTGGTTACGAAGTAATAATGCATAACTTGAGACAGCATCTTTATCTCCCAGCTCTCTTTCGATCTGTATCCCCAACCACAAACTTTTTGCGGAATGATTATTCGATTCAAGATAGCGATCTAGATACTCTCTGGCAGGCGTATAGTTTCCCTGCTCATAAGAAATTTCTGCCATTTGAATCAATGTAGCTCCAACCCCTGGATTCCTCCTTAAGGCTTCATTAAAATATTTTTCTGCCAGTTCAATCTGCCCATTATTAAGCGCGCAAGTACCAGCATTGTTATAAGCAATCTCAGGCGTTGCATACAAAGGATTGCTCGCTGCCCTCAGAAAGACTTCATCCGCCTCTTCATAACGCCGCGTTTTGCAGAGTAATAATCCGTAATTATTCAGAGCAGAAGAATCATCGGGATCAAGTTCAATGGCTATTTTGAAATTATATTCCGCAATATCATACTCACGCATGGTCTGGTGTAATACACCAAGGGCATTGTAAATGGGGGGATAGTCCGGTTTGACGTCCCGTGCACGGTTCAGTCTCTCTAGTGCTTCTTCGAGATGCCCTTCAAGCATGTAAGCAATTCCCAGGTTCATATTGGCGATTGCTATTTCAATATCACTACCGCGTTGATTGGGTTGTGAATAATCATTCACCTTCGCATCATTTTTATAGGCTGTGCGCGTTATTGCAGATCCGACGGCACCGATGATTGCTGCGGGTCCGCAGGCAGTCAAAAATAATGACATCAACAGCAAAACGATTAAGCTCGAATGACGCATGATATAAGCTTACATCAAAAATAGATAAAGTTAAGGCCCTAACTCATTATTTAATAAGATAAATCATCTTTTTAAAGGTATAAAAATAATACCTAAAGTAGTGAAAAAGTAAGAAATGGGTCAATATTTTCTATTTTTCGTCTAAGGAGAAAATGTCGTTAACAGGATGCGTAGTTCCTTTAATTTAGCCTTAACACGCCTCGCATTTTCATGACCAATCCGCACGAGAATCTTTTGTCCCGCAGAAAGTGCCTCTAATTCCTGATTTGCAAACAACCAAAATACCTTCGGTCGAATCAGTTTTATCGGCCCTTCAAATTCAGGTGCTTTAAGCAGGTGATCGATTACCTGAATAAAACGATCATTGAAATATCGACCTGGATAACCAAGTTCTTCATAAGCCTCCTGAAACAGGGGATAAAATCTGATGTACTGAACAACCAGTTTCCTGGTATCTATAACTTCCGCCAAACTCACAAAATTTTTGTAACGTTGAAAGTTTTTATTATCCAGTAATGCAGTATCCACATCCTGCTTTGTCACGGCAAATGTATCAGGCACCCGTTGGGTAAAAATATAACGCCGCGGCAATTTCTTATTAGTCATATTATCAATCGTGACAACAAAATGGCGTATAAAAGATTTAAATGAAAATAATCCTGCTATATCAGTTAGTTGCTTGATTGCTGCTGCAATATCATTATCACTCTCGTCTAATAGAGGCAAAGGCGTAGATACCTGTAATTCATTGTCATCAGCGACATTTTCAGTATCTACCGATGTCACCCCGGATTCAGAACCTTCATTTTCCTGCGCCTCTACAAATGCAGCGGGTGTTTCTGGCACAGGATATTTGATAGTAGATTCTGCGTCTTTTATTGGAAGATCCAGGAAATTATCCGTATCAGCCTCTGCTACAGTTTCTACAACAGGTTCAGTTTCTGCTGATTGTTGCCAGGGATAATAAGTCGCCGCGATGGCCAACGTGAAAATAATAGCTACGATTAGAATTGCTTTTTTCATGCCTGTTTTTTTTACCTTAATTTCTTCGCTAATAAATATGTGACACAGTTAACACTCTTCGGTTCAGAGTAAGGTTCATGCACCTTCCATCTGGATAATTCTACCGCTTGTCCAGAATTAGTTCACTTATTAAAAAATAATGTTAAACCTGTCACTATAGAAAAAAGCGAAGACAAAGGATGAATAATACTAATACCGATACCCGGATTGTAGAAGCCCGATTAATTGTCGAACGGCTACATCATATGCTGCATAAAGATGCACTTCATCGTCTGGAATTATTTCAGAAATATGCCTGTGATCCTGATGAGGCCAGATGGTCTCCCGATCTGCATCAGCAATGTGAACTTGTTGAAGCCTTACGCAGAAAACTGAGTGATATTATTCAAAACTAGCTTTGATATAGTTACAAATTATTCAGCAGACATCTTAAGTGTTCCTGGCCTTCTGGTAAAAACAGCATGTGGCACACCAAATGCCTGCTTCAATTTAATATCAAGATCCCACTTATTATCATAAGCACTCACCTGCCAGGCATTTTTAATTCCAATATAATTAATATGATACCAGGGCGACACTAATGGAAAAGACGATAAGGGCCAATCTGAGCCATAAATCATTCTCTCAGTGAGTCCTGGATGTTTCAGGGCTTTCGCCAGATAACCAAGCTTATTCAATTGCGTCAGACTGGAAATATCAGTGTACAAATTTGGAAACTCATCAAACATAGGCAAGATTCTTTCGAAGTTATCCTGACCATCAGACTCGCCAGTTGTTGCGATATGGGCAGCGATTACTGTCACTCCACATCTCAGCGGCAACTCTAGCAATCTCGGATCTGAAAAGTGATCTTTGGCGTCGGAAAAAGATTTCTCCATTCCTGTGTGCGTAAGTAATGGAATATTTAACTCTGCCAGGCGTTTGTAAAAAGGGATAAATTTTTCATCAGAAGGATCGATATACATAATACTAGGGATCCATTTAATCAGGACAGCTCCCTGTCTGTGTACCTCATCCAATAGCGCCAGGCTGTTATCTCTATTTGGATTAATACTTGCCCCAAATAATAATTCAGGATATTTGGCTGTCTGGTTAGCAATGAATTCATTGGATACGTAAACCTGCGTTTTTTTACGATCAAGTTTTTTTGTTTTCTCATCAATCACACCATCCAGCGCCAGCACGACAGCCTGATCGACATATTTTGATCGCCCTATCTTGTCATTAAGCTTTTTAACCAGAATTTGATCGCCATATTCTTTTAGTTCTTCTTCCGTTACATCCATCCAGCCTAGAAAAAAATCAAACCGAAAATTACCCCGCATTTCTTCATTGATAAAATTACCCGAACCCCCATAACCCAGGCCCGCGATATGCACATGCCAGTCAATAATATGAGCCTTTTCCAGCGGGTCAGGATCCAGTACAGGTTGATAACAAGCTATCAACAATAAAAGAGGAAATGTACTGAATATCTTCATTTACAAAACTCCACTCTTTGCTATTCCATTATCATTTTGCTATTAAAGATACTATTCCGTACAGGGATAATTTTCCTTCAGAATCGTTCCTACGGCAACATCAGCAGTCTTATCCAGTAATTCAGGTGTCGCTGCCAGCCCCCCTATAACTTCTCTCGCCAGTGCAGCAACATCCGGGGAGGGAGGTAAACATACTCTTGAAATCTCGCTGTCCGCACTGTGAAAACAATCGCAAGGCGTTACGTACCAGGTGCACATCATTCCTTCAGTATCAGTAAACCCGTTGTCCAGAGCATGCTCGCAAGCCGCCAGTAGATCCTTGCCATTCGGTGCTGCAAACACAGATGTGCCCGTAAACAACAATGCTAAACCAAAAAACAAACTGCTCGTGGTTGAAATTTTAATATTAAATGTCCTTCTATCTATTTTACCCAATTAATAACCAGGTTAATCGCTATTCAACAAAGCACTCTGTACCTTATGCTTTGTCTTAATGAAATCTTTATGGGAAACATAAATTAGATCGGCAATCTTTCGTACCATATGTTCTTCCATTAAATCCAGATGTGAATCAGCATAAGCCACAGACCATAGCAACTCCACGACCTTGATTTTCTGTGCCTGTGTAAATTCCCTGGCAATCAAACTGGTAAATTGATGATAATCAACTGCCTCTTTAACTTCCTCCTTGGCCAATGCAATTAAGTCATGGTATTCATCATCAGTAAGCCCAAACTTCACTATTAAAGCCTTTTTTACCGCGCCGATTTCCTTTTCATGTACCTGATCATCCTGATTCATCATTTCGATCAACAAGGCCGCTGTTGCAAGTTTTAATTCATGTTCAATATCGCCATTTGCTTCTGATGATATATTTTTTTCAAAATAATTTTTAATCGTGCCTAACATATCAATTCCCGTTAATAAGATTAATCATAGTCATGATCAAGATCGTCTGCAATTGAATTTGTGATCTCCATATATTGATCGAACGTCTCTTTCTCTTTCACCGGATCAGCAGCCGACATGAAACGCTTGATTTCTTCAAGTGCTTCTTCTGTCCGATCTGATTTCCACAGCGTATTAAACAAGGCGATTGAGAATTTCCCATCACCCGGTTTCATTAAGATTAATCTCTCAAATACCATTTCGGCTTCTGAATATTTTTCGTCAACAAAATATGAACCACCCAATATCAACAATGCTGCATGATTGTCTGGATCTTCTTTTAACGATTCAAGCAAACAGAACCGTGCCTCATCATTCTTGCCAGATTCAACAAGCGAACGGGCTTGTTCCAGGCTTCTCTCTTTATCTGACAAGTTATGATTCCCTGTGTTAATAGTGATAATTAATATTGCTAGAAAAGTAAAACAAGGGCAATAGTAAAGACTAAAATAGTTCTATCGCACATATTCATCCCATCAGATATGATGGTTTAAAATTAAATACAACCTGGAGTTAAAAATGGCATTAGCAATTACTTTACATATTCTTTCGGTGGTCATTTGGGTTGGGGGCATGTTCTTCGCCTATATGGCATTACGGCCAGCTGCCGGCAGCCTGCTTGAACCGCCAGCAAGACAAACCCTTTGGGTCGCTGTATTCAATCGTTTCTTTGTCTGGGTCTGGATATCTATTATTACATTACTCACCTCAGGCTTCTGGATGATATTCGCTGAGCTCGGCGGCATGGCGAATATAGGTTTTCACATACATATCATGCTGGGCCTTGGTATTTTCATGATGTTGTTATTTATGCATATTTACTTCGGCCCTTTTCGCCGTTTGCAATACGCTGTGATAGAAAGCAACTGGGAAACCGGTGGAGTAAAACTCAATCAGATTCGTTTGTTGATAAAAACAAATCTGATCCTGGGCCTATTGGTCGTCATCATTGCCAGTGTCGGACGCTATTGGGTTTAGATCCTGAATTCACATCTGCATAAACACTATGCCCGGGGCAACGACCGAGAATCGTTAAGCTAAATAAATTGAACCTCAATTGCAATTATGTGTTAGGGTGCGCGCAGCTGGTGAACCTTAAAGGCTCCCAGGGCGACATCATTACTTGTTAGTTCGTCTCACTTGCGTTGATTATTATTAATAACTACGCAACTCCAGAGCCCAACTTCCCCCTCTTTTAGAGAACCAATTATTGCATGCCGCACGAACGGCAAAGCTACATCTATGCCCTGGACAGAATCCGCGAAAATAAGCGCTCGTCCATTAGGAGCAACAACACTTCCGACTGCATGGATGCAGAAGGTCCGATTACACGGAAATAATCGGTAGAGTCGAGTCTGGAACAGAGACCGAGAGTGAAGCATGGAGCCAGAGCCGATCCAACAATACAAGCCATCCGATCTGGTCTTTGCTCGAAACAGCGAACAAGGGGGGAGGCATAAATAAGGATTTATAAAAAAAAATAATGACATTTGAAACACTCGGATTATCCGAAGAATTATTACGCGCTGTGCGCGACACTGGTTATACAAGCCCAACACCGATTCAGGCAAAAGCCATCCCCGCTATATTACAAGGCAAAGACGTGATGGGCGCGGCACAAACCGGCACCGGTAAAACCGCTAGCTTTACCTTGCCCTTATTACAGCTACTGAACAATAAACCGCCAGTAAAAAGCAACCGTGTCCGTGCACTGGTATTAACGCCCACAAGAGAACTTGCAGCACAGGTACAGGATAGCGTGCTCACTTATGGTAAACATATAAAACTACGTTCCGCTGTTGTTTTTGGCGGCGTAAAAATTAATCCACAAATGATGAAGCTACGCAGAGGCGTCGATGTGTTAGTTGCGACACCGGGGCGCCTGCTTGATCTGTATCAGCAGAATGCCATTCGCTTTAATGATATTGAGATTCTGGTACTGGATGAAGCTGACCGTATGCTGGACATGGGCTTTATACACGACATTAAAAAGATCATGGGCCTGCTACCGAAACAGAGGCAGAATCTGATGTTCTCCGCCACCTTCTCTAATGAGATACGACAACTCGTTAAAGGTATCATTAACAATCCCGTCGAAATTGACGTTGCCCCTCGCAACTCTACGATTGAAGCCATCACACAAAAGGTTCATCCAGTGGACAAGGCGCGCAAGGCAGAACTTCTCAGCCACTTGATCCGCACAGAAAACTGGCATCAGGTATTGGTCTTCAGCCGCACCAAGCACGGCGCTAATCGACTGGTAAAAAAACTGTTACGCGATGATATACATGCTGCGGCAATACATGGCAACAAAAGCCAGTCTCAACGCACCAGGGTATTGGCCGATTTCAAACAAGATAAAATCCAGGTATTGGTTGCAACCGATATTGCAGCCAGAGGTATCGACATCGATCAACTTTCACATGTCGTCAATTTCGATTTACCAAATGTTCCTGAAGATTACATTCACCGCATTGGTCGTACCGGTCGTGCAGGTGCTAGCGGACATGCCATCTCTCTGGTCAGTGCCGATGAGGCCAAACAACTGCAAGATATCGAGAGACTTATCAAAAGAAAGATTGAGCGCGAAGAAATTGAAAATTTTGAGCCGGGACACGCTGTACCCGAAATCGACTTCATTAAACCGGCACCGCCTAAAAGACGTAGACCAAAAAAACAAAAAAATAAATATGGTCAGCGGACAGGTTCTAATGAACAAAAAGTGCATGGCAGGAATCGCAAGCCAAATACAGCTAATAAAAATAGCTCGGGCAAAAGAAACAATAAATCTGGTGGCCGAACTCAGCGCTCAATGTCAACTGCGACCGTTTGAAATAAACAAGCTATTAGATTACACGAGCATAAGAATGATATGTTAAGAGACGAGCTTTATAAACTAAAATATAACTGACCCCGCTCTGTTTACACTTCAGGGGTCAGTTATACAGATACGAACTTAGCGGCGTCTGCCCTTCTGGCCTTTGCGTGGTTCTTCGAATTTGACCTTCAGGAAATTACCTTCAAACGACTTGCCATCCAGACCGGCAATGGCAGCACGTGCCTCGTGACCTTCCATTTCCAGAAAGGCGAATCCCTTGCAATCACCTGAAAACAGATCTTTTATAAGATTCATAGAGCGTACCGTACCAAACTCTGAAAACAGAGCCTGCAGAGAATCTTCTGTGGTACTGGGCGGCAAACTGCCAACAAATAGTTTCTTCACTTTGAAGCTCCCGTTCTTACGTTACAAAAAGCAAACCCTGCGAACTACGCAGGGCTCACTCAAAACATCAAACTAACAGACCTTTAGGCCGTTACGTTTTGTGCCTGTGGGCCTTTTGGTCCTTCTTCAACGTCGAAATTGACCTGCTGGCCTTCAGCCAATGTACGGAAACCTTCGCTTGAGATAGCAGAGAAATGAACAAATACGTCCTTGCTGCCATCGTCAGGTGTGATAAAGCCGAAGCCCTTTGCTTCGTTAAACCATTTAACGGTTCCTGTTGCCATAATAATTACCTCATTAAGTATTAAAATTAAAAGTGTTACAAATCTTACGAGGTATTTAACAGGTGAAAACTTGAAAAGTATTTCTGACAAAAACCAGTATAGAATGTAGCCGCACACAGTGTAGCCGTTTTTTGACAAGAAAAACAATAGAAATCAAGGTATCAGATATCTGAAGCATAAGATGTGATGAACAAAACTTCATTTTCAGTGAAAATTGTCCTGATAACAGCAACTACGCTTGGCCTCGTCGCCTGTTCACAGGAAACACCTCAGACATTGGTGACCATCGCGGATGCCCGCGTTAACACAGCGCAGTATATAGACATTGGGGAACCCGGTGACTCTGTTGGTGACATTCTGGTATTTGATCAGCCGTTATTGGATAAAGACATGAAAGAAATTGGCAATAATAGCGGTACGTGCGTACGCACCCGTATTGGACACAGCTCCCAGTGCCAATGGACACTGGCGCTCGAAAATGGAAATATTCAGGTCTCAGGACGTGAGCTCGACCAGGGAACCTCAACCATCAGTATTGTCGGTGGCACCGGAATATATTCAGGAATTTCCGGTGTAATGGAATCTACCAATAATAACGATGGGACTTTTACGCAAACATTGCATTACCGGATCAGGCATTAAGGAATGTAACGACAGATTCGTAAGATTAGTACCTGTTGCTTGTCTATCATAACCGCGTTTCCTCGTAGTCGTGAGCGAGTTTTTAATCTGCTATCATGCGCCACCTGCCAAAAAGCCTAATTAATGATCCCAAAATAATAACTAATACACGTGACCACTACAGCATTTTCCACACTGCCCTTAAGCCCTGAATTTTTAAACAATATTCAGTCACTGGACTACCAGGAAATGACCCCGATTCAGGCACAAAGTCTGCCCGATATTCTCAGGGGCAAAGATTTACTGGCACAGGCAAAAACAGGCAGTGGTAAAACAGCTGCATTCGCCATTGGTTTACTGCACAAACTCGATGTACAAACCTACCAAACACAGTCACTGGTTCTGTGCCCAACACGTGAATTGGCTGAACAGGTAAGTAATGAAATTCGTCGCCTGGCGCGTTCGATTCAAAACACCAAACTTCTTACCTTGTGTGGCGGCAAACCGATGGCACCACAACTAACTTCACTGGAACGTGCCCCACATATCGTGGTTGGCACCCCGGGGCGAATATTGAAGCATCTGGAAAAAGAGACTTTAAAACTGGATGGCTTGAACATGCTGGTACTGGATGAAGCCGATCGTATGTTGGATATGGGTTTTCATGATGACATCATGCGTGTGATTAAAATGATACCTCGTCAGAGACAAACCCTGTTATTTTCCGCGACCTATCCGGATCAGATAAAAAAGATTAGCCATGCAATCCAGAAAAATCCCGTTGATGTGCGTGTCGAGTCTGTGCATGACAATAAGGTAATAAAACAGATTTTCTATGAAATAGAAAGAAGTGAAAGAAGCAAAATACTGGTTTCCCTGTTACAGCATTATCAACCTACATCCAGCCTGGTATTTTGTAATCGCAAACAACAGTGCCAGGAACTGGCAGAAGAATTACAGCAACAGGGTTTCCATGCCATGGCCTTACACGGCGATCTTGAACAAAGAGAGCGCGATCAGGTTTTGACACAATTTGCCAATAAAAGCATTTCTATTTTGATTGCAACAGATGTCGCTGCACGTGGACTGGATATTAAAGACCTGGAGGCCGTAATCAATTTTGAATTATCACCAGATCCTGAAGTCCATATACACCGCATCGGGCGCACCGGTCGCGCGGGCAATGAAGGCCTGGCCCTGAGTTTATTCATGGCCTCTGAAGCGCCCAAGGTCAACAGCATAGAAGCATATCTAAATAAACCTGTCAGAATTGATAAAACATCTACACTGACCAAAAAAGAGAATTTCAAACTGAGCCCACCGATGGTCACCCTATGTATTAATGGTGGTCGCAGAGAAAAGATACGCGCGGGTGATATCCTGGGTGCCCTAACTGCAAATACTGATCTATCGGGTAAACATATCGGTAAAATTGATATTTTCGACATCATTGCCTATGTAGCAGTAGAACAAGCAATTGCCAAACAGGCGCTGAAAATTCTTACACAAGGAAAAATCAAAGGTCGTCGATTCAGAGTACGGAAACTGAGATAATTTCTGATTAGGCTTTCAAACGATAATCCGTTTTGAAAATTCACCATATAACATCCGCACTCAATATCATGTACTATTTGAAGTTAACGGTGATACAAAGCAAACAGTGTATGAAGGTGAAACTATGATTTTTTCAAGAGAACAGATCGGTGAAATTGATATACTGGTTCACTACAATCTGGAAACCACACAGCAAGGCATCAAGGTACATTCAAGCGCAGGCGAAGAACATGTCGAAGCAGTCAGACGCCTATTCGAAAAAGGCCTGGTCACACAAATCGACGGTGGCTATCTTACCGACCTTGGTAGAAGTGCCGCCGAACATGCACAAGCACTTATACTCATGCTAGCATCACATCATCAAAGAACAGCAAGTTAATTTTATGCTCAAACACTTTGAAAAGAGGCTGAATATTACCAGGCTAATTGAAGTGTTCTATACGAAATCTATTTTTTATTTAATAAATCCCTCAAATTCGCAAATGGCTTCCCGGTTGTACGCTCTCGTTCAAGTTCATTGCTTGCACTAATCGTCGAACTATCAGCATCAAGATATTTCGCGTGTTCATGATCATGACAATAGACACATAATAATTCCCAATTACTGCCGTCGGGCGGATTATAGTCGTGGTTATGATCTTTGTGATGAACCGTAAGTTCGATAACGTTTTCCCGGGTGAATTCCCGTTTACATTTCCCACATATCCAGGGATACATCTTCAGTGCTTTATCACGATAAGAGTGTCCCCTTGCCTCGGCATTTTGCCTGGATTCAGCAATGACCTTGTCTATCTTGTCCATTGAATTTAAATAACGAGATATAAATACAAGTGCATTATTAATTAACCATACTTCTTTTCAAACTCTGCCATAAATGCGACCAGTGCATCGACAGCTTCCTCTGGGACAGCGTTATAGATGCTGGCACGTATGCCGCCTACGGAGCGAAATCCGTTCAAATTTAACAATCCATTTTCTGCCGCCTCTGATATAAATGTCTGATCCATAGTTTTTTCTTCTAGTTGAAATGGGATATTCATCCAGGAACGGCAATCGTGTTTAACATCATTATAGTAAAAATCAGTGGCATCAATGGCAGCATAGAGTTTTTTTGCCTTACGTTCATTGATCTCAGCAATGGCCTCTGGCCCACCCTGCTCTTTTAACCACTTGAATACCAGCCCGGTCAGGTACCAGGCAAAAGTGGGTGGCGTATTATAGAGTGAACCGTCTTTCGCCTGTACTGCATAATCGAACGGCGTTGGAGTATAAGATATAGCATTCCCGATCAAATCCTCGTGCACGATAACGATTGTGAGACCAGAAGGTCCAATGTTTTTCTGGGCACCGGCATAGATCAATCCGAACTTTGAAACATCAATGGGTCGTGACAGGATATTGGAAGACATGTCTGCGACGACAGGCACATCGCCGGTATCCGGAATGAAATTGAATTCCACACCACCGACGGTTTCATTCGGTGTGTAGTGAAAATAAGCTGCCTCCGGGTCAAGTTCCCATGAATCAAAATCGGGAATGTAATTGTAACCCTTGTCCATAGTATCTGCGGCCACATTAACCTGACAAAAAGGCATTGCCTGATCCACGGCCTTGTGCGACCAGATCCCGGTGCGGACATAGTCTGCTCTGGTCTTACCGCGCAATAGATTCATGGGGATAACGGCGAACTGGGTGCTTGCACCGCCCTGTAGAAACAGGACCTTGTAGTTATCAGGAATATGCATCAGATCACGCAGATCCTGCTCAGCATCAGATGCAATCTGCAGGAAGGCATCGCTACGATGACTCATTTCCATAATCGAGGCACCGATCTCCCCCCAGTTGAGTAGTTCCTGTTTCGCCTTCTGAAGTACAGGCTCAGGAATTGCTGCTGGACCAGCGCAAAAATTATAAGCGCGCGTCATGACCTCCCCCTCGTGCTTTAACACATTATACTGCCTCCCGTGTTCCGTTTATAAGATCGCCTCCAGTGGTTTATACAAATCTTCGTAAGCCAGTGCTGCAGCCACGGGATGACAAGTGATCATGCCTTGATGGGTGTTGAGTCCTTTGCCAAAACCGCTATCTTGTTTTAAAGCCGGTAAGCCTGAGGCAGCCAATTTACTAATATACGGCAACGTTACATTGGTTAAAGCTATAGTTGAAGTTCGCGGGTATGCACCGGGCATATTGGTCACACAATAATGAATGACGTCATGCGTGACGTAAACAGGATCAGTGTGGGATGTCGGCCTTGCGGTCTCGATACATCCACCTTGATCAATACTCACATCAACAATCACCGAACCCGGCTGCATGGATTTGACCATAGCGTCGCTGACCACATGTGGTGCCCTGGCACCAGTCTGTAACACAGCGCCAACAAGCAGATCGGTATCCTTGATATGGTTTTCTATATTTTCCGGCGTCGATTCAACAAACTCCATATTATCCGGGTTCGCATATTGCATCGCCTCAAAACTGGATCGCTTTCGACCAAAGACTAAAATCTCCGCCCCCATACTCTCCAAAGTATGCGCAGCATGTTGTCCAACAATGCCACTGCCAATGACCATGACCTTGCCATGCCGTTCACCCATCACACTACCCAATTGCACACCTTTACCACCATTGAATTTAGCCAGGTAATAAACACCAACATTCGCCGCAACATTCCCGGCAACCGCACTCATCGGTGCGAGTAAAAGTAAACGTCCCTGATCATCCTCTACAGTTTCGTAGGCGATCGCGCTGGTCCTCGCCTTGATAAGGGCATCGGTTAACGCGACAGGGACACCGGCCAGATGAAAATAGGTGAACAGCAGATTGTCTTTCAGAGATTGATATTCCTGTTCCAGCGGTTCCTTGATCTTGATCACCAAATCGTTATCCCAGGCTTCTGCAGTTGATACAATCACTGCGCCTGCAGATAAATATTCGTCATTAGAAAAGCCGGAACCGATCCCGGCATCTTCCTCAACCGATACCTGGTGTTCCTCAGCAACAAGCTGACCAGCTCCTATGGGAGTGAGTGCAATCCTGTTTTCCTTATCTTTGATTTCCTTGACAACACCAACTCTCATTGCTTATGACTCCATATGTCAGGACAAATCAATCTCAATAATTAGATTATAGCAATTGCCTCTTTTGTAAGGCTTGTGAAAACGCGTGGTCCGGTAGATTCATATACGTCCACTACTACTATGCATCCTGCATCCTGCATCCGCAAAACAGTATGTCCATGTGTATCACTACTTTTTACGGACTTTGGATGCGGCTTTTTTAATCTTCTCGAGTTGCTTTTTCTCCCAGCGTTCTCCCGCTGCAAACATTTTCCTGGCCTTTTGTTCACTTATTTTGACAAGTTCCTTTTCCCGTTTCATGGCCGCTGTTAGTTGATCCTTTAAAACTGCAATCTCATCTTTAGCTGCAATTC
>Ga0209988_10001211_pt1 | contig 16736 bp, 13 predicted proteins | sample N075metaG_FD_183115 | JGI IMG/M metagenome (GOLD analysis project Ga0209988, IMG submission 183115) | Deep subsurface microbial communities from Kermadec Trench to uncover new lineages of life (NeLLi) - N075 metaG (SPAdes) (version 2) | ecosystem: Environmental > Aquatic > Marine > Ocean trench... | reverse complement strand
GGCCGCCTTGTGCTGTTCAGCCCCATCTTATCACTATGAAAACTAAAGAAAAATCACGAGACTCGGCGGCTCAGCACAGCAAGGAGTCGCTGCGTACCTGGCTACGCATGTTGTCCTGCGAGACTGTCATCGAGCAGAATTTGCGGACGCTCCTCCGACAGAATTTTTCCGTGACCCTGCCGCAATTCGACGTTCTGTCCGAACTCGAACGGGCGGGTGAGCCACTGACCATGTCTCAGCTTTCAAAAGAATTAATGGTCTCCAACGGCAACGTCACCGGCGTAATCGATCGCCTGGAGAAAACAGGCTTCGCCAGGCGCGTTCGCGCCGAGCATGACCGGCGCATTCAGTACATTGAACTAACGACGAAGGGCAGGACGGAATTCATCAAAATGGCGACTCAGCACGAGCGCTGGGTGGCCGACCTGCTGTCCGATCTGTCCCTCACAGAGATGGGCAAACTTCAGGAGTTATTGCTGAAGGCAAGAGAGTCCGTAAGCAAAGGCTGAGGGTCGGTCCCCAATCTATTTTGGGATAACTGCCGTCGTCTCGATCTCGATCAGCGCTCCGCTATCAACCAGGTCGACTACGCCGATCACTGCCATAGCCGGGAAATTCTTGCCCATGATTTCTCTGTAGATCCGGCCGACCTCCGGCAGTTTTTCACGGTATGCATCCAGGCCTTTGACATACCACGTCATGCGAACCACATGCTGCGGCCCGGCCCCCGCCTCGGCAAGCACTGCAACTGTATTCTCAAGTGCCAGCGCAAACTGGGCAGTAAAGCCGTCTGCAACTTCCTGGGCTTCATTCCAGCCAATCATGCCGGCGACGAAGACTTGCTCCCCGTCCGCCTGAATGCCATTCGAATAGCCACTTGGCCGGGGCCACCCTTCAGGTAGTAAGTGTTTCATTCGCGATATCCACTGTATGTTTGCCGTGCGATGATGACCTTCTGAACCTCACTCGCGCCTTCGTAAATCCGCAGCGCACGTATTTCCCGATACAGGCGCTCCACCATATTGCCGGTCACGACGCCACTGCCGCCAAACAGCTGCACGGCGCGATCGATAATTCTTTGCGCGGCTTCCGTTGCGAAAAGTTTCGCCATCGCAGCTTCCCGCGTCACGCGCTCCTGGTAACAATCTTTCGCCCATGCCGATCGGTAAACCAGGAGTGCACTCGCATCGACCTCCGTCGCCATCTCGGCAATGCTTGCTTCGGTCATCTGTAGCGCGCTCAGTGGTGCACCAAACAATTGCCGGGTACTTGTGTGTCGCACCGCCTCGTCCAGTGCCCGTCGTGCGAATCCGAGAGCCGCGGCAGCAACCGTGGTCCGGAATACATCGAGCGTCGCCATGGCAATCTTGAATCCTTCACCCGATTCGCCTATCCGATCGCTTAACGCAACGCGGCAATCAGTGAAGGACAGGGTTGCCAAAGGGTGCGGCGCCATCGTTTCGATTCTTTCGGTAACCTCAATACCCGGGTTCGAGGCGTCAACAATGAACGCGCTCAATCCGCGGGCACCTGCTTCTTCGCCGGTGCGTGCAAATACGCAATAGAAATCTGCGATGCCGCCGTTCGAGATCCAGGTCTTTTCTCCGTTCAGGACGTACTCGTCCGCAGACAGCTCGGCACTCGTTGCTATCGCTGCAACGTCCGAGCCCGCCTCGGCCTCTGACAGTGCGAATGCGGCAATCCCCTCGCCCGCTGCCACCGCCGGCAGGTACTGTTGCCGCTGTGCATCCGTGCCGAATAATGAAATTGGACCGCTGCCGAGCCCCTGCATGGCGAATGAGAAATCGGCGAGCCCGGAGTAGTAGGCAAGCGTTTCGCGGCAAAGCGCGATGCTTCTCACGTCCAGTGCATCTGACGCGCCTCCCCACTCACGCGGCACACAGTTTTTTAGCCAGCCTGATTTACCCAGATCGGCGACGAGCTGACGGCAGGTGTCATCGACATCGTCGGCGTGATGGAATGTGTATTCCTCACACCAGGCGACCAGGTCGCGCTTTAGCTGGCGATGACTATCGTCGAGGAATGGCCAGTCGAGGTAGGTTTTGTCCGCCATCAATTACCCTCGAATTTCGGCTTTTCTTTGTTCACGAACGCGTGATAAGCACGCTCGAAATCAGCGGTCTGCATGCAGATAGCCTGCGCCTGCGCTTCAGCCTCGATCGCCGCATCAAGCGACATATCCCATTCCAGGTTCAACTGGTTCTTGGTAACACCATGCGCAAAGTTCGGTCCGGCCGCGAGTTTTCTCGCAGAAGCGACCGAATTCGACAGTAATTCACCTGGCTCGAATAGCGCGTTCAGGAATCCCCAGCGCTCCCCTTCTTCGGCGCTCATTGAGCGTCCGGTGAACAGTAATTCGGAGGCGCGCCCCTGCCCGATCAGGCGCGGCAGTATGGCGCAGGCGCCCATGTCCGCGCCGGCCAAGCCGACACGCGTAAACAGGAACGCCGTCTTCGACCGTGCAGTACCGTAGCGAAGATCGCATGCCATCGCGATCGCCGCACCGGCACCGGCACAAATACCGTCGATCGCAGCGATAACCGGTTGCGGGCAATGGCGGATGGCTTTCACCAGGTCGCCCGTCATGCGCGTGAATTCAAGCAACCCTTTCATGTCCATTTTCGTGAGCGGCCCGATGATTTCGTGAATATCGCCGCCGGAGCAGAAGTTTTCGCCGGCGCCGATAATAACGACTGCCTTGACCTCATTATTGCTTACGAGAGATCTGAACGTGTCTCGTAATTCTGCATAGGACTCGAACGTCAGCGGATTTTTCTTTTCCGGCCGATTGAGCGTGACAAGTGCAACGCCCTCGCCATCGAGTTCCCAAAGAAAATGCTCTGGTTTTATTGCTGCCATTTTACTCTCACATTACTTCTCCACCAGCAACCGCAATTGACTGTCCAGTGATTGATTCCTGCTGACAGATCCACATTACGGTTGCCGCGACTTCTTCGGGTTCAATCAGGCGCTGCTGTGGATTGACCTTGACCATTTCGGCTAGCGCCTCGTCCCGACTTCGCCCTGTTGCCGCAACGATTTTGTCGATCGATTGCCCAATGATTTGAGTGTTCGTGTACCCGGGACAGACGGCATTCACGGTGACGCCCTTTCTTGCATATTCGAGAGCAAGCGCCCTGGTCAGGCCGACGACGCCGTGTTTCGCGGCGCAGTAAGCAGATACATAAACATATCCGGTTAAGCCCGCTGTGCTCGCGATATTGATGACCCGGCCCGATCCTGCCTCGGCCATCGCAGTAATTGCCGCCTTCGTGCAGTTGTAAACACCGGTCAGATTCACAGCGATCAACCTGTCCCACAGTTCGTCATCCATTTTGCCGAACGGCGCCGCTTCTGCGATTCCGGCGTTATTGACGAGGATCGTGACCGTGCCATTTTGCTTTGCTGCCGCAGCGAATGCCGTAACCACCTGATCGCGCTCGGTGACATCCGCTACCTGGAAATCCGTGCCGAGCTTTGCTGCCTTATCTTTCAATTTGCCGGGGTTGCGCCCCATCAGCGTGACGCGGGTACCTGCCTCGCTCATGGCCTGTGCGATGGCGGCGCCAATGCCGCTGCCACCTCCGGTAACGACTGCATGCTGTTCGGCGAACCAGTTCAATGAACTGTCTTCAGGGTTGAAAGCAGATCGCCGAATACCTGGCCCTTTTCGTCGGCGAGCGCCGCGGTATGCAAGCGGCGCAATGCGGCAGCACGATCTGCAGCCGGCAAAGCACCAGCAGCGTCAACTGCCGCGCGATAGCGGGTCAGACCGCGTTGGTACGTGTCCCCGTAACCTTTAACCATTTCGATGCAATGCGCGATGGCCAGCGCATAGTCGTAATGTTCCGCTATCGCTTCATTAATTCGTTGCAGCCAGTCAGCAATTAGCGCTTCCTGGACTTTGAACCGGTAAGTGCCGCGACGCCACCGCTTGAATTTCGCAAGCATGTGCAGTAGCAGGAAACCACTGATGTTCGTCGTCTTGACATTGCGTCCCTTCCCAAAGAAGGGAGACAGCAGTTTTTGCAAAGTGCCGGATCGCAATACCAGCGCACCAAGCGATGCAGGCAGCGTGTCGCAGATCTCCTCCAGGCGTGGATTAAAATATTCGACAACGTGTGCAGGCTGATTGGGAGTCGCCGCGACATGTTCACGAATTTTGACAAACCGTTCGCTTCGCGTCTTGAGGTCAGCCACCCGGATCGTGTCCTCGTAGCACATTTGCAGCGCAAGCTGCCGGGCCACCTCCACCGCCAGCTCAAAATTTTGACTGGCGGTGTCGATTAACAATATCTCCTTAACACGGTCCAGGTAATATGCTGCGTATTCGCGATCCTGGTAATCGAGTGCACGCAAGGCGCCGTGCAACGCCATGTTTCTGACCTCCGATGGCAATTCTGACTCGATTCTTGCCTTGAGTGCTTCGCCATTTGCACCGACTGGCTGTGCCGCCGGTGCTTCGATATCAGCCGGCGGTGATTCCTGGCCAACGCCATCGTAGCCCGCGGCAAATCCCCTGAGATTAGCCTCGACCGCCCTGCCCGAGTCTCGAATCGTTGCTTCGTAGGCGTCGCGATCGAACGGCAGCGCGCCTGCCCCCGCAACCGCGCCTAACAGTACCGAACTGATAACGCAGCCGGCTTCCTCCGCTGCTGCGGCCATGTCGAAGCAGATGAATTTCTTAGCGGCTTTTCCTGCGGCGCGGGCAACTGGTGCCTGATCCATGATGCCGTCGCCAAGCGCCTCCTTCTCATTGATCGAGTAAATGCGGTGACTGCTCGCAATCAGGGTAGTGATGTTCGGCGTGACAAATCCTTTTTGAATCGCGCGGCCCGTTTCCGCCATCTCGCCGACGATGACGAGATCGACGTCACCGGGTACCGGGTACGGCGTGAAAACGGGCTCTTGGCCTAATGCCTCTGCACGATCCCTGGGAAACATTTCGACGCAATACACCGTCGCACCTGTTCTTTGTGCGACGCCGGCAACAAAAGTCGATTGCGCGATATAGCCGTTGGCCTCGGCCGTATCGACCAGCCATTTCGTCAGGACGCCACCACCCTGGCCGCCAACGGCAAGTATGGCGACGGATAATGGGCGTTCTCGTGAATCGGTCATACGGTTCTGCAGATCCAGCCGTCAGGCCATCCGCAGCCGGCGGCGATCCGCACGGTTTTGCAACCAGCCGATAACGCCCTGCCTGACGCTCCACAGGAATCGATCGAACGCTCCCGGATTGAAGACGATCTGCGCTTTATAAAACGACGGGCAGAGCACTGCCTCGTGCGCGATTTCGCCGCAAGTCCCACAACCAACACAGCTGTTGTCGACGAATGCAACCGGTTGTCTCTTGAGCGGGTCCGGATTGGATTTTACCGTCAACGACGGGCAGCCACTTAGCCGAATGCAGGCGTGATCGCCTGTACACGTTTCTTCATCGACGCCAAATCGATCTGTAACCATTCGCTTGCCGTCATTGACAGCTTTCGCGAATAGCGGTTCTTCGCGGCGCTGCTTGTTCAGCATGCATTCTGACTGCGCGATCAGTACTTTTGGCCCGGTACCTTTTTTCGCAATTGCCTCTTTTAGCGCCTTGCGCATCTCGCCGATGTCGTAGGTCCTGACAGTCTTCGTCCACTTGACGCCAACGCCTTGCACTGCCCGTTCGATCGGGTGTTGCATGCTGCGGTTTTCCGTCGAGCCTTTGCTTGACAGGAGGTCCTGACCGCCGGTTGCAGCAGCAGAATTGTTGTCAATTATAACTGTCAGCCCGTCGCTCTTGTTGAACACGGCGTTACCGATGCCGCTGGTCAATCCGTTATGCCAGAAACCGCCGTCACCCATGATCGAGATCGCCGGCCGGTCACTTTCCGTGTTGAACGCCGCGGCGCCGGCGGCACCGAGGCCGTAGCCCATGGTCGTATTGCCGATATTGAAAGGCGGCAACGCTGAAAAAAGGTGACACCCGATGTCACCGCTGATATGGAATTCGCCGAGTTCCTCCTGCAGCAGTTTCAGGCTCGCGAAAACGGGCCGCTCAGGACAACCCGTGCACAGGCCCGGGGGCCTCGGCGGCACATGCGCATCGATGTCATCGATGAATTGCGCCACGATCTGCATCGGGTCCTCTGGTGCTTTGAATTTCCGATCGAATTGTTCCAGGAAATCGACGACGCCGGAACGCAGGACCTGGACTGTATACTCGCCGGCCATCGGCAGCACGCCTTTGCCGATGAGTTTCGTATCAATATCTGACTGCCGGAGGACGGTGTTGATTGCCTGCTCGATGTAGTTGGGCTGGCCTTCCTCGACCAGCAACACCGCTCGCTTGTTGCGGCAAAAATCGTTGACCTCGTCTTCGATCACCGGGTATGCAACGTTCATCACATAGATCGGTATCTGGGTGCCGCCAAATGCATCGGCAACGCCGAGTCGTTCCATCGTACGTATCAATGAATTGTAGAGGCCGCCCTGCACGATGATCCCGAGATCATCACGCTCTCCTTCGAATAATTCGTTGAGTGAATGTGATTTGATGTATTCCACTGCCGCTGGCCAGCGCTTATTCACTTTTTCCTGTTCATGCATGAAGGACGCCGGCGGCAAGACAATTCGATTTACATCACGAGTCGGATGCTCCATTGCCTCCCGCAACGACATATCCGGAGGACGATTGTCTTTTGCGATGAATCTGCCGTGAACGTGGCAGGCCCGGAGGCGCATTTGCAGGAAAACCGGCGTGTTGCTCGCTTCGGATAATTCGAATGCATGTTCAACCGCGGCCACGATGCTTGGCACGTTCGGGCGGGGATCGATCATCCAGATCTGGCTCTTCATCGCGAAGGCATGCGTGCGCTCCTGCATGATGCTCGATCCTTCGCCGTAATCTTCACCGACGATCACAACGACGCCACCCTTGACCCCACCCGACGCGAGATTCGCCAGCGCGTCGCTCGCTACGTTGGTTCCGACCGTGGATTTGAAGATCACCGCACCGCGCAGTGGATAATTAACCGACACTGCAGCCATGGCCGCAGCCGTCGCTTCGCTTGCGCAGGATTCGAAGTGCACGCCGAGTTCCTGCAGGATCGCCTGCGCATCCGACAGCACATCCATCAGGTGTGAGATCGGCGCACCCTGGTAGCCGCCGATATAGGCGACACCGGATTGCAGCAAGGCCTTGGTGATCGCCAGGATAGCCTCGCCCGCAAACTCCTCGCCCGCGCCCAGCCGGAGTTTCTCGACTTCCTTCTTGAAGGACCGCTCAGCCATGGTGCTAGTTTATTCTTTTCGCGTGATCAAGCGTAATGCTTCGCTCAGGCTAACATTTTATGGTTAAAATATATATACTTAAGACAATTCCTGCGTTAACGCGTGCTGCTGCCCGACCTGCCGTTATCATGAGACATGGGTGATAACATTGCGCGGTCGCTGTAGCAACGAATAAGGATAATTTTCTTGACCGCAACCAGCATCGGCGCCGTTGTTTTCGGCTTGTACCTGGTAGCCATCATCGCCATTGGCCTGATCGCTGCACGCTACCAGAAAACCGAAGCCGACTTCTGGGTTGCCGGCCGCCGATTCGGCCTCGGCGTGCTGGTCATGGCGAACATGGCGGCGGTCATGCACGGCGGTGCAATCCTGAGTGGTATTGCGTTCACCGGTCGATTCGGTGGCGTTGCGATTCTGCCCTACATCTCTTTCGTTGGCGGCGCGGCCATCATTTTCTACCTGTTTGCGAAAAAGCTGCGGCAATCGGGCGGCTTTACGATTCCCGACTACATGGGCGACCGCTTCGACAGTCGCGGCTTAAGGGCCTGGAGCGCTATTGTTGTCGCTGTATCGAGCATCATTTACCTGATCGCACAGCTCCGCGGCATGGCCTTTATCCTCGAACGTCTGCTCGGTTTCGATTTTATGGCCAGCCTGATGCTGGGCACGGTCATATTTGTCGCCTATGTCGCAATGGGGGGTCTTCTTGCAGTCGTGTGGACCAACATTGCACAATTTATATTCATGTGGGTTGGGCTGCTGATTCTCGTGCCCTTCGTCTATGACGCAGTTGGCGGCTGGTCATCGGTATTACAGCAGGTTGAAGCGATAGCGCCGGGGTGGACATCGCCAACCGGGACCCAATGGTCCGGCTGGTACATGGTCTCCTGGTATTTGATCTGGCTCGTGGCCTACAGCACCAGGCTCGAACTCGTCACCAAGATGTACGCGGCAAGGGATGATCGAATTGCCCGCGCCTCCGTGCCGATTGCGATTGGTCTCGTCATGATTTTTCTTCTCTACGGCAACTTCTACCTGGGCGCTGCCGCCAGGGTCATGGTTTGGGATCAGCTGGCTTCGCCCGACCAGGCGTTCCCGGTTCTGGTGACACAATTATTGTCGCCAGCGCTGGCCGCCATCGCGCTAACCGGTATCGCCAGTGCGGCGATGTCCACGACGGATTCCTTGCTACTGATGTCCGGGTCGGCAATTGCACATGACCTCGTGCGCCGCTGTCACGATGAACCAAAGGGGATCAAGCGCGAAGAGAGGGAGTATCTGCGGATATCCAGGATTTCCATTGTCGCTGTTGGCGCGATCGCATTCGTGTGTGCTATACCGGACCTGGCACTGATTCTGCGTATTGTGTCTTATGCAATTGCCATTGTCGGCGCTGCTTTTTTCTTTCCGCTGCTGGTCGGCATGACCTCGCGACGCGTCAGTCGGGAAGCTGCTCTTGCGTCGTCGATCGGCGGGACGCTGGTCACCTGCGTTTGGATTTTCGGCGCGTTGACGAATGTGTCCTGGGCCAGCATCGTACACCCGGGCATCGTCGGACTTGGCACGGCAGGCTTGCTGATGCTCGTTGTCACAATGTTTACACCGCCGGTAGCAAATCAGGCAATTAACAAGTATTTTGGGGAAGCAACATGATTCTCGGGCTCCCGACACTTAGTTTTTGGCTGTTCCTTGGCATCCCGGGGATTATACTGCTGGTGATGCTGTACGATTGCTGGCGCATCCTGACCCGGCGCAAGGATTGACGACGCATTAGACAATAAATAACAGTGGTTTGTGAGGGGGAAACGATGTCACATCAAATCCAGATTCGTAATCACCTGCTGGTCGCGTCAGCGCTCGTGTTGCTGGGCGGATGTAACCAGGCGCCGGCACCCAGTGCCGCGGACGAGGCCGGCATCACCGAGCAATCCGTCGCCATGGTGCCAGCCGGACCATGGGCGCAAGACGATCAGCGAGGGATGGCGAACACCATTGGTGCCGGCACCTGGCTGCGCTGTGCGCATTACCTGACGCAGGATGGTGCAAGAAGCTACGAACTCTCGCACGTCCGTTCGAATGACATGACCCAGTCTCCATTCGGCGTGCCCCTCGTCTACGAATATCGCCCGACAGTCGGCATACCGGGAACGTTGCATGCATTCAATGGCGAGCAGATTACAAGTGGTGAGCCGGGTGCACAGGGCACGCAAATGGATGCACTGGGTCACTTCGCGTATCTCGACGAGCCCTGGGATGGCCAGGGCGACTTCCCTGCCAACGGTGCGAACTACTACGGTGGCTACAGCCAGTCGGACGTAAAACCATCGGCCGCCTCGCCACTGTTGAAACTCGGCATCGAGCACGCGCCGCCGATCATCACATCCGCTGTCCTGCTGGATGCACGCAGCCACCTCGGCAATGGCGACGTATTACCTGCCGGTTACGCGATCAGCGCTGCCGACATCGAAGCGATGATCGAGGCGCAGGGACTGGGCTGGCGTGGGCTTCTGCCCGGTGACGTTCTCTATATTTACACCGGATGGAGTGACATCTGGGAAACGCCGGAGTACTACACCAAGGGTCCTGGGCTCGCGAACGATGCGCTGGCGTATATCGAGGACAAACAAGTCGTTCTCGTAGCGCTCGACAACCCGTTCACAGATCCGGTCAACGAAGGGCAATTGACGGGTCAGGCCGGGCCGCCGGAAGGCACGCCCGACGGACTGCCGTTTATTAACCATCATTACAATCTCACGCAGTCCGGCATCCACCAGATCCAAAACATGAAACTGGACGAGCTCGCGAGAGACAAAGTCTGGACCTCATGCACGATGATTCTGCCGTTACGATCGCAGGGTAATTCCGGATCGCCGGTGCGGCCGGTCGCGATTGGCAGTGGTAGCTGATGTCTGAACATGAATTAAATTGCCGGAAACGAATTGTGGCAAGGAAGGAAATGGAACGACGAAAAATCAGTAATGATCGTAAATTTAGCTTGATCAATGTGAATGGATGGTTCTATTAAGGGGGAAATTTATGAAACGTATACACAGAATGGTTGCGGCCTGCATGGCCACGGTAATGGCATTCGCCATCGCACAATCTGCTATCGCGCAAGGTGTATTGGAAGAGATTGTGGTCACCGCGCAAAAGCGCGAGCAGAACATTCAGGACGTTGGTATCGCGATTACCGCGTTCACCGGCGATCAGATGAGAACACTGGGAGTTGAGGACAGTTTCGATATCGCACGTTACTCACCAGGCGTTCACATCAGTGGCAACCTGGCGGGCCAGAATACGCAGTTCACGATCCGTGGCGTCACACAGAATGATTTTAATGACATCATCGAGGCCCCGACTGCAGTCTATCTGGACGAGGGGTACATCCCGATTGCCCAGGGCCAGACATTTGCGCTTCTCGATATCGAGCGGGTCGAAATTCTCAAGGGCCCCCAAGGCACATTGTTCGGGCGAAATGCGACCGGCGGGGCCGTCCAGTACATCAGTCGCAAACCAAGCCTTGATGAAAGCAGTGGTTATGCAGACCTGACTTTTGGTCAATTCGACTCGAATGCTGACGCAAACTCCACGAAAATCGAGGCAGCATTCGGCGGCCCGCTATCGAACCGTACCGCCGCTCGGGTGGCGGTTTTGTACAACGATGTGGATGGCTATCTGAACAATCTCTATCCACTCGACGAATTTGGCGCCGGTACATTCGGCGGCCCGGGTGGTAATTCCCCGGGAGCCGGTGCAGGCGCCGACATGGGTGGCGGCGAGACCTTTGCTGCCCGCGCCAGCCTGTTGTTCGAGGCAAACGACGATGTGACGTTCGCGGTCTCGTTCAATGTGGCCAGCAGTGATGTGCCAACCGGACCGTATCAGTCCAAGCCGACGATCGCGGTTTATGACGGTACCGGGCCGGATCCTGCTGCCGGACAATTTCCCGGTGAGTTGGTCAATGTCATCGACATCGACCCCAATGACTCTCGCTACAGTATCTGTGCGCCGGGTGGCGTTGACGACGGCACGGATTGCGGCGCCGATCAGAACGTCGACGGCGTACCCGACGATTTCGTTACGCCCGGCGTCGCCGATACCGGCCGTTTCAACAATATGTTCCAGCCTGCTCCGGGCGCGGATTTCTTCGGTTACATCGATCCCGACGGCGAAGATTTCGATACCTCGGGCGATTTTGCCTTCGAAGACAACGGCAGCACGGACACCTTCGGCATCAATGTGAGAGTCGAATGGGAACTGGCTAACGGTGTACTGCTGACCTCTATCACCGACTTCAAGGATTATGAGAAGCTGCTGTTCATCGACGTCGACGCCGCGCCGGTCAACCAGGCAGTAAATTATGCCGGCGTCGACGCCACCAGTTTCACCCAGGAAATCCGGCTGAATGGCGAAACGGACCGGACCCGCTGGGTAGCAGGATTCTACTATCTGAACATCGACGCCGATTCCGACAACGGCCTGAAATTTCCACCGAACAGCCTTGGAATGGACACTAACCTGGGTGGTCCTTTTGACCTCGGTGTCGATGCCCAGCTGCAAACAGATTCCTACTCGCTGTTTGGCCAGCTCGAATACGACTTCAGCGACCAGTGGACTTTGGTCGCCGGACTGCGCGTGATCCAGGAAGAGAAGGAATATGACTTTGTACAGAGTTTCTATACGGCTCCAACCAATGCCAGGGAGATTCACCAGGGTACCCAGATAATCATCGGGCCCATCAATCCATTTGCCATCTTTGGTGGCGGTGAGTCTTTTCCGTTTACCGATGACACCAGCGATTCGCTGTGGGCAGGCAAGTTACAGCTGGAGTACCGGCCGAGCGGCAACCTGCTCTGGTATTTCGGCATCAACCGGGGTGTCAAAGCGGGAAGCTTCAATGCACAGCTCGCAGGTGGGCTGCCTGTCCCGACCAGCGCCATACCCTACAAGGACGAAACTCTCCTGAGTTACGAGGGTGGCTTCAAGTGGACCAGTGAAAGCGGTACTACGCGCGTAAACGGTACCGCCTTCTACTATGACTACCAGGACTACCAGGGCTTCCTGTTCACCGGCGTCAGTGGTGTTGTCGTCAACAACGATGCTGACAACCAGGGCCTCGAGCTGGAGATAATATCGTCACCTGCAGATGGCCTGGATCTCCTGTTCAGCGCAGCCTGGTTCGATGCCACGGTGAAGGACGTACCATTACGTGTAAACGGTCCGATCATTCGTGACGTCAAGCCGGTGTACGCGCCTGAAATTCAGATCACCGGCCTTATTCGCTACGAGTGGCAGGCACTCGGCGGCAGATTGAACGTTCAGGCCGATGTCAGTTATTCGGATGAATACTTCTACAACCTGCGAAACTTTGATGCGGACAAGTACGACAGCTACACCAAGGTCGGCGCGATGATCGGCTGGCAGAGTCCGGATGAGCTGTGGGACGTTGCCCTGAATATCCGCAATCTCACGGACGAGCGCATCGGCATACAGGGATTCGACCTGGCGTCTTTGTGCGGCTGTAACGAGATTTCATTCCAGCCACCGCGTTGGGTAGGCGTCAGCCTGAAACGCTCGTTCTGATATGGCACTGCGTGGCCGTTCTGCCTGACAAACGGGCAGGGCGGCCACACTTAAACAGGCTATCGATGGCGCAGACCCGAAGACGCTTTCTGAGAAATACCGGCGTCGGCCTGCTGACGTTTTATGTCAGCGGCTGCGAAGTCGAGATGACGCCGCAGCAGGCGCGCGAAAGAGAAATCGCCTACAGCGTCCTCACAGGCGCTGAAGTCAGCACACTCGATGCGCTCGGCGAGATTCTCCTGCCCGGCAGTGCCACAGCCGGACTGGCGCATTTCATCGATCACCAGTTGGGCGCATCGCCGGAAGATTCTTTGTTGATGATCAGGTACCTCGGCGTACCAGCACCGTTCGCGCCGTTCTACCAGGGCGGCCTTGCGGCACTGAATGCATTGTCAGCGACCAACTCAAACCAGCCGTTTGCCGAATTGAGTCAGGAAGTCCAGACGAAACTGGTCGGGCAATTCGCGCAGGCGAACCCCGACGGCTGGCAGGGCCCGCCGGGTCCGTTTTTCTATTTTGTCCTGCGTAACGATGCCGTCGATGTCGTCTACGGCACGAAGCAAGGAGTCGAGTCGCTCGGCGTCCCCTACATGGCACACATCGAGCCGCCGAGCAGGTGGGGCGAATGACTGTGCCAGACGAAAAAGTCGATGCGGTTGTCGTCGGTTCGGGTGCCGCCGGCAGTGCGATCGCGGCAAAGCTGGCCGTTGGCGGCAAGCAAGTGGTCATCCTCGAAGCGGGGCCGGAGCGCGGCAACGATGACCTGGTCAGCTCGGCAATCTGGGCAAGGCGACTGAAATGGGGCGGCGCCCCTGTTATCGAGGACGGCGAAAATCCCGTCGGCAATGTTTTTAATGCGGGATACGGCGTTGGCGGCAGCGCGATGCATCACTATGCCGTGTGGCCTCGCCTGCATGAAGAAGATTTTCAATCCCGGTCGCTGTACGACGAAGGCGCGGACTGGCCGATCTCCTACGACGATATTCGAACTTATTATGACGAGGTGCAGGAAGAGTGCGGCGTCGCCGGCGATGCCGAGCGGGAAATCTGGCGGCCACCGGGCGCACCGTATCCGATGCCCGGCGTACCATTGTTTAGGCAAGGCGAAATTCTCGCCGGTGGATTCGAAAAACAGGGGATGTCTACTGCGCCGTTGCCACTTGCCATCACCAGTACTGAGTACAAAGGGCGGGCGCCGTGTATCTGGGATGGCTGGTGCGATTCCGGTTGCCCCATCGGCGCGCTGGCGAACCCGCTGACGATTCATCTGCCGATCGCACTACAAGCCGGTGCAATTCTCGCCACGCGGTCGACGGTTACCCGGGTACTGACGAACGCAAGTGGCGAATACGTAACCGGTGTCGAATACGCGACGGACACCGGTGAGAAAAGACAGCTCATGGCCGACCTCGTCGTTATGGCCGCATTCAGCATTCAAAATCCGCGCCTGTTGCTCGCATCTTCATCAGACAAACATCCGCATGGCCTGGCGAATTCCAGTGGAACCATCGGCCAATTCATCATGACGCACCCGGCAGCGCTCGTTTACGGAATTTTTGCGGAACAGACACAGTGCTACATGGGCGCATTCGGCGGCCAGCTCGTCAACCAGGACAGTTACGCCAAGGACACGCATGTTGCGTCCGGCGCATTTGGCAGCTATCAATGGATGATTGCGAATGCCGTCAAACCGAACGACCTTCTCGGCATCTCGAATACGCGCCCCGATTTATTCGGTAATGACCTGCATGCGTTCATGAAAACTTCGGCGCAACATTTCGCGAGCATGACCGGCGTAGTAGAAGACCTGCCGGTCGCGGAGAACGCCGTTACTTTGAGCGATCAGCTTGATGCCAACGGCACGCCGCTCGCCAAAGTGACGCATACGACGCATGCGAAATCGAAGGCCCTGTGGCAGGCCGCACTCGAGGAAGGCAAGGCGGTTTTCGAGGCAGCCGGCGCGACAGAAGTCTGGACCGGACCACAGGCGGGCATGCACATCATCGGCGGCACCGTTATGGGTGACGATCCGCGAACGTCAGTGACCAATTCCTACGGACAGTGCCACGACATTTCGAATCTCGTGATTGCGGGATCCGGGCTGTTTCCCACCAGCGCCGGCGTCAATCCAACCTTTACGATCCATGCACTGACTGCGCGCGCAGGTGACCACCTGCTGGCAAACTGGAATTCGATTATTCCCTGACTACTATTCCGGCCGCCTGGGTCTTTTGTCGAGCTCGCGAAGCTGCCGTTCCAGTTCACCGGCTTTGGTGTTGCCGCCGCGCAGCTCCGTGCCATCTTCCAGCACAATCGATTCCCAATCGATTTTATGCCCGCCGTCGCGGGCGGGAGCGCCAGAAATCGTGATGTCATCCCCGGGTTTCAAATGGTCGTCAGTCCAGCCACGTCGCCTCAGGACGGATGATGCATTGCCCTCGCCCAGCCATTTTTGTACCTCACCATCGTCAGTCCTGACGTCAAAATAGATGCGGACATGCGGATTGATCAGGCGAAACTCTGTCACGACGCCTTTGACAGTAATCTTTTGATCAAGGAGGTAGTGAGATGCCGCGTTGTGGTGAGCGATGACAATTGCCGGTGTCAGCAGCATGGATGCAGTGAGCAATAAGAATTTTCCGATCACACTCACCCGCTCAGTACTCCCCGGTTATCGCGTCGCACGACCACTTGTCGAGCTCCCAGCCGGGAGCCGCCAGCCATGACATCTGAGCCGTGTATGGCCCACGAAGATTGACGGGATCGATCACGCTCCACAGGATATCCATGCGCTCTCCATCGTTACTCAATTCATATCGTTCATTAAATTGAGCACCTTCACTCAGATAGAACTTGTTACCCATCAGGCTGATCTGGCTCGGCGTCAGGCCAACGGTAATGACAACCAGCGTGTCGCCATCGAAACGGCCCAGCGAATAACCGAGGCGGCTGGCTTCCAGGTCAGCCGGCACCGAACGGCCGTCCAGGTATATCGTGCGGACTGCATTCCAGTACTCGTATGTAATGAGGATTCGATCAGCGAGGTGCTCGAATTTGATCGCCGGCGGCGCGGTGATCTGATGCTGTAAACCATCGCCCTGCGGTGTGCAGTCGAGTGCGGCATCGTTGGCCGCGTCGTAGTTCGCCCAGGACTGCAATGTCGTCGGCCGCGTGAGGCTGGACACATAGTTGCGATTGAACTCCTGCATATCGTTGTACAGATCGAAGACAGAAATGTGGTCGTTTGCCGGATCGGCCAGCAGGTCGCGAAAATACTCGTATGAAACCTCCGAACAGCTGTTGCGACAGGCCACATCCTGTATGTGCCAGCGCTGGTCATCCAGCGAAATCGTCGGCGACTTCCAGACGCCGGTAAATGTCGGCCGGTTGGCCAGTTTCACGCCGCGATTGACGAGCTTTCCATCGATGACCGAGTCGGGATAACTCAAGAGCCGGCCAAAACCCCTGGCGATGTCCTCTCTGGCCTTACCGGAATACTCGCCCGCCTCGATCAGGTCCGCTTTCTTCTGCTTCAATGCCAGGTATTTGTCCAGTGTCGGCTGACGGTAGAGCAATAGAACATCCTTGTCCTTGGCCACGTCGTCCGCAAAGAGGTCAGTGACTAACAAGTCCGACTCCCGATAGACGCTGATACCGAACCGTGCGGCAATTTTCCCGGCCTCGTCTATCAACGCATCCATTTCATCGGGGGTCGCCGGCGAACTCAGCGCCAGCTCTTTGATGCCGACACTGACGGCCTCCGACCAGGATGCGGTGGAGCCGAGGCGATAGGAGCGCAAGTCGGTATCCTGCGCCAGTGTTGTTGCTGCAACGAGCACTAGTAATGCCGTAGCAAG
>Ga0209988_10001210_pt1 | contig 16739 bp, 16 predicted proteins | sample N075metaG_FD_183115 | JGI IMG/M metagenome (GOLD analysis project Ga0209988, IMG submission 183115) | Deep subsurface microbial communities from Kermadec Trench to uncover new lineages of life (NeLLi) - N075 metaG (SPAdes) (version 2) | ecosystem: Environmental > Aquatic > Marine > Ocean trench... | reverse complement strand
TTTTATCCCAGGGAGTGACCGAGAGCGTACGTGAATCTTCAATGGAAACATTTGCAGCCTGACCAATCGGCACTTCGCTGCCGTAATAATCGACATGAACGTGTTCAAGTAAGCTTGGGTGCGCACGCCCGGTGCGGATTTTGGCCAATTCGGTGCGTAGCGCATCCAGGGTTTTAGCCATGCGGATTCTCGCATCTTTTTGAATGTCTTGAATCATGTTCTGCTCCCGCCTGCCAGCATAGGTTAAGTTTAGCTAATGATAGTGCCGACTTTTCCGCCCTTGACGATTTGCATCAAATTGCCACTACCGAATACATTAAATACACGGATGGGCATTTTCTGGTCACGACACAATACGATGGCATTGGTATCCATAACCCCAAGTTTGCCTTCGATAACCTCATCGTAACTCAGGGTTTCGAACAATTGTGCATTTTTGTCAATATTGGGGTCGGCGGAATATACACCGTCAACCTTGGTGGCTTTCAATACAATGTCCGCGCCTATTTCTATCGCGCGCAAAGCAGCGGCGGTATCGGTGGTGAAAAACGGATTGCCGGTGCCGCCGGCTATAATCACAACGCGGCCTTTCTCAAGGTGACGGGTTGCACGGCGCCGGATGTAGTCTTCGCTGACGTCGTGTACCGAAATGGCTGACATCACGCGTGCATCAACACCGGCTTTTTCCAATGAGTCCTGCAGGGCCAGGGAATTCATCAGTGTGGCCAGCATACCCATGTGATCGCCGGTAACGCGATCGATCCCGGATTCAGCCAGACCGGCGCCTCTGAAAATGTTGCCACCGCCGATGACGATAGCAATCTGAACACCGGTGTTAAGGACTTCGAGAATTTCCTTGGCGATCCGGTCAATGATGGCCGGATCAATGCCATAGTCTTCTTTGCCCAGCAGTGCTTCGCCGCTGAGCTTTAGAAGAATTCGCTTGTAAACGGCCTCAGCCACCCTTCACCTGCTGCATGACTTCTTCAGCAAAATTGTCTGCTTTCTTCTCAATGCCTTCGCCAACTTCCAGACGGGTAAAGCCTTTGACGCTGGCGCCGTTTTGCTCAAGCAATTTGGCAATGGTAACATCGCCATCTTTTACAAAAGCCTGGCCCAACAAGGTAATCGCAGCGATGTGTTTGCGCATGCGACCGGTAACCATCTTTTCAATGATATCAGCCGGTTTGCCGCTATCCGCTGCTTGCGAGACCAGGAACTGCTTTTCCTTTTCAAGAATTTCGGCAGGTACATCATCCACGTCGATGTATTCAGGATTCAGTGCTGCAATGTGCATGGCGATATCGCGGGCGACTTCGTTATTACCACCCTCGAGCTCAACCAGAACACCGATGCGGCCGCCGTGGACGTAAGCGCCAATGCTGTCGCCATTGTTCATGCGCACAATTCGGCGAACCTGGATATTCTCGCCAATTTTTGATACCAGCGCCTGGCGGGCATCTTCAAGACTTGCGCCATTGAGATCTGAAGCCATCAGCGCTTCAACATCGTTAGAAGTCCCGGCGAGGGCATTGCCTGCGACCGCTGTTACAAAGGTCAGAAAATTTTCATCCTTGGCAACAAAATCCGTCTCACTGTTGACCTCGACCAATACGGCTTCGCTGTTGTCGTCATTGGTCGCCAGAACGACCAGGCCTTCAGCGGCTACCCGGGATGACTTTTTGTCAGCCTGGGCAAGGCCGGATTTACGCAGGTGTTCAATTGCGGCTTCAATGTCGCCGTTGGTTTCAACCAAGGCTTTTTTGCATTCCATCATGCCAGCGCCGGTGCGCTGACGAAGTTCTTTAACCATTGAGGCAGTTACTGCCATCATCCTATTCCTTCTTCAATTCAACTTAAGATGTAAACGATTTAGTCTGCTGCTGCTTTTTTGGCGACTTTTTTCTTGCTCGTCTTCTTCTTGGCAACCTTTTTCTTAGCCACTTTCTTCTTGGCTACTTTCTTGGTCACTGCTTTCTTGGCAGGCTCGGCTTCGTCTTCGCTGCTTGCAGCCGCTTCAACCGGAGCGGCCTCGGCTTCAGCCTCTTTTTCTGTTGCAACTGGTGCGGCTTCAACATCTTGACTGTCAGCCGCTTCAACAGGAGCTTCTTCAGTCACAGCGGCGGCCTCGGCAGGTGCTGCTTCCGTTTCAGCTGAAACTTCCGGTGCCTTCTTTACCACGACTTTCTTGGCAACTTTCCTCTTCGGTGCGGCATCGGCCTTGGCCCTGGGTGCTTTGGCTTCGCGTTTGATGGGGTTGCCGTGCTCGTCCAGCTCGACGAATTCATCGCTGTCTTCGATATGAGGAACGGATGCGCGGCCTTCCAGAATCGCGTCGGCTGCCAACTGCGTATAAAGACGGATAGAACGGATTGCATCGTCGTTACCCGGGATAACGTAATCGATATCGCTGGGTGAACAATTGGTATCTACTACCGCGATAACAGGAATACCCAATTTGCGGGCTTCTTTGACGGCGATATCTTCATGACCTACGTCCAGGACGAACATGGCGTCGGGAATCTTCTTCATGTCCTTAATGCCACCAAGGGTTTTTTCCAGCTTATCGCGCTCGCGTGTCAGTTGCAGTACCTCTTTTTTGACCAGACGCGCAAAGCTGCCGTCTTCTTCCATTTTCTCAATCTGGCGCAGACGCTTGACAGATTGGCGAATGGTGCGGAAGTTGGTCAGCATGCCACCTAACCAGCGGTGGGAGACATACGGCATACCGCAACGCTGGGCTTCTTCAGCAACCGCCTTGGAAGCTGCACGCTTGGTGCCAACAAATATGATGCTGCCACGCTTGGCGGCGATACCACCGATAAAGTTCATTGAATCCACTAACATGGGTAATGATTTTTCGAGATTGATGATGTGGATCTTCCCACGTGACCCGAAAATGTACGGAGCCATTTTGGGATTCCAGTAACGGGTCTGGTGACCGAAGTGCACGCCGGCTTCAAGCATTTGGCGCATGGTAATATCAGGCATTATTTTATCCTTCACATAGCAGAAACCCAGCGGCCGTAGATTTCGGAATCTGGCTACACTGGCTTCCCGGGTTAATCCTCCACATACCCTGTCCGGAAACCCTGATTTTGCAGGGCACCCAACCGAACGGTTGCGGTATGTGTGCGTATTTGATGCCGTGTAATCGATGGGAAACCCCGCCAAATCCGGCACCTCGTTTTCTGGTCATGACGTGCATGTGCCAGAGAGCAGGGCTTTATACCAGAATTGGGGTAGTTGGGCAATTAATTTGTTTGTTTTTGATGATTTAGTGGGTACCACTTTTCCATTCTGGGCAGGGAGTTTTGTTGTGCTTGGGCGACACTTGTGCCAATTGAGCGCCGCGACACGGGTACCTTCCCCCTGAGACACGCTTCAAGACCATCCATGGCGCGCTCGGGCGCCGACGTCCTGTCGGCTCACGGTCCCAGGGGGAAGGTACCCGTATCCCGGCTGGGCTCAGTTGGAGCTGCAAATTAGGGTAACTCCGAAGCGAAAGAGCACAATGAAACGAATCTTACAGATTCGTAGGTCTAATTTAGCGTCGCACCCAAATGCTCTTAATGCTGTGAGCACGCACATTAATTATGAGCTCGGGGTGGTTAACTGCTTCTTAGACCTTACAAAACAGGGATGTTTTGGAAGAGACTACAGGGAGGTACTCGCGGCGTGTCTAAGAAGTAGTTAGCCACCCCGGGCCCTCCCACAATGATTCAGTCTGTGCGGACCTGCTCTTAATAATCTGGGTAATCTGTGGTTACTCCTATTTATCAAAGCTGGCGTTCAGCTTCTCAGCCTAATTCGCGCTTCACGGCATCCAGCCAGGTTTTTTGGCTTTTGCGAAAATGCGGCGGTGCCAGTTTGGCATCGTTCAGAACGGATTCCAACTCTGTTTTGGAGGCGGAGTCGTTGCCTGCGACTGCCAGGCAGAGTGCCAGGCGGTAGCGGGCTTCCACACCGGGAAAGTAGCCGGAGACGGCTGAATATTCTTTAACCGCCTGGTCGATCTGGCCTTCGGCTTGAAGTGCCCTTGCGTAGAACAGGTGGCCCTCCGCGGACCGGAAATCAGGGTTGTGCTGTTGCAGGAGCTCGAGTGTAGTGACTGCCTCTGCGGTACGCCCGCTCTCAAACAGCAGCTCGGCTTTGAGTTGTAGCAGTGTGGGTTCGGTTGCGAACAATCCCCTGAGGGCCTGGTTTATGATTTCTTCGGCTTCATCTGTTTTCCCCATATCCATCAGGGAGCGGGCATAGCGGCGGCCGTTGTCGACATTGGGGGATTGGTTCCAGGCTGCCTCGTTTTGTCTCAGATCAGCACCCGGGTTGAGCGTTTGTTTGACGCTTCTGACTGCGCGTTGCCCCGCGATACTGCCGGAAAACTCGGGCAGCAGTTCGATCACAAAATAGGCTATACCGCCAATCATGGGCATAAATATCAGCATCATGATCCAGTATCGACTGCGACCGGTTTTTAGTACATGAATGATCATGGCCAATTGGACAAGCCAGATTAATATGGTCATTAATGGCACAGATTGTAATTCCATTTAATTGAAGTAGGGTCAGGTTGCCCGGCTCTCAAGCATATCGCCGAATAAAAGACTGCACCAGCGGATGTGTAGTGTCACGCGTTTACGTGAAATCCATTACAATTGATCGAATCATTTTGCCAAATGAAACGGCACTGAATTGTCTGAAATTGACGGAGCATTCCAGAAACCATGAAACTCGCATCTTTGAAAGCCGGCGGCCGCGACGGCAGCCTGATTATAGTCAGCCGCGACCTTGCCCATTTTGTGGCAGCATCCGATATCGCAGCAACCCTGCAACTTGCGCTCGATGACTGGCAGCAAACGGCACCGAGGCTCAATGCCCGCTATGCCGAATTGAATGATGGCGTGTGCAGTGGTATCCAGGAACTGGATGTTGGAGCGCTTGCGGCACCGTTGCCGAGGGCCTATGAGTTTGTGGATGGCAGCGCCTATCTGCCGCATGTTGAACGTGTGCGGAAAGCCCGTGGAGCTGAAGTTCCGGAGTCATTTTATGTTGATCCGTTGATGTACCAGGCGACTTCTGCCGGGTTTCTGGGCCCGCGCGATGGCGTACCGGTGGTCAGTGAAGAGTATGGGATTGATTTCGAATCCGAAATTATTGTGATAACAGACGATGTGCCCATGGCTGTCACAGCCGATAAGGCAGGATCCCACATTCAATTGATCGGTCTGATCAACGATGTGAGTTTGAGGAATCTCATTCCCGCTGAACTGGCCAAGGGCTTTGGGTTTTTGCAGTCCAAGCCACGCTCGGCGCTTTCGCCGGTACTGGTCACCCCTGATGAATTGGGAGAACAATGGCATGGCAGTAAGCTGTCATTGGCGCTGCACAGCACACTCAATGGTGAGTTTTTTGGTCATCCGGAAGCCGGCGTTGATATGCAATTTAACTTTGCCGAATTGATTGCTCATGCCGCCAGGACCCGGCCGTTGACCGCCGGCACGATTGTAGGCTCGGGAACCATCGCCAATGAAGATACCGGTAAAGGCGCCTCCTGCCTGGCTGAGATCCGCATGCTGGAAATTATTGCTGACGGCAAACCATCCACACCATTCATGAAGTTTGGCGACACCATCCGGGTGGAGATGTTTGACCTGCAGGGTGATACCATTTTCGGTGCAATTGAGCAAAAGATCGAGCAGTATGAAAGCTGAAGAATCGGGGCAGCTAACGCTTTATAGTTATTGGCGTAGCTCCGCAGCGTATCGGGTTCGAATTGCGCTGAATCTGAAAGGACTTTCTTTTCAGACAATACCGGTACACCTGGTAAAAAATGGCGGTGAACACCTCAGTGAAGGCTACCGTGAGATCAACCCACAGGGCCTGGTGCCGGCATTATTGCACCAGGGTCAGGTGTTGTCACAGTCCATGGCGATTTGCGAATACCTGGATGAGTGTTATGAGCATTATCCCCTGTTGCCGGCGGAACCGCTGGCGCGCGCGCGGGTTCGATCACTGGCTTTGCAGGTCGCATGTGAAATACACCCGCTTAATAACCTGCGGGTGCAAAAGTATCTGAATGACAAGTGCGGTGACGGGCTGGATACCCTGGCGTGGATGTCTCACTGGATGAACGCCGGTTTTGGAGCCATCGAACAGCAATTAGATGACAGCGGTGACCGGCGTTCCGGATTTTATGGCGCACGCCCCGGCTTATTTGAATGCTTCCTGGTTCCCCAGGTATATAACGCTGAGCGTTTCAGCATCGATATGTCGGCGTTTCCGACGATCTGTGAGTTAGTCAGACTTTGCAATATCCTGACCGCTTTCAGTGATGCCTCGCCCGAAAACCAGCCGGATGCGGTGGAGGGTTGAATGGATGTCTGCAGATTGCCAATTAAAGGTTCAACCTTGGCTGTTGTTCGGTCATACTTAGGACATATTCTCCAGGTATTTAACTGATGAAACCCGTCTTAATTGCAATTATTTTGTTGGTGATGACTGCATGTACGACAGCGCGACCCCCTGCCAATGTTTTTAATGCAGTAGAGGACGCAATCAAGGCGGCTGAATCAGTCGGTGGTGATGAATTTGCACCGGTGGAAATGCGCTTTGCGCGTGAGAAGCTTGCAAGTGCCCGCCTGGGTATGGAGAAGCAGAAGTACAGCGTGGTTGTCTACCTGGTGGAAGAGGCGGAAATCAATGCGGAACTGGCGATTGAGAAATCCCGTACCGCCAAGTCCAGACGCCGGGTTAATGAATTGCGTAAAAGCAATGAAGAACTTGACGCGAGTCTGCGAGCAACATTTGGGGATGAATACGAATGAACCAGTTGCTGACCCACTTGCTAACCCGGATGCCATTGTTATTGGTTCTCGTGCTGCTTACCGCCTGTGTTGCTGCGCCCAAGAAGGATCTTGCACTTGAGCGGGTTCGTGTTGAATTGGATAGCCTGAATTCCAACACGGAGCTGGCCGGTTATGCACCGTTGGCCTTGGGCGAAGCTGAGCGGGCTTTACGTGCAGCTGAGCAGGCGGCTGGTGACGATTTATACCGTTCCTATCTTGTTTATATGGCAGATCGCCGTATCCAGATTGCCCGCACCATGGCGGAACGCGAGCAGTATGAACAGACGCTTGACGATCTTGAAGATGAGCACAGTGCAATGCTGATCAAATCCAGTCAGATGGAAGCCGATCAGGCGCGGATGGAAGCGGCGCGTGCCAGGTTGCTGGTTGCCACAACTGTAGAAGACGCGCAGCGGGCACGTGAAGAAAAGGAAGCCGCTCTGCGAAAAGAGGCAGAATCGGCCCGGTCTGCGCAGTTGTCAGCTGAAGAAGCCGACCAGGCACGTCGATTGGCAGATTCGAGTGCATCGGAAGCAGAATTCGCACGCCGTGAAGCTGAACTGGCCTCCCAGCAAATATCATCATTGACCCGGCAACTGGAGAATCTGCAATTACGCCGGACAGAAAGTGGCGTGGTCGTAACCCTCGGTGACGTGTTGTTTGCTTCCGGGCAGGTGCAATTGGTTGACGGCGGGCTCTCCAGTCTTGAAGAAGTCGTCGATTTGTTACAGACCGAGCCCGATAAAAAAATCCGTGTAGAGGGGCATACCGATTCACGCGGCGATGCAGAAACCAATTTGCAATTGTCTGCACAGCGTGCTGATGCTGTTCGTGAGGCGTTGATCAGCCTAGGTGTAGCAGCTGACCGGGTCACCGCGACCGGTATGGGCGAAGACTTTCCAATCGCCAGTAATGAAGATGAGGCAGGCAGGGCACGTAATCGACGTGTCGATGTTATTCTTTTGGATAATTAAGAAAAAACAACAGGATACATCCGCTTTTCTATAGATAAAGGAACCTCATTAAGACGCGTGGAATGTATTTGTAACTTGCCAGTCGCCGTGCTTTGCGCTAATGTTAGACCACTGCTATGGTTATTTATAAATTTATAATCGGAATTACCGACTAATGGCAGCGAGGGTACCAAGCCACTCGCGGTTCCTTCCTGATATTTGTAACACCCTGTCTCGTAATCTTAAAACTTCACTACCACCCGCAAGCCGGCCATTTATTTGCGCCCGCGATTTTGCGTGTGATTCATCCCGTATAGGAGTACAGCTATGTTTGAACACCGTCAGAATTTAATGGACGAACTGATGAAAGGAAATGAAGACTTTCGTCGCATTTACAACCGCCACCAGCAATTGGACAAGCGTGTAACTGCGGCTGTAATGGGGACTGCCCCGATGGATGATCTGGCGTTGAACAAATTGAAGAAGGAAAAATTGTGGGCCAAGGACAAGCTGGCAACATTTATGGATGCCGCTCCAGCCTGACATTTATTCCAAAATGAAATAAAGTATGGTCGGGACTTTTCCCGGCCGTTTTTTTACCCGGAGTACTCTTTTTCATGCAAGTTTATGACTCAGTCCTCGATTTGATCGGGAACACCCCAGTGGTACGTATCAATCACCTTGACACGGGTCTTTGTAGTCTCTACATAAAACTGGAAAGCCAGAACCCGGCTGGTTCTATCAAAGACCGGATCGGTTTGAAAATGATCGAGGATGCCGAGAAAGCCGGCTTAATCAAACCTGGGGCGACGCTGGTTGAAGGTACAGCGGGCAACACCGGTCTTGGCCTGGCGCTGGTTGCGGCGCAAAAAGGCTACCAGTTGGTTTTGGTTATCCCGGATAAGATGAGCCGCGAGAAGATTTCAAATCTGAAGGCGATGGGTGCAAGGGTTGTTTTGACACGTTCGGATGTAGCCAAGGGTCACCCCGAGTATTACCAGGACCTGGCCAGGACTATGGCTGAAGAAATCGACGGCGCGTTTTTTATCAACCAGTTTGGTAATCCGTCAAATCCAAATGCACATGAAGAGGTGACCGGGCCTGAAATCTGGGAGCAGATGGGTCAGGATCTCGATGCCATTGTGCTCGGAGTTGGTTCCAGCGGGACGGTCACCGGTTTGTCGCATTTCTTTCAAACCGCAGCGCCTGATCTTGAGCTGGTATTGGCAGATCCCGTTGGCTCGATACTGGCCAAATATATTAATGATGGGGTGTTGACGGAAAAAAGTTCAAGCTGGCTGGTAGAAGGTATTGGTGAAGATTTTCTTCCTACGATCAGCGATTTCACCCGTGTTTCCAAAGCTTATGCGATCAGCGATCGTGAAAGTATGCTGATGGGTCGGGAGTTGTTGATGAAAGAGGGTATTCTGGCAGGCTCATCCACAGGAACGCTGATGGCTGCCGCGTTAAAATACTGCCAGGAACAGACTGAGCCGAAAAAAGTGCTGACCCTGGCAGCAGATACCGGTAACCGATACCTGTCAAAAATGTATAACGACTTCTGGATGCGCGACCAGGGTTTCATACTATCGCAGCAACATGGTGATCTGCGCGACCTGATCGCCAGACCATTTGAATCCAATGACACCATTACTGTAGGCCCGGATGAGCCGTTGGCTAATGCCTACAGTCGTATGAAGTTATATGACGTTTCGCAATTACCGGTGATTGAAAATCGCGATATTGTCGGTTTTATCGATGAGTCAGATATTTTGCTGGCGGTGGCGAATTCCGATGATTGTTTTGACAAGCCGGTTAGTTCAGCCATGGTGACCGAGCTATCCTCGGTTGATGTCACTGATTCAGTTGATGATCTGATGCCAATTTTCAGCAAGGATTATGTTGCCATTGTGAAAGATGGCGGACGTTTTCTGGGTCTGATCACCCGTGTTGATTTACTCAACTATCTACGCAGAAAGGCGGACCAGTAAAACAGAATATGAAAAACCAAAAAAAACATCAGCTTGCCACCCGTGCCATCCACGCAGGGCAACAACCGGATCCAAGCACTGGCGCAATCATGACGCCTATTTATGCAAGTTCAACTTACGTGCAAAAGAGCCCGGGCGATCACCAGGGTTGGGAATACTCACGCAGCCATAACCCGACGCGTCATGCCTATGAACAGTGCATTGCAGACCTGGAAGGCGGCAGCCGCGGGTTTGCGTTTGCGTCCGGGATGGCAGCAACTGCGACGGTGCTCGAATTGCTGGACTCAGGTGATCATGTCATTGCCATGGATGACCTGTACGGCGGCAGTTTCCGCTTGTTCAACAATGTTCGTGAACGCTCAGCCGGTCTGCAATTCAGCTTTACCAAAATTGAAGATATTGAGGCACTCAAAACTGCCATGCGTCCCGCAACAAAAATGATCTGGGTGGAAACGCCGACCAATCCGATGTTGAAGATTGTTGATATTGCAGCGGTAGCCGAGATCGCTCGTGAACAAGGTGCGTTGCTGGTGGTCGACAACACTTTTGCTTCACCCATGTTGCAAAGACCGCTGGAAATGGGCGCAGACATCGTGGTGCATTCGGCCACCAAGTTTCTCAATGGACACTCCGACATGGTGGGTGGTATCGCGGTAGTGGGAGACAATGATGAACTCGCCGAGAGACTCTGGTATCTGTTAAATTCCATAGGTGGCATTCAGGGGCCATTTGACAGTTTCCTGGCCATGCGCGGGCTGAAAACACTGGCATTGCGTATGAAAGCACATTGCGAAAATGCACTTGAAATTGCAACCTGGCTGGAAGGACACCCGGCAATCTCAAAGACTCTTTACCCGGGTCTTGAATCACATCCTCAATACGATTTGGCCATGCGTCAAATGAACGGGCTGGGTGGCGGTATCATCAGTATCGACATGAAAGGCGGCCTTGACGCTGCCACGCGTATGCTGGAAGGTTGCCAGTTGTTTGCTCTCGCCGAGAGCCTGGGTGGTGTTGAAAGCCTGATAAACCATCCCGCCATCATGACCCATGCATCAGTCCCGGTTGAAAAGCGCGCCAGGCTGGGTATTTCAGATTCGTTGGTGCGCCTGTCGGTCGGTGTTGAAGACGTTGGTGATTTGATTGCTGAGCTGGATCAGGTGTTATGACGCTTGGCCCTGTTGGCTTGGGTATTCCAACTGCAACATACATAATATCGCCAAATCATCATCCATTTTTTCGCCGCCCCAGCGACATTCACCAGTTTGGGGCGTGATCTTTATACCGGACATATCATTCTGAGTGGTTAGTGCGAAAACGTTTCCGCGGAAACTTTGCAACAATCATCAATCTCGGCTTCTGCACCAGTTCCATCTGCAATTAATGTTTCCATATCCGTATGGACATGGACAAGATACCGGTCACCGCTGTTGCTTGTTCGGTCTTTGGATAAATAAGCTTGCGCCATTCTCACCAAGGCATCTGCGAGACGCTGTGAGATAGGCTCGGAGCGGGGCTTTAACTCATCAACGGACGTTTCCGCAGAAACGTCTTGTTGTTCCAGAAAGTCTTCATCCATGATGGACTCCAGAATTTTCTTAATCAAAAGACCTTGCTCGGGTGTAAAACGGCCTTTAAGTACCAGGCTCTCATCATCATCAAAATACCAGTCCAGTTGCCGGACTGCGTGACGTTCAATCCCATCCCAATTGCTGCATGCTGATAGAGTCATTCCAAATTTTTGTCATGTGCTTTATACGCTCACCGTCAAAAACCATATGGTAAACATAATCTGCAGCAATCTTCTTTTCCGTCGGTGGTACCGGTCCACCTGGCCCTGTTTGCGTGCCATGAAAGATAGCAAACGCGGCCACAGATCTGTCCGCCTCATCGGCGGCAAAGAACTTCAACTCATAGTGTCCATCTGGAATTGGCGTTAAAAGGTTCTTCATCCACTCACAGTAATCCTCTAGCGTGGATATCTCAGCCAGGGCATTTGTTTGCGAGGAAAATGTCGCATCGGGATTACAGAATGCTTGACAAGCATCCCATCCTTGTCCGGTTTCACACGCCTCAAAAAATTGTCTTGCTGATCCGAGAATTGTACTCATTAATCACTCTCCTATTGGTTGACGATGCAAAAGTCTGCTTTGGGTCAAAATAAGTATCTAATTTCAGTCTAGTCCAGACAGTCAGGAATGTCTGCTATTGGCAGAGCGAAGTTATAGACAGTTGATAGTGATGACCGTCCGCTCTTCCTTTGTGGCAGCTATTCAAAGTATGTAAAATTTAACGACGCTAGCGGCAGCTCTCGGCCGTGTCCAGCTATAGGCAACTATAGAGAGTGGCCTTCCGGTACTAGACGTAAAGCAGCCATTGGGTTGGTCGGGTGGCGATCATGGGCCATCGTTTGTTTTTATTCATTGAAGCTCCGGCAAATCTTTAAACAGTTCCAAAGCCTCAGGGTTCGCCAGCGCATCAACATTTTTCACCGGCCGGCCATGAACGACATTGCGCACGGCCAGTTCCACGATTTTTCCACTGACCGTTCGCGGAATATCGCTGACCTGAACTATACGTGCCGGAACATGCCTGGGTGTTGCGTTTTCGCGGACGACTTTGCGGATACGCGTTTTTAATTCATCATCAAGAATGGCGTCATCGCGCAAGCGTACGAACAAAACAACCCGCACATCATCGTCCCAGTCCTGACCGATACATATGCTTTCCACCACCTCATCCAGGCTTTCGACCTGGCGGTAAATTTCGGCGGTACCGATACGCACGCCACCTGGGTTCAGGGTTGCGTCAGAGCGACCCAGAATCACCAGGCCGCCATGTTCGGTCTTTTCAGCAAAATCACCATGTGCCCAAACGTTGGGGTATTTTTCAAAATATGCAGCATGGTATTTGCTGTCGTTTTCGTCACCCCAGAAACATACCGGCATCGAAGGAAAGGATTGCACGCAGCACAATTCACCGGTTTCATTGACCTTCGCAAGGCTGCCGTCATCCAACAGTATTTCAACCGCCATGCCGAGCCCGAGGCATTGAATTTCGCCACGATAAACAGGCAGGACGGGGCAGCCACCCGCGAAGCAGGAGACTATGTCGGTGCCACCTGCGATCGATGACAGGCACAGGTCCGGTTTAATGTCTGTATAAACGTAGTCAAAGCTCTCGGGTGCCAATGGCGAGCCGGTGGACAGCAGGGTTTTCAATGATGCGAGTGAATGGCTTTCGCGTGGTTTGAGACCTGCCTTTTGCCAGGCGGATATCGCCTTTGCGCCGGTCCCAAATACAGTGATTTTTTGATCATCGATCAAATCAAACATCGCCTCAGCGCCGGGATAAAAGGGCGAGCCTTCGTACAGCACCACGGTGGCACCGGTCGCCAGACCGCTGACCATCCAGTTCCACATCATCCAGCCACAGGTGGTGTAATAGAAAAATCTGTCGCTGCGTTTCAGATCGGCGTGCAATAACAATTCTTTCAGGTGTTGCAATAGCGTGCCACCGGCGCCATGGGTAATGCACTTGGGTACACCGGTGGTGCCGGACGAATAAAGAATATAAACCGGGTGATTGAAGGGCAGACGGGTGAATTCGATTTCGGTGGTGTCGTTATGACTGAATGTGGACAGTAATTCGGCCTTGTCCAGAGCATCCAGGTCGGGGTCTGCATCCACGTAAGGTACCACCACGATCTTTTCAATACTGTCGATGCGTTTTTGAATCTCTGCCACCTTTGCCAGGCAATCATGCTGTTTGCCGTTGTAGGTATAGGCGGCAGCGCAAAACAGGACTCTCGGTTGGATCTGGCCGAGTCGGTCGACAGCCCCGTTGATACCGAAATCAGGTGAGCATGAAGACCAGATCGCACCGATACTGGTTGTCGCCAGCATGGCGATGATGGTTTCCGGCAAATTCGGCATATAGCCGGCAACCCGGTCACCCGGTTCGATGCCAAACTCACGCAGAGCAGCAGCGGTGCCCGCAACCTGGCGGTGCAGTTGCTTGTAAGTCAGAGAGCATGAAACCCCGGTTTCTGATGTAAACACCAGCGCCTGCTGGTCATCCCGGTAACGCAGCATGTTTTCAGCAAAATTCAGACGGGCGTCCGGGAACCATTGAGCACCGGGCATACGTTCAAAATGTTCGACCGTGCGCTTGCCAGGCGAACCGATGACACCACCAAACTCCCAGATAGCCCGCCAGAACGCCTGGGGTGATTCTATTGAAAAGCGATACAGGCTTTGATAGTCAAGCACAGCCGCATCGTGCTGCTGACGTATCAACTGCATAAAACGGCTGATACAGGCATTCTTCACACGCTCCGCACTGGGCGACCAAAGGGCCTGCGTCATATTGTTTGCCTGCTTAACCGAGTAGCTGTTTCAGCTCGGGGATAATAGTAAACAGGTCGCCTGTCAGACCGATATCAGCGATCTCGAAAATAGGTGCTTCCGCATCCTTGTTGATCGCTACAATCGTGCCGGCATCCTTGATACCGGTAATATGCTGAATCGCGCCTGAAATACCGAAGGCCATGTACAGATTCGGCGAAATGATTTTGCCGGTCTGACCGACCTGCATATCGTTGGGGCAATAGCCCGCGTCAACGGCAGCGCGCGAAGCGCCGGCTGCGGCACCCATCAAATCCGCGAGGCTGTATATCAGCTCAAAATTCTCTTCACTTGCGAGTGCCCGGCCACCGGATACCACCTTGGCTGCAGATTGCAGGTCAGGTCGTTCAGTGCTGCCTGAATGCAGGCTGATGTAGCGACTGTGTGGGGAGGCTGCCGCGCTTGCAGGTCGTGATTCTATGCTCGTCCTTCCACCTCCAGCCGTAGCTTTCCATGAGGCGATACGTACGGTTGCAACCACAGTTGCGCCTGCAGGTGCGGTAACGTCCACAATTGCATTACCGGCGTATATCGGTCGCTTGAAATGGTGTGAGCCTTCAACTACCGCAATATCAGTGACCTGGTTCACACCCAGCTTCGCTGCTATAGATGGCATCAAGTCCCTGCCAAAGGTGGTTGAGGGGCCCATGATGTGGCTGTAGCCATCGGCCATGGCAACCACTTCGGCTGCATGGTTGACTGAAAGTACTTGTGCCAGGTGTTCAGCTTCTATCGAAATGACCGCACTGACACCATCTAAATCGGCGGCTTCTGCGGCAATACTGTCAACGCCTGAACCCATAACAACGATATCAATGTCATTACCGATCGCAGTCGCACAAGTCACGCATTTGGCCGTGCTCTGGTTGAGATTTTGGCCGTCGTGTTCTGCAATAATTAATGTTCTGCTCATAATCTTATCCTCACACCAGTCCGCGGTTTTTAAGTTCGGCCACAAGTTGCGCCGCGTCTTCGACCATGATGCCTTTTTCACGCACAGCTGGCGGTTCATACTGTGAATATTGCAGGTCGTTCTCTGAAGCGACACCCAGGTCGGACATCGGTATTACATCCAGCGGTTTGCGCTTGGCCTTCATGATGTCGGGCAATTTGACGAAACGTGGTTCATTCAAACGTAAATCCACCGTGATAACGGCGGGTAAATCGACCTCAATGGTTTCAAGACCGGCATCGACTTCACGAATAACAGTGGCGGTGTTTCCGGACAGTTCCAGACCGGATGCAAAGGTGGCTTGAGGCCGCCCCCACAAAGATGCCAGCATCTGACCGGTTTGCGAGTTATCGCCATCAATCGCTTGCTTGCCAAGTATGACCAATCCGGGCTGTTCTTTCTCAACCAGTTTCAAAAACACGCGGGCGATGGTCAGCGGTTGCAGACTCTCTGCCGTATCGACTTGAATGGCCCGGTCTGCACCCATCGCGAGACCGGTGCGCAATTGTTGTTGGCATTCATTGCCACCCAGGGAAACCACGATAACTTCCTCAGCCTGGCCGGCTTCGCGAATCCGCAAGGCCTGCTCCAGTGCAATTTCATCGAATGGGTTGATGCTCATTTTGACGCCATCGGTGTCTACACCGCTGCCATCTGACTTGACGCGGATTCGAACGTTGAAATCTACAACGCGTTTGATGCCAACCAATATTTTCATGGGTGTTCCTTATTGACTAAGTTCTGACTAAAGATTCTGGTAATTGGGCCCGCTGCCGCCTTCGGGTGTGACCCAGTTTATAATCTGGTACGGGTCCTTGATGTCGCATGTTTTACAATGTACGCAATTTGCCGCATTTATTTGCAGACGCTTTCCGGCTGCAGAATCACTGTCTTCGACTATCTCGTATACATTTGCCGGGCAAAAACGGGTACAGGGATGGTCATATTCTTCACCGCAACGGTTGATGCAAATATCCGGCTCGAGGATTTGTAAGTGTACGATTTGATCTTCATCGTGATCGGTGGCAGCAAAATAAACTGAGGCCAACCGGTCACGGGGCGCCAGGTCGCGCTTGATCCAGTGCCGATCAACCGGCTTCATATCCTTGAGCTTTTTCAGCGAGGAATGATCAGCGTGGTTGTGCAAAGTCCGCGGCAATTTGCCGACGGTAACGGTTTCAATGGCGGCGGTGATCAAGCCGCGCCACAGGCCCTTGTTAAAACCCGGTCGGATATTGCGTACCTTATGCAACTCTTTCATGACCGGCGAGGCGCGCAAGACGCTGTCAAAGCCCTCACCATTGCCTTTTTCAGCAATATGAACGGCCGCCAGCATGCCGGAGCTGATGGCCTGGTGGGTACCCTTGATCTTGGGTAAATTCAGCAACCCGGCAGCATCTCCAATTAACAATGCACCGGGCATCTCGACCCTCGGCAAAGACTGGGCGCCGCCTTCAATAAGCGCGCGGGCACCAGCAGAGAGTATTTCACCGCCTTCAAAAAGAGGCTTTATACGGGGGTGGTGCTTGAATTGCTGAAAGGCTTCAAACGGGGAGAATTCGGGGTCGGAATAATCCAGCGCGCAGACA
>Ga0209988_10001209_pt1 | contig 16746 bp, 14 predicted proteins | sample N075metaG_FD_183115 | JGI IMG/M metagenome (GOLD analysis project Ga0209988, IMG submission 183115) | Deep subsurface microbial communities from Kermadec Trench to uncover new lineages of life (NeLLi) - N075 metaG (SPAdes) (version 2) | ecosystem: Environmental > Aquatic > Marine > Ocean trench... | reverse complement strand
ATTCCCGTAGGTCTCCACGTTGATCCCGTCGTGGAAGTCCGCGATGTAGTTGTAGGCCACGACGTGCCCGGGCCCGTAGAGCTTCACCGCCACGTAGGAGGCCATGACGGGGGGATGCTCCTGACCGTCGACGCCGTCGAACTGCCTCCAGAGATGCGCGTCGGACCAGCCGATCATGCGCTCTGGGTCGTTCCGGCCGTAAAACCAGTTGTCGGCGATGTAGAAGTTGCTCGAGCCCGAATAGTTGGTGAAGACACCGGCCCCCACATCCTCGAAACGGGAGTTTTTGACGGTGATCCCCTTCGCCCCCGCGATGAACTGCTGGCCGGCCCAGATGGCGAACTCCGTGTTGCGAAACGTGATGCCCTCGAAATAGGTGTAGTCGGCCGCCATGACGTTGAAGAGGGCGAAGTTGCCTGATCCGTCGAAGATGACTTCGCCGTCACCGGCGGCTTTGATGGCAATCGGCCTCTCGGGCGTGCCGTCGGCCGTCAGGAAGTACGTGCCCTCGTATGGAAACGTGCGGTTGGCCGCGCCGTACTCGTAGCGGTTGTTCGTGTAGAGGCCGGCGTGCACGAGGACGATGTCGCCCGGGCGCACGCGCGGACGCCCAGCCGTGGCGAAGTCCCCGCCGCCACATGAGGAGTTATACGCGCACATCAGCCCCGTGAATGACGGTTCGAGCCTGGGACCCTGGAAGCCACGGGGATAGACGTGAAACACCCTCCCCTCCTCGTACGGAAAAGGCTCCGGGCGCGTCCGCACGGTCACGGTCTTGCTGGCCTCCCCGCTCACGCCATCGGGATCGGTCATCACGAACCGCGCCTCATAGTCCGTGTCGGGCTCCAAATCGAGGATGCTCCCGGCGAACATATTCGGAACGATGACGTCGAACTGCGCTCCTACGAAGATCCGCTCGCGCTGGAGGCGCAGGAGTGGGAGCGCTGGGGACCAATCCGTCTCGCCCTGCTTGCGATACGAGACCTCCACCACGGCGTTCCGGTTGTCGTCGCCCTCGATGAACCATTCGAAGCCGAGGTTGATCAGCGTCGGCGGCTCGATCAAGAGCTCTCCCGTCGAGACCGCGTCGCGCGGCGAAGCCGCGTTTCGCGGATCATCTACCCTTTGTGCCAAAACGACGGCGTCGACATCGTCGGGTGACATGCCGATCAAGAACACACCAAACGCGGCGACGCGTACTAGTTGACCGGCCCTCTGATACATGGACAACTCCTCTTTCTGGCACTTCTCCCAAACGGGGTCTTGGGTCAGAAGGCAGGCTAGTAAGCCGGTCAGGGTGGGGCAAGGACGCTTGCCGCCCCACACGTCTTGGAATCATGTTGTCCGCCATGACCGACACCGCCACCCGCCTGAACGCAGCCCTCGAAGGCCGCTACGCCATTGAGCGTGAACTCGGTGAGGGCGGCATGGCCACGATCTACCTGGCCAAAGACCTCGAGCACAACCGCCATTACGACGTGTCGCGGGATGGCGACGTGGCCACAAACCAGAGGAGTCGTGAGATGAAGACGATAGCTCTGACATTCATGGTTTCATTGGTCGCGATCGGTCTCCTTGGGTGCGCTGGGCCGGAAACGCAGGTGACCGACCTGCCCCCGGAGTATCGTTCCGTCGGCGAGCTTGCGGGGCGGGGTGTGTTCTATGCCGCTGGCGAGCGGCCCTCCTTCCGCATCGATGACGGCAACCACTACCACGGCTATGACGGTCCTTTGGTGTGGGCACAGGACGCGGTTGAAGACCCGGTGGAAGACGCGGTTGAGTCGGCTACGGGTGAAGCCCCGCTGGCTGTGCGGACGCAAGGGCTCCTCTACGGCATCGACGACGGTGCCATAGTCTCTGCCGGCTACCTCGTCCGCCAGGCGGATCTCGTCTCCGGCAAGAGTCTGCACGGTTTGACGTTGCGCGAGCTGGATTTGCCCGTCGCGTACTCCATGACGGTCGACCTTATCGAAGGCGAGACGGAAGATTCGAGTCAGTATCTCTTCCTCTGGCACTTCACCCCACCCGACGATGCCGCCCCGTCGATGCTGCTGGCCGGCCAACTCCCCTTGGCCACGAGCCTGCCTGTTGAGTACGAAGTGTTCGCGTGCGACCACGTTCCCGAGACCCGTTTCTGTCCGGGAATGGGACGTCATTTCATGGACCGTTCAGATCCAGTCAGTCGCCAACCGACCTCAGCCGGAGATGACGGGGTCATCTATGGGGAGGCGGCTGGCAAGCTCATCTTTATCGAATATGTCTTCAGCCAGCAGGATTTTGTGGACGGCGTTTCTTGGCCTGCTGCGATACCACTGGACGGTCTCCCCATCCCTCCCATCGACAACGTCCACATCTTGCACTTCGGAACCGGCGGGTCGACGAGAGGAAGCTATACGGTGCACATGTACTTCATCCCCGAGGACATCTATCTGGCCTGGGAGACGGAGCCTTCGACACTGTAGCTACGGTGGCCACGGGTGATGGCGGCATCGTCACGTCGGCTGGGCCCCAGCATCCAACTCGTTTGTTACCGTTCGTTGACATATGCCTCTGCATCCGTATGTTACTACTCGTTGACAAACATGAACCACCCCACGAAGAAAAGAGGAGTTGGTCATGACCGCGATTACCAGCACGATCCGTATTCATGCATCCAAGGATGAGGTGTGGAAGATCTTGGCGGACCTCGGCAGCATTCAAAATTTCCATCCCGGCGTCGCGAAGTCGTACTACACGACCGACGTGAAGGAGGGGCTCGGAGCAGCCCGTGTGTGTGAACTGCTTCCCATGGGCAAAGTCGAGGAGCACGTCGTCGACTGGAAGCATGGTGAGGAGCTGACGCTGGACGTGGTGCCGCTGGAGAAGGCACCACCCCTGCGCGATGCCCGCGGACGGATCCAGCTCGAAGTGGATGGAGACGAGACGGTGGTCACCATGACCGTTAGTTACGGCCTGGGGTTCGGCCCCATCGGAATGCTGATGGATGCTCTCTTGGTCCGCCGCCAGTTCAAGAAGATAGTGCCTGCGGTCCTCCGTGGTCTCAAGCGCCACGCCGAGACCGGCGAAGTGCTTCGAGGGAGGGAGCGGAAGTGGATGCAGGCAGCCACTGCCTGACTCGGGCAACCGGACGCAGCACAGGAGGAGGTCGTGCCAAGGCCGAAGAGCTTTGACCGGGACGAGGTGCTGGAGCAGGCGATGAACCTGTTCTGGGACTCCGGCTACGGTGCCACGAGCATCCAGGATCTGGAGAATCACCTGGGCATCAACCGGGTCAGCCTCTACCGCGAATTCGGCAGCAAGCACGACCTCTTCCTCGCTGCGCTGGACAACTACTGTGACGAGGTGATGAGCTCCGGACTAGCGCTGCTCACCTCATCCTCGGACGGCCTTGCTTCGATTCGGCGCTTCTTCGAGATGACACTCGAGGCGTTGGAGGAGGGGAACTGGCGCTCCTGCTTGATGAGCAATTCGGCTTCAGAGCTGGCTCGGCATGACCGGGATACGGCCCGGCGAGCGGAGCAAAACACCGCCCGGGTGGAGGGGGCCTTCCTGAGCGCCCTTACCCGTGCAAGGGGGCTCGGTGAGTTGGCCTCCGACACCGACCTCCCGAGCCTCGCCCAGTACCTGACGACCCTACAAATTGGGCTCGGTCTGGTGGGCAAAGCCACCGCTGACCGTACACGACTGCAGAACACCGTCGACGTCGTCTTGCGACATCTGAAGAGCCTCTCCTAGGGGCCGATGGGTTCAGGGGGTCCAGTCCCAGCGCCCCCTCAGTTCGGGAGCGGAATCCCCCGCTCTTGCAGCACCTCGGCCAGCACCCGCGATCCGTTCACCCCACTCGGGAAGCCCGAATACAGCGTCACATGGGCCATCATCTCGGAGAGCTCTGCCGGCGTGATTCCGTTGTCGAGTCCCCGTCCGAGGTGAACGCGGAGTTGGTCCGTCTGGTACGCGGCCTGTGTCATGGCGATCGTGATGAGGCTGCGGTCGCGAAGCGAGAGCTCGCTGCGCGGCCAAGTGTCCCCGTAAACGAGGCCGGAGATCAGCGTGTCGAGGTACGGCGCGCCTGGGAAGCGAGCGTCCGGCAGTGGCAGGCCTCGCTGTTCGAACACCGTGGCGGCCACACGCGCCGCGTTCACGCCGGTCGGGAAGCCGGAGTAGAACGTCACGTGGATGATGAGCTCGGAAATCTCCTCCTGGGTCACCCCATTGTCGAGCGCCCGCCCCACGTGGAACTGCACTTCGCTGGATGCATAAAGCGCCGTGCCGACCGCCACGGTGATGAGGCTTCGATCCCGGAGCGACAACTCGGCTCGCTCCCAGGTCTCGTCGTAGAGAAGATTGAGGAGGCCCCCGACGTAGGGCGCGCTGGGGAAGATGCCAGAAAACAAGGGCTCCGCGTCGGGATTCGGTTCCCTCGGCGACGACTCCGGTGACTCGGGAAGGCCGCGCTCTTCGAACACCTCGGCCGCGACCCGGGCTGCGTTCACCGCGGTCGGGAATCCCGAGTACCACAGCACGTGCCCGATGAGCTCGGCGATCTCGCTCTGCGTGACGCCGTTGTCGAGCGCCCTGCCGATGTGGATGCGAAGCTCGTTCGTCACGTAGAGCGCCTGGGTGACCGCGACCGTGATCAGGCTACGGTCTCGGGGCGAGAGCTGGGGTCGCTCCCAGATGTCTCCGTAGAGGACGGTGTTACGGATCTCCCCCAGATACGGCGAGGCGGCGTAGGCGCCCACGGGCGCCGCGGGCTGCTGCGCCGCGAGCGGGGACTGCGGGGCGATCAATGATGCGAGCGCGAACGTGGCTGCAACCGGGCCGAGGATCGAACGGGTGGAGGACGGCATCTCTCTTTCTCCTTGCTTGGCAGCGCTTCTGAGCGGGGGGACCAACTTGCCGGATTGGGCGCCGCTTGGAAAGGAATCGCCGAGGTACCAGCGACCTAATAGTGCGGAAGTCGTGGTCGTAGGACGCCGTAGAGCCAGGTACCGAAGAGTGCGCTGAGGAGCACGACTCCATAGACTGTGACGCCGTTTCCTATGAGGGCGAAGATGGGCCCGGGACAGGCGCCGGCCAGGGCCCAGCCTAGGCCGAAGATCGTCCCGCCGATCCAGTACCGATAGGCTCCCCGACCAAGTTCCTTGGGTGGGACCACGATTTCGTCGCCCCGGACGGTTCGGATCTGCTGGGACTTGATGAGCGCCACCGAGACCATCGCTACCGCCAGGGCAGTGCCGATAATCCCGTACATGTGGAACGATTGGAATCGAAACATCTCCTGGATGCGAAACCACGACACCATTTCGCCCTTTGTGGCCACGATACCGAAGTACGTGCCGATGGCGAGATAAACGCCGAGGCCCGCGCCGCTCAGGGGCCGGGCCCGTGCCAGCCCCGTCGAGGCTTGAGGGGCCAGTGGAGTCGTCTCGCGGCTTGTCATCTCGAGCCGTCAGAACAGCAGCGGGAGGATGAACCAAGTGGCCAGCAGGCCACCGGCGAAGAACCCCAGGACGGCCAGGAGTGACGCCAGCTGCAGGTTGGCTAGGCCCGAGATGGCATGCCCCGAGGTGCACCCGCCGGCGTACCGGGCGCCGAAGCCCACCAGGGAGCCGCCGATGACGATCATCACGAAGCCGGGTACAGTGGCCAGGCCTTGCCAGCTGAAGACTTGGGCGGGCGCCAGACCCTCGAAGGTCGTCAGGCCCATCACCGCGAGATCGGCCGCGGTGGCGTCGGAGACAATGAGGGGGTCCGGCGAGGCCAGAACAGTTGCGGCGACGGCTCCGCCCAGCACGATGCCCAAGGCGAAGGTCAGATTCCACAGCCCTGTCGCCTTCCAATCGTATCGGAAGAAGTCGTTTCGGGTCGGGAGCACCGCTGCGCAGATATGCCGCAGATTCTCGGATACCCCGAACTCCCCGCCAGCCCAGAGGAGCAGGGGGACCATCAGTCCAATGAGGGGGCCGGCTACATACCACGGCCAGGGTTCAGAGAGCAGTTCGAGCATCGCATCCGTAAGGCCAGGGGTCGGCGCCGCCCGTAAAGGAATGGCACAGGGGCGTGTTTGGCACCGCCAGTCTCGTGCACCGCAGTTTATGGAATGACAAGCGACCCAACCAGGGCACGAACTCCGGAGGCACCTAACCGTAACCCCGTGACTGATCAACTAACCTTGTGTGAATGCTCAACCCTTGAACAATGAGTAGGAGCCTCGAACCGCAATTCCTGCGTCGACGCGTAAGACCATGGGTTCGATCCAACACATCGCCCGAGAAAGGCGACGCGGGGAGCGCTCTAGCGCGCCACCCTGAACGGCACCGTCGCCAGCTGGTCGTCGAACCAAATCGTGAAATCACCGCCCTGCTGGGTCATGTTCGTGAAGGTGATGATGAGCTGGTCGGCCGACCTCGCGATGGTCTGCACGGACATAGCGGTGCGCAGGACGTCCCGTTCATCCGTGTATCCATACGAGCCCCACAGGGCGTTGGGGTTGGCTTCCTGGAAGGTCTGCTTCACGCCCCAGGTGGAGAAGATCAACGTCCACCCGTCCTCCTCCAGGTCCGCGAAGATGCTGTATTCGCCGGCCGGAAGGCGCTGGTTGCCGAACATCAGGTCCGTCCCAGCGTGGAAACGCGTCGACAGGTTGGCCCCAATTCTCCAGTTCGGCGCCCCCAGGAGAAAGGCGTCCCCGTAGGTGTCGCCGGCCCCGAACATGTTCTCGCGGCCGCGCAGGATCGGGCGACCGTAGTCCACCACGATCCACCAGCCGCCCTCGTATTGACCGTTCGCGTTGTAGGCTCCGCCGACCTGTGTAGTCGCTTCTCCTCGCGGGCTCGGAAGACGGGCCTGGCCCTCCAGGCTGAAAGGGAGAACGGACAAGAAAGCAGCGCAGGTGAGAACTCGAAGCATGGTCATCTCTCCTCAGTTCGGCAGGCTGAATACATAAAGCGCGTTCCCGTTACTCGGGTGCGTGATCTCGTTCGACACGAGTCTCGGGACATTACGTGGGCTCCCTCCTCCGAGCCCTGTAGTCACCGCGATATACTGTTTTCCGTCGACTGCGAACGACGCCGGGTGCCCCTGGACGGAGGTACCGAGACGGGTCTCCCAAAGGATCTCTCCCGTCCTGACGTCGAACGCTCGGAATCGGCGGTCCAGATCACCCGCGAAAACGATGTCGCCTGCTGTGGACAGCGTGCCTGTCATGAAGGCTGCCCGCTGCTCGAAGCTCCAGACTTCCTCCAGGGTGCTCACATCGTACGCCGCGAGCTTTCCGAGGTTGCCGTCCGAGCCTGGCATCTCGAAGAAGAGGCGGGCTGCGCCCACCCCTCCACCTCCTGCCTCGAGCTCGACCACCCGCGCCTGGTTCTCCAGGCAAGTCTGGCTCAGGGGTGCGATCAGAACCCCGGTGGGCGGGTGATAGCTCATGGAGTGCCAATCCTTGCCCCCGGCGCTGCTCGGACACGCGGGCGTCCATTCGTCGATCTGCGCGTCGATGATGTCGCCTCGGTACGTAACAGCGCCGGTCTCGGGATCGATGCTCGTGAAGGCGTTCTGAAAGACCGTCTCGGTGAATCCCAGAAACTCGCCGCTCTCGCGGTCGTTCTTCCATAGGATGCCGTGTTTGCCGATCGACAGGACGAGTCGCCGGCCATCGCGGTCCACGAGAACACGCTCGAATACCTCGTCCAGGTCCAGAGCTTCGCCGGGGACGTGCTGGAAATGCCACTCGAGCTCGCCGGTCTCCACATCCACAGCCACGGTGGAGTTCGTATAGAGCCCCTCATCGAAGATGGACATATGCCGGCTGATGGGCACCCAGGGTTTTGCCTGGGCCGTTCCCCAATAGGTCAGGTTCAGCTCGGGATCGTAGCTTCCCGTAATCCAGGTCTCGCCACCCTTCCTGAAGATGTTGTCCAGGTCGCCCCACGTGTCTCCCCCGGGCTCCCCGGCCTCCGCGATCGTATTAAACCGCCACACGAGCTCTCCGGTGTTGGCGTCATGTGCACTGATGAAGCACCTGGACTCGCGATATCTTGCGCATCCGCCCATCCCCGTGATCACCTTGCCGTCCGCAACGATGGGCCCGCTGGAGTTCGAGTTCCCTTCTTGGATCAGGGTTTCCCAGACCAACTCTCCAGTGCGGGCGTCCAGCGCGACCAGCCTGGCATCGGTCGTCGCCTGGATGATCTTGTCCTGGTATATGGCGATCCCGCGCATGTCCTGGGTGTTTTCCGGGCCCGAAGCGTGTTCCCAGATCAGGTCGCCCGTCCTGCCGTCCAGAGCCTGGATCACGTTGCCGGAATTGATCAGGTAGATGACCCCGCCGTACACGAGGGGAGCGGGCTCCGAGCCACCGTCGTGCATATTCCACACCCACTCGAGTTGCAGTCCGCCGACGTTGCCCGCGTTGATCTGGTCGAGGGCGCTGTAACTCCAAGCGTGATAGTTGCCCCGTATCATGGGCCAGTCCGCAGGATCGGGGTTCCGGAGCATTTGGTCCGTGACCGGCACGAAGTCCCGCATCAGGTCGGCCACCGTGAGCGACTCCGACTCCAGGTTGGCGGCTACTTCGCCCATGGTCTCGATGCTGAAGATCCACCCCCGGAGCTCGCCTCCCGGGTTGTCCTCACTGTGGATCTGGACGTAGAGAGACCGCGCCTGAAGGGCGGCGGCCTGCGCATCGGTAAGCTGGGCCGTCCCGGTGATGTCCCCCTCCGATGAGGTGCTTACCTCGAGGGACTGGGCCGGGGGCCCCTGCCGGCCCGGCGCTGCGATGTGAAGGTGCGCCGCGGTGGCGGGTGAGCTCATCCCCCGATAGGTGCCCGTGACCGTAAGCAGGTTCCCGTCTAATGTGGCCCGGACCTGGCCCACCCCGGTGATGGTCTGAACCGTTCGACCATTCACAGGCAAGGGCGAGAGACGGGCTCGGAAGGAGTTGGCCTGAGCGAATAGCCGGCCGGACGAGGAGAGCGCTGGGCCTCCAAGGACGCCGCCAAGAAGGAGTGCGAGAAAGAGTACCGACTCTCTAGCGATGCGTGCGTTCATGAGAACCCTATGGTTCATGAGAAGCCAATGGTTGGCTCGGGATTGCCGAGTCCCACCGCCGCCCGGACGTGGAAGGCAAGACGGAAGAACTGCTCACGCTAAGTGGGGACGTAAAGCGGAGCAAGATCCGCATCCCGTGGGGTTTCTCCTGGCGACAAGCGGGTATTCGACCAAGGTCCCATACACCTCGCTGCCGTCCCACGTTAGCTTGATCCGCGGACCCCCCCCCCGAGGGCCTCTCGGGGTGATGCTTGCTGAACTTCCCTCCGGCGGAAGTTGTGGGGTCGATGTCCTCTAGGCAGGAACGAGGTGTATGGAAGCACAGAAAAGGCGTCGGATTGGGGAGCGCCGCGAAGCCGACCAGCACAGTGACGAAGGCAGACGGATCGACAAGGCGCGCCGTATCGGGAACCGTCGCCGCGGTCAAGGAGAAGGGGAGGAACTGACCGATAGAGACAAGTATGACAGGCGTGGGGCGCACCCCTCGTTTTTCGCTACGCTCGGATTCTCGCTCTTGCGGGGGGTTCGTCGTTTGGGCTCGGTCCGACGTAGCGGCGTAGTGCGCCGCTTCAATATCCGCCGGCGGGTCGATCGGTGAGGCCGTCGTGGCGTCGACTACGTCGGCGGTAGCGGCTCCGGCGACGCGAACAGGCGGGCTTTATCGGTTCGCGCGCTGCCGGTCGAGTAGGTCGAGGTCGAGCGTGAACGAGAGCGGCACCGAGACCGGCTCAAAGCAGAGCTCGTCGTCGCAGGCCTGGTAGTCGAGCGTGCCGCTCAGCGTCAACGCGTCGAGCTGGGCCAGCGCCTCCTCGGCTTCCTCGGATGCCGACACCACCGCCTCCTGCAGCAACGTGAACGGGCTCTGATACACGGGGACCCGTTCGTCGAGCGGTTCGAAGTAGTAGATCTCCGACGCAGGGAACTCGACCGGCTCGAACCGGACATGAGGCACCGGCGCGAGGTTGAGGGAGATGACCCGGTAGCCCATCGCTTCAGCGCCTGGCGCGTAGACGTGGATGTCCGGATTGGGCTCGATCTCGACCACCAACGAGAACCGGGTGCCCACCGTGACGTTGGGGTTGCTCGGGTAGGCGATCAGCTTCAGATGCGCGGTTGACCCCCTGATGGCCGCGACTGGGGACAACCCGACGCCGAGCTTCAGCATGACGTTCGCCGTGGTGTTCCGTTCCCGGTAGAACTCCTCGAAGAACCGCGACGTAACCCGGCCGTTGCGATCCAGCATGAACGTGCCGGGGTACGGTGTCCCGACAATCGCCGGGCTGGCTCCGAACACGGAGACGTACCTAGCCACGTCGGCGATGACGTCAGGATCGTCTGCGTTGGGACCCCGTCCTTCGGCCGCCACGGTGTTCAGGATGCCGAACTCGGTGATGACCTCCGAATCGTCATCGGACAGCAGGGGGAACGTGATGCCACGGCGTTGGCTGAAATCAGCCAGCACCGCTTCAGAGTCGTAGCTGATCGCTGCCACGCCGAACCCCCGCTCTCGAAGCTCTTCCATCCGGTCTTGCAGCTCCACGAGCTGGGCTTTGCAATACGGTCACCAGTCGGCCGAGCGGTGAAACAGCAGCAGCGCCCCGTTGGGCCCCAGAATGGATTCGAGGGTTTGGACCTGGCCGTTCTGGTCCGGCAGGCTGAACGCGGGCACCCGTTCACCCACCTGCGGGCCAAGCGACGCGACGTCGATCGGGGTTCGAGACTGCGGGCCAAGCGACGCATCGTCCATCGGGGTTCGAGACTGCATCGCGCCCCATCCGACACCAAGCGCCACGACCGCCAAGGCGCTCGCCAAGACGGCTCGTCTACCTTGCTGATTCATGATGACCGCATCCTACCATCGCGCGCTCGGCAGCGCCAGATACGCAGATCGGCGGTCGACGAGGTCACGGGGCTGAGCAAGCCCGTTACGGGCTCAACAGCGATCCTCCGCTGCGTGTCCTAGAGTGTGTCCCCGTCTGCGCTTGCGGCGGCGCGGATGCATCACACCCACGGAGCCAACCCGAATGCGGCCCTCGCCACTCACAGCAGTCGTCTCGATAGTTGCGCTTCTCTCGGCCGTGCAAAGCTTGTCGGCGCTTGCCCAACAGGCCGGTCGCAACGACGCGAGCAACGGAGCAGGGCGCGCAGCGCCTGCGTCGCTCGAGGCCCGCGCCCTCACGGGGGACCTCGACATCAACCTCGACGGTCGAATCGATGAGGCCGTGTGGGCGACCGCCACTCCGATCAGCGACTTCACTCAGCAAGAGCCGGTCGAGGGTGCCGAGCCGTCGGAGCGAACGGAGATCCGGGTCGTCTTCGACGAAGACAACCTGTATATCGGCGTCATCCTCTACGACGACCCCGAAGGTGTGATGGCGTTTCAGCGTGAGAGAGACGCCGGGTTGGGCACCGACGACCGCTTCATGTGGATCCTGGACACCTTCCTCGACGGGCGCACCGGCTACTTCTTCGAGATCAATGCGGCCGGGCTGATGGGTGACGGGATCATCGGCGGGGGCCGTGGGGGCGGCGGAGGTAGAGGTGGAGGTGGAGGTGGAGGCTTTGGCGGCACGAGCAAGGCCTGGGACGGCATCTGGGAAGTCCGGACGGCCATGCGACCGGACGGCTGGTCGGCGGAGATCCAGATCCCCTTCCGCACGTTGAACTTCGACCCCAACCAGAGCGAATGGGGCATCAATTTCCAGCGTACCATCCGCCGCAAGAACGAGGAAATCCTCTGGAGGGGGTATCGCCGCAGCGAAGGGCTTTTCAACCCGGTCTACGCAGGTCGTCTGACGGGCCTGGAGAACATTTCGCAAGGCGTCGGGCTCGAGGCACGGCCGGCCGTGGTCGCGAACTGGCGGAACGTCCCAGCGGACCCTGTCCGGAACGCTTACCCGACCGAGGTCAGCCTCGACGTCAACTACAGTGTCACCTCGAGCCTGCGTGCATCGGTCAGCATCAATACGGACTTCGCCGAGCTCGAAAGTGATCAGCGGCGCGTCAACCTGACTCGCTTCCCTCTACGCTTTCCCGAGCGCCGCGACTTCTTTCTGGAGGGGTCGGGCGTCTTTGCCTTCGCACCTCGGAGTGGCCCGGAGCCGTTCTACTCGAGGAACATCGGCATCAGCGGTGGCCGTCAGGTCCCAATCACATACGGGACGCGTTTGACCGGGCAGGTCGATGCATTCGAAGTTGGTTTCTACCAGATCGGCACGGGAGACCAAACCTTCCTTGACAGCGACACTATCACGGCGACGATTCCGGGGGAGGATTTCACCGTCGCGCGTGTGAAGCGCAGGATCTTCGAGCAGTCGGCGATCGGCGCGATCTACACACGGCGTGACGGAATGCTCGACGGCGACGGCCTCGAGATCGGCGCCCAGCACACGACGGGTGTCGACCTGGACTTCTCCACGCGCCACTTTCTGGGCAACAAGAACCTCGAGATCGAGGCTTTCGTCGCCTGGAACTCCAATCCCGACCCGATCGGAAGCCCGAACCTGGGCGTTGGCGACCTCACGTCGCGCGGGGTCGGGGTGAACTTCCCGAACGACATCTGGACCGCGGCCGTCGGCTACTGGGAATTCGGAAACGACTACGACCCGTCGCTCGGCTTTGTGACGCGCAACGACTATCGGCGACTCTTGAGCCTCATTGGGTGGAGCCCACGCACGCCCGGGATCTCGTGGCTTCGCCGGCTCAACTTCTCCGTCAACGTTCAAGTTCAAGACCAGATGAGCACGGGGATTCTCGAAGACCGCCGAATTCAGTTGCGACCGCTGGGCCTGAACTTCGAAAGCGGTGACAACATCGATATCACCGTAACCAACACGAACGAGTTCCTCGCCTTCCCGTTCGAGCCCAGTGAAGGGATCATCGTGGAGCCGGGCCGCTACAAAACCTGGCAGTATCGGCTCAACGGACGCACATCGGGACGTCGTCGTGTCTCTCTCTTCGGGGGCATCACGCGTGGCGGTTTCTGGGACGGTGACTTACAGCGGGTCAACGCACGCATCACCTTCCGGCCCAGGCCGGGTATAAACATCTCGACAAACTTCGAGCGGAACGACGTCTCGATGCCCACAGGGGACTTCACCACGGCGGCATACGAAGTGGGGGCCGAATGGCATCCGAGCCCGTGGATCAGCTTCACGAACCAGCTGCAGTACGACGACCAGAGTGAGCTGCTCGGCCTGTTCTCCAGGGTGCGCTGGATCGTGAAGCCGGGCAACGACGTGTACTTCGTCTACACGCACAACTGGCGGTACGAGTACCTCGATCCGCTGGACCCCGACACCCGGGAGCTTCAAAGGCTTTCACGCGGGGCGTCGATCAAGGTGAACTACACGTACCGGTTCTAGGTCGGGAACTGCGGACCAGGTCACGAACCGCGGGCGAAGGACGAATGGTATCGATCCCAGAGGACCTCGAACGATGGAACGTGTTGTGTGAATGGCCTCTGATTTGAGTTTCGTCGAGTTCGTGGTGGACCAACTCGATAAGGACTGCGCGGTCACCTATAAGAGGATGTTTGGTGAGTTCGGCCTTTATAGTGATGGCAAAATATTCGCACTGATCTGTGACGATCGACTGTTTGTGAAACCAACCGAAAGCGGTCGTGCGTTTATCGGGGAAGTGGTCGAATCGCCACCATATCCCGGGGCCAAGCCGAGTTTCCTGATTGAGGATCAGATCGAGGATCCACAATGGCTGAGTGAGCTGGTGAGAATCACAGCCCGAGAGTTACCCGCGCCGAAGCCGAAGAAGAAGAAGCCTAAGAGGAAGAGCTGACTGTTATTGGACGCGGTCCGCCCGCAGGGCGACTGACCTTCCATCCAGGTTCCACGCTGGGTTGATGTCGACACCCAGGTGAATCAGAGCCGTCACGGCGATATCGACGATGTTGGGTGCGGTCTCGATCGGTTCCCGAACAACTGAAGGACCGTGCGCGAGGAAGAAAATTGTCCGTTCCTTGTCCGAGTCTCCACCGTGTCCCCCCTCGTCGTTTCGCCCGTGGTCGGTAGACACCAGGATGAGCCAGTCTTCGTCGGCGTACGTAGGGCGCGCTTGGATCGCAGCGACGAGCCGACCGACGAGCACGTCCGCCACCTCGATGGCGGTCCTGTACTCCGGCGCGTACGTACTGGTGGCGTGTGCCACCTCGTCGGGGTCACCGATGTAGACGAACGCCGCGTCGATGTCGCCCATCTCCAGACGATCCACGGCGGCGTCGACCGACAGCGAATCCGCCCGGCCGTATCCCTCTTCAGCGCCGTCGAAGAAGAGCAGCTCGTCGACCGCGTCGCTGAACAGGGGACCGCCTGATGCGGTCGTGCCGAGTGGCGCCCAATCGACCACCGCGAACGTGTGGTAGCTCGAATCCACCTGCTCGAGTCGGGTGAGGAAGTCGGGGTACGTCGCGTAGTCGTTCCCGGTGAAGTTGTTGCTGTTCACGAGGTGCTTGTCGGTGCGTGCCCCGATGAGCATGCTCGACCACCCGGGGCCGCTCACGGTTTGCACATTGGTGCGGGCCTGGTCACTGAAGAAACCTTCGGCAATCAGTCTGTCGATGTTGGGTGTGGTGGCTTCAGCGAGGATGTCGACGCGTATGCCGTCGAGTCCGATGACGAGGACCTTCTTAGCCACGTTGTCGTCACCGCAGGCCGTAAGCCACAGCATCAATCCGAGACTCACAACGAACACGTGGCCCTTTAGACCCAAAAGTTGGCTGCTCATGAGGTACGCACCGTTTGGAGTCCAACAGGCGGCGGGAATATGCTACCTACGAACTGCGGCGGAAAAAAAGTTCGTGGTTTTGCCGGCATCCGTAAAGCAACCTATCGTAGTCTTCGTCCGTTTCGTGCGAGGCCACCCCAGCCAACAAGGCTGTTTCGAGAGGAGCCCGAGTGCCGGCAATGAACCTTGAGCGGGTCGGTGTCGTTCGGACGCTGGGCGGGTTTGCCGCCTCACTCGTCGCGGCAGCGCTCCTGGGTCTGGTCGCCTGCTCACCCGGTGGTGACCGGGGAGCCTACGATCTCATCCTGCGCAACGCCGTGGTCGTGGACGGAACGGGACGGACCAGGTATTCGGCGGACATCGCAGTGTCGGGCGGAACGATCGCGCGGGTTGGAGATCTGGCGAGGGCCACGGGTGCCGAGGAAATCGACGTGTCGGGTCTGTTCGTGGCTCCGGGCTTCATCAACCTGCACAGCCATGCCTTAGCGGAAGGCCTCCCCACGGCTGTGAATATGCTGAGCCAGGGGGTCACCACCGTGATCCTCAATGCCGATGGCGGTGGGCCGCCTGATCTGTCCGATCAGCTTGCATCCGCGGAAGCGGGTGGTCTGGCCATCAACGTTGGGGCCAATGTCGGCCTCAATTCCATCTGGGCCCGGGTCAACGGTCCGGACGACATTCGTCCGACGGCAGATCAGATCGCCGAGATGAGAACTCTGGTTGAAGAGGGGCTCGCCCAGGGGGCGTGGGGTGTGTCCGCAGGCCTCGACTACACGCCGGCGTATTATGCCAGAATCAGCGACATCGTGGAGGTCCTCGCGGAGACGAACCGGTGGCGCACCCTCTTTACCAATCACGACCGGCTTACGCCGGAGACGAACTTCAGCTCGATGGTCGGGATGCGAGAGACTGTCGAAATCGGTGAGGCGACCGGCCTCATGCCCCTCATCACGCACATGAAGGTCGTGGGACGCGAACAGGGCACCGTAGAGGACGTGCTCGCCATGATGGACGCAGCGACCGGTCGTGGTGCGTACACTGCCGCCGACGTGTACCCCTATCTCGCGGGACAGACTTCGCTCGCCGCTCTGATCATTCCGGGGTGGGCGCAGGAGGGCGGACGAGATGCCATGCGTGCCCGATTCGCGGATGGCGCGCAGCGTGCCCGAATCATCGCAGAGGCCGACGAGGCGCTCGAGGCCCGCTTCCACGGGCCAGGGGGTGTGTTCCTTCCCGAAAGTCAGCGAGAGCTGACGGACGTGATGGCGGAGCTCGGCGTCGCGTCCGGGGGTGAAGCCGTCGTCCGCCTCCTGGAGGAGGACAACCCAGGAGCCATCCTTCGGTTCGGCCTCGAGAGCGATCTCGTGCGGATCCTTCAGCACCCGACGACATCGATCGCGTGCGACTGCGACGCCGCGACGGGCAGGGTCGGACACCCGCGTTATTACGGAACCTTCCCGAGGGTACTGGGCCGGTACGTCCGTGAGCAAGGCGTGCTTACATGGGAGGACGCGGTCCGCAAGATGACGGGTCTGCCCGCGACAACCATCGGACTCGTGGATCGGGGATTTATTGCAGCGGGGATGGCCGCCGACCTGGTCGTGTTCGACCCCGAGACCGTCATTGACCACTCGACGTACACAGACCCCACCGCGGCCGCGGAGGGAATTCTCCATGTGCTCGTGAACGGTCGCTGGGCGCTCCGCAATGGGGCCGCGACCGGCGCGCAGGCTGGTCGGGTGTTGGTGCGCTCCAGGAACCTGCCCGCTCGATCGATGAGCCTGAACATCGGCCGTAGGGTGGACCTCGAAGGTGAGATCACCCGGACGGGAGCGGGGGAGCCCGGTCCGTTCCAGATACTGCTGCGTGTCACGCAAGACGCGGCCGCCGCCGCCGCGTCCGGTCGCTTTCACCTGTCTGGCCCGGACGGCCTCGAACTGACAGCAGTATCGTTCG
>Ga0209988_10001206_pt1 | contig 16754 bp, 16 predicted proteins | sample N075metaG_FD_183115 | JGI IMG/M metagenome (GOLD analysis project Ga0209988, IMG submission 183115) | Deep subsurface microbial communities from Kermadec Trench to uncover new lineages of life (NeLLi) - N075 metaG (SPAdes) (version 2) | ecosystem: Environmental > Aquatic > Marine > Ocean trench... | reverse complement strand
TGACGCCTGTATCAGCAACTCCGCGACCGGCGGCACAATCGCGAATTGTGTCATCTGGGACAACTCCCCGAGTCAGATCATTGGTCCCGGTTCGGTCGCCTACAGCGCGGTCGAGGGCGGCTGGCCAGGCACGGGCAATATCGATGCCGATCCGCAGTTCGTTGATCCAGCCGCTGGAAACTTCCACTTGTTGCCCGGATCGCCCTGCATCGACGCCGCCAACAACCTCTTCGTGCCGGCTGGAATCACCACCGATCTCGACGGCAACCCTCGCTTCGTCGATGACCCATTCACCGTGGACACGGGCGTCGGCGATCCGCCCATCGTGGACATGGGAGCGCATGAATTGTGCCCGTGGGACTGCGGCGGCGATCACGACGGCAACGTGGGCATACTCGACTTTCTGGGTCTGCTCAGCCAATGGGGCGAGCACGGCGCCACATGCGACTTCGATGGCGATGCCGTCGGCATCACCGATCTCCTGGAACTGCTGGCCAGCTGGGGTCGGTGTCCGTAAACCCGGGGCGCATTACCGCAGTTCGATATCGCTGATCCCGTCGACCACCCAGTCGAACAGGCGTTCGAGCCCACCGGCGAAGCCGGTGGCCGGCGCGTTCCCGCTCAGCTCGCCGTGTTCCTCCAGCTGATCGCGGATCTTGCGGATCTCGGTGAGTTCGCCCCCGTCGAGCCAGAGGCCTTCGCACCGGCGGCACATGTCGATCATCACTTCGGTCTGGGGATATCGGAAGGTCAAGAGCTTCTCGAAGTCCCGCGGGCAGGTGCGTCTGGTCTCTTCGGCGGTCGGCGGGATTGCCAGGTCCCTGGCGGCAAGGTCCATGATCGCCTCGAGTTCCTTGCGGTCGAACCAGATCCCGCCGCAGGATCGGCATTGGTCCACGACGGTCCGGACGTCGCCGACCTGCATCTCCGCGAGCGTCGCTTTGCAGCATTTCGGGCAGAGCATACCTGGTCCTTCCCCCACCCTATCGGCGTGTGAGAAGGACGGAAGTAGCCCGGCCGGGGTCTTTTTTCTCGACCTGCACGGGCGAACGCGCGGCGGGCGGAGCGACGTCCGACCACGCGGTCAGCCGAGTATTCCGTACTTGTAGGCGGCGGTGATCGGCTTGCCTTTCTCGAAACGATCCACGGCGAAGAAGCCCGGATCGAACGCTCCCGTCTGGCCGCCGGTCACCAGCGCGGCAACGCCGGACCCGACCGCGGGTCCCATCTTGAAGCCGTGACCGCTGAACCCGGAGACAACAAAGAACCCGCGGATCCCGGGTACCTCCCCGATCAACGCGTGCGCGTCCGGCGTGACCGTGTACAACGCGCCGCAGCCACCCCACGATATCGCCGCCTCGTACGCCGGTACGCGTCGAGCCAGTTGTGTCCGACAGAAGTCGATGAATTCGCTGCTCACACCTTCGTCGTAATTGTCGGGATCAGGGACATCACGATCGCCTTCATAGGAAAGCTTCCCGACACGCGTCCAGCCCGCCGGCTCCGGCTTCCAGTACAACCCGGTACCCAGGTCGCCGAAGATGAACCGTTCCCCGCCGTAGTCGACCGGTGGCACGAAGTACGCCTGCTCGGGCCGGATGACCTTCAGCGGCAGATCGAGTCCCATCCGCCGGCATAACAGCCCGGCCCAGGGGCCGCCGGCGTTGATCACGACCGCGCTGTCGATCGATTCGCCGTCACCGGTCCGCACGCCCGTGACCCGGTCGCCGTCCACGATCACATCCTCCACGCGGACCCGTTCGCGCACCTCGACCCCACGCTGCCGGCAGAGGTTCATGAGGGCGTCGAGTGTCCGCGCCGGATCGACGAACCCCGCTTCCGGCTCGAAGGCGGCGAGGGCGTCATCATCGAAGACGGCGCGCGGCTCCAGTTCACGGAGCCCGGCCGCGTCGATGATGGTCGTGTCCACGCCGAAGCCGCGTTGCAGGCTGACATTGGCCTCGAGCGCGACGCGGTCGCGTTCCTGACAGACGAACAGCATCGGCGTGTTTCGAAATCCGATGTCGCGGCCATAGGTGTCCTGGAAGGACGCGTAGAACTGCAGGCTCTCCCTGGACATGCGGATCGTGGTTTCGTGCGAGTAGTGCTGCCGCAGGATCGCCCCGGACTTGCCGCTCGACCCGGCACCGATGCACCGCTTTTCCAGGAGCACGACCCGTCGCACACCCTGCTCGCCCAGACCCAGCGCAACGCAGAGCCCCATCACGCCCCCACCGATTATGACTGCATCCGCCGTCGTGCCCATAGCTGGTCAAGGATCACACGCAAGGGCCCCAGGCCGCGAGCAGTGCCATGAAGTCCGTGATCCCGACGGTGCCGTCACCGTCGAGGTCGAAGACCGGATCGTTCGATCCCCAGGCGGCGAGCAGGTCCAGCAGGTCGACGATGTCCACCGCCATGTCACCGTTGGTGTCGCCCAGACAGGGCTCGACGGAGACCCGGAACAGGAACGGAATGTTGGGGGCGCCCCAGGGCTGGTCGGGCCGCCACGTGCCCAGTTCGATCCAGTACGGCGTGCCGGCCACGAGCGGGACCGTGATAACAGGGTCGGCATTGGGCGGCGAACCGGGGCATTCGTCGTCACCGACTGCGAATTCGTCGCCGTCCAGCCAGCCGCAGCCGTTGACGTAGATCCGGATGTAGGCGTCCTGCGCGCTGTCGCACATCTCGAAGGTGTGGTCCGCGGTGACCGCGCAGTCGTAGCGATAGAAGATGTCCCAGTAGGGCTTGTCGATAATGTCGTTAACGCACCCGATGAGGCCGCTGTCCGAGAACGGCAGATCGGCGGTGGCAAAGACGATCTGGCCGCTGCATGTCTCGTTGACCGGCGGGTTGCACCCGCCGTCACCGGCGGCGCCGGCGGACAAGACGACCGATGCGCCGAAAGCTGTAAGAGCGTCGTTTGGTCGAGTCATACGGTCCAAGCTCCCAGTAGTAGGAGAAAATCATCGATGCCGACCTGGCAGTCACCGTCGAGGTCGGCCGGGCAGGCGGCGCAGTCGCCGCACGGTCCCCACGCGCCGAGTAGCGCCAGGAAATCGTTGATACCGACGAGCCCGTCGCCGTCGATGTCGCCCGTCAGGTCGCACCCGTCGGGCACGCCGTTGCCGTTGGTGTCCGGAACGTCCCCAGCGAGGATCTCGCAGTCGTCATCCGTCCCGTTGCCGTTGCAATCCGTGCCGGTGAAGCCGTTGAAGGCGTGGAATGCCCCTGCGGAACTGCCCAGGGTGCCGTCACCGCCGGCACCGACGATGGACGTGAGCCCGTCGATACCAACGGAGTAGCCGACAAAATCGAATTGAGCGCCATCGAGGGGCATCATCTTGCCGACATTCGACCAACCGAGGCCGTCGTACCGGTAGACGTATGCCGATCCGGAACCGCTGCCAAAGTCGTCGTCGAACGGCGACCCGACAATCGCCATGTCGCCGGAAACGTCGACGCTTGTACCGAAGAAGTCGTTGCTGGCGCCGTCGAACGGCGTGAGGTCCTGCTCCTGCACCCAGACCCCGCCGACCTCGCGGAAGATGGTCGCCGACCCTGTATTGGCCGAAGCTCCCACGATCACGACGTCACCGCTGATTGCCATGGACGACCCGAACTCCGAATCCGGGTCCACGGGAAGCGACTGGATCTTGCCGTCGTTCTCCCACGTCGATCCGTTGAAGCGGAACACATAGGCCGCACCGCCACCGGCGTTGGGCGACGGCGCGCCGACGATGATGAGGTCACCGCGAACAACCGCGGAGTGGCCGAGCTCCTGGTCGGCCTGGCCGTCGAAGGCCAGCAGCTTGGCTTCCTGGTCCCAAAGCCCGCTGCCATCGTTGTACCGGAACACGTACGCCGAGCCCGAGTTACTCCCGTTGTCGTCGTCGTGCGGCGCGCCGACAACGACGACGTCCCCGTCCACGGCGATTCCGCTCCCGAAGACATCGCCGATCGCCGCATCAGACGCCGTGAGCTTGGCCTCTTCGAACCACTGCGACTGGTTCTCGTCGTACCGGTAGATGTAGGCTGAGCCGGAGGCGGATCCGTTGCCGTCCGCGCCCTCGGCACCGACAACCACGACGTCACCACTGAGCGCCACGACCGAGCCGAAACTGTCAGACTCCATGGCGTCTGAGGCGAGAAGCTTCTGCTGTTCGCTCCACACCTGGTTCACGGTGTCGAAGCTGTACATGTACGCCGAGCCGGCGAACGTCGCGACATCATCGTCGAGCGGCGCACCCACGATCGCGGTGGTCCCTTCCAGGTCCGCGGAAAAACCGAAGAAGTCACTGCCGTTCCCGTCGCTCGCGTAATACGAGTCGGTCTGGCAGAACGGGAGGCCGCTGCGGTACATGGAGATCGTCGGCGAAGTCTGGTTGATCGTCAGGGCGTTCTCCGCCGAGTTCGGGTTCTCGATGGAAATTCCGGTCGGCTCGTTGTCGACCAGAACGTCAGGGTTCGAGAAGTTGGGAATGCGCGTGCCGGGGCTGTACGCCATCACGGTGCGCCAAAGCTGGCCGCTCTGGCCGTTGTAGCGGTAGCCGACCGAGTACGAATACAGCCCACCGACGGTGCAGCCGCCGCCATCGCCAGGAGCGTGGCAGCAACCCATGTTGTGGCCGAGCTCGTGGGCAAACACCACTGCACCGCAGGTCCAGACGGTGACGCTGAAGCCGCGATCCTCGGAGCTGACCGAGTTGCTCGGCATCAACCACGCAACGCCACAGTAGCCGGCGCTGTTGACCAGCAGTGCAACGAGGTCCGCCTGGTGGGCATACCGCAGTCCGTGGACCTCCTCCATGATGCCGTCGCCGTGATCCGTAAGCCCGCTGAGATGATTGGCCGACTCGTCGTAGTCAACCTCGCCGGCATACACCAGGTTCAGCTGCATGCCGATCAGGCTGTTCTGGTAGGCGTCGTTGGCCTCGGCCACGAACAGGTCGATCAGCGTCTCGATGGCTGCGGTGCCGCCCGCCGAGTTGCGGGCATTCGGTGTGTAGACCACCATGACGTCGATGACGGGTGGGGCTCCGTTTGCGGCCGCGGCACCAACGGCGGCAGGATCGACGGCGTTCTCGACGCGGATCGCATGCTGAGCACCGAACCCGCAGGGCAGCTGCGCCGCCAGGTCGATCTGCTCGACGATGTGTCGGCCCGCCCCGACCGGCCGGATCCGGAAGGTGCCGATGCCCGGCACGCGGATACTCGCCGCGACAAGGCCGTCTCGCGTCACCAGCGTGACCGAACTCATCGGCTCGCCTTCGATCCACCCGCGCCATGTACGGGTGGCCCCGGTCGTGCCGGCGATGCCGGTCGCCCGAAGCGATGCAACAAACGTCAGGTCGTCAAAGAGGTTCAGCTCAATCGGACGACCGATCGCCAGCGCGTCCAGCGCGACCGCATCGATCTCGACGGCGCGGCTGCGAACGGCCGTCTGCAATTGATCGACGAACGGATCGTCGGTGGCGACCAGCAGCGACGGAGCCGACTCGACCAGTGGCCCCGCGGACGCGGTCACGGCAGTGACAACGAGGGCGAGAACAGAGACCACGCAATAGTTCAACGGCAGACGGCGGGTTGACCGCATGGCTGGATATCCTCGTCATGTGGTCGGCTCGAGCCCCCAGATGCGACCGGATGTGGATGGGCGTCCGAAAGAGAAATGGACCGGCGACCGAGGCCGTCGATCGCCCATTGTACGCAACCAAGGCCACCGGGGATCCGCCAGGTCTCAACAGGGTCCCCACGCCGCCAGCAGCAACAGCAGGTCGGTGACGCCGACCATACCGTCACCGTCAAAGTCCGGGGGTCCGTCGGGACTGGTGCCCCAGGTCGCCAGCACGGCCAGGAAATCCCCGATCCCGACCGTGCCGTCGCCGTCAAGATCGAAGGTGTATTGGCAGGCCTCGTAGGCACCGGCATCGACGATGTCGTTCACGGTGCGGGGATGCAGGTCGAGATCCAGCGGGGTCGGCTCAAACAACTGCAGATCACCGTCGAGATCGGCCACGTCGTTCGGCAATGCCTGGTTGCTGCCCAGGTCAATGCACGGCGACCCTGGCCCCAGCCGATAGTTACCCCCGGCCGAATCGATGAATGCCGGGTCGAGTGAGATGTTGCCCGTGCCCTCGTAGCCGTCCTGGATACAGCTGTAGGTGACGCTCGCGGTGTCGGCGATCTGGTCGGGCAGGCTGCCCCAGACGATGACGTTGGCCACGTTGACGATGCCGGCGATCGCGCCGCCGGGCGTCTGGGCGCGGTTGCCGATGAAGGTGCTGTTGAAGACCTCACCACCGAGACCGTTGCCGGACACCGCTCCGCCAGGCCCTGGCAAGGCGGCGTTGTTGCGGAAGACACAGTTGGTGAAGACCGGGTTGCCGATCTGGGTACCGACCGCGCCGCCGCGGCCGGCGAGATTATTGGCAAACGTGCAGTTGACCAGCCGGGGGCTGCCGAGCCCGCCGTGGGCGTAAAGCCCGCCGCCCCGACCGGTGGCAACGTTGTTGGCGAAGACGCACGACACGATCGTCGGGCTGGAGAACATGGCCGTCAGACCCGCCCCGTTGCTGAGGTCCCACGCCCCGCCGACGGCGAGGCCGCCGGTGATCAGGAACCCGTCGAGCCGCGCCTGCTGTCCGATTCCGAATGCAAACACGACGTGGTAGACGCGGCTGCACAAGTCCTGGGCAACGGTCACGCACAGATCGTCCCACTGGACGGCACAGCAGTACGGCACCTCGTCGCAGACGAGATTGCAGCACGAGCCGTCCGTGCAACCCGTCACGCCCGGCGTCACCTGGAACGCGTTGCCCGCATCCGGATGCGGATCGATGCACGGCGTCCAGGACGGTTCCACGCGATCGAAGAGGTCTCCGGACAACTCCGTGGTGTACAGCGCCGGGTCGCGGTCGGCGAAGTTGCCGGTGCCCCCGCCGGGCGGGAAACCGCCGTAGATCTGCACGGCGTTGCGCAAGTCGAAGCTCGCGAAGCGGTCGTCCGTACCATCGGGGTTCTCGGCGTCGCGGTCCGGGTAGTAGGTACCTTGCGCAACCCAGACCAGATCACCGCCGGTGAGGTCGGAGTGCGTCATGGCATCCTGCAGATACACGAACGCTGTTGCCCAGCCGGTCCCATCGCCACCGACTGCCGCCGAGGTGTCCACGTGCCAGGTCGCGGCCGACGCCGCGGTCTGCCCGACCAGAAGAGACGCCGTCGCGATGAGCCGGCGGAAGGCTGACATGCTGCGGTATTCTCGCCCGCAGTCCGGCGCCGGACAAGGTGAAATCCACCCTTATGCCCTTGGTCGTGCTACTATCGCTGAGAATCCGAAAAACGGGATCCGTGAGCAGGAGATTAATTATGAAGAGGTTTCTGGCACTGGGGCTGGTGGCAATAGCACTCTTGATCGCCGCGCCCGGCGACCAGACGGCGATCGGTCAGGGCAGCTCGCTGGACCGGGCGCTCCGCGACCTGGAGGACACCGTCCTGAGGATGGATGCCCGCCTCGAACGGCTCGAAGGGCTGGCGGCCATGAAGTCGCCGACGCTGTACGACTCCAGGGACACGGTCATCGACGATGACCGAACGGCCCGGAAGGCCTCGACGCCGCATTGGGTCATGCAGTTCGATGGCGTGGATACAGTCGAACCCGACCCTGATGCATACAAAGAACTCGACCAGATGAAGAAGGATGTCGAATACCTGGAACGCCAGGTCGAGCGACAGAAGCGGTCGGTGTCGTCGACAACGGGCTCCAGCGGCGGCTACTCGTCGCGGAGCTATCGCAGTCATCGCACCAACCGTCAGGGCCGCGCCCAGGGCGAACTGCTCGCCGACTATCAGAACCAGTACCGCCAGAAGAAGGGCGATATGAAGCGGCTCGAACGCCAGCTCAAGGAACCACGCCAGGTCATCCTCGGCAACTGGAATGACAAGATCATCACCCTCCGGACCACGCAGGACGTGTCCCGGACGCTCAACCGGATCGACACCGGCGCGTACCTCAGCTGGGAAGGTCGCCGTGTCCGCGAGGACCGGGACTCGCAGGAATGGGTCGTCACCTCGATCAGGGCCGTTGATGTAAGCGACCTTCCCCGGTAATCAACAGGAAAAGTGAAGGAAGGGTCACATGACCAACGCACGAACATTGCTCTGCGCCGCGGCGCTCATCGCCGTCACCACCGCCGTCACGTTTGCGGCCACACAGGATGGCGACCACTCGAAACCCACCGTCCACCACGACATCCTCGATAAGCTGTGGGGGAAGTGGAACTACGTCGTGACGATCGGATCCGAGGATGGCGAAACCGAGCCGCTCCTGCTGGATGCCGACTACCGCTGGGCGCTCGGCGGGCGGTTCCTGGTCGGCCGATTTGACGGTTATGTCGACGGCGGCCTCTTCCAGGCCAGGGAGATCCTCGGCTACGACAGCTTCCGCGGCGAGTACCGCTCGGTCTGGGTCGACAACAACACGACGGCCTTCACGATGGCCACCGGCGCGTACGACGCCCGGACCAGGACCCTCACGTTCAAGGGCGTCCAGGACAACGTGGACAAGAACATCCGCGACGAGCCATTTCGGTTCGTGTACCGGTTCGTCGACGACGACCATTTCCGGATCGAGGTCTGGCGACCGAATCCGTCCGGAAAGATGGTCAAGGGAACAACGGTCAATGCGTCCCGCAAGGGCATCGAGGACGAGAACAACTGACGACCACAAGACGGTAAGATCGTGACCCAGGCGATCCACACATGCCGTCACGGACGTCGGAAATCCTGGGACGATCACGAAGACCTTCGTCCCGGTGGGGACGCCGCGTCGGGCTCGCGATCATCGTCGGCATCGCCGGAGGCCTGGCGGCAAGCCTGCTGGACTGGCTTATCCACACCGGCTCCGACCGGCTGATCGGACGGTTCACCCACTTCGGAACCGCCGAGGTCAGGCATTTCGAGTGGTGGATCCTGTTCATGCCGGCCATCGGGGGCCTGGTGGCCGGGCTGCTGTTGTACCTGGTCGCACCGAGATCAACCGGCCACGGCGTCGATCAACTGACACGAGCGTTCCACCGGCACCTGGGCAACATGATGCTCAAGGTGCCGCTGCTCAAGGGCGCGGGCGCCGCGATCGTGATCTCGACCGGCGGCTCGGCCGGCCCCGAGGGCCCGATCGCGGCACTGGGCGCGGCGCTGGGTTCCACGATCGCGCGGTTCTTCCCGCTCACGCCCCAGGACCGCCGCATCCTTCTTGTCGCCGGCTGCGGAGCCGGCATCGGCGCGATCTTCCGCTGTCCGCTTGGCGGCGCGTTGTTCGCAACCAGCATCCTGTACAGCGAGCCCGAGTTTGAAACCGACGCGATCGTCCCCTCGTTCGTGGCCTCGGTGATCGGCTACTCGACCTACATGCAGGTGCGGGGCTTCCAGGGCCCGATGCTCAGCGGCATCGAGGCCCTGTACTTCACGTCGCCGTTGCACCTGCCGTGGTACGCGATCCTCGGCGTGCTCTGTGGCCTGACGACGATATTGCTCGCGATCTGCCTCCGCGGTGTTGAACGGGGCCTGGTGCGGCGATCAAGGCTGCCACGGTGGTTGCTCCCCGCGTTCGGCGGCCTCGGCACGGGCGCGATCGCCTGCATGCTGCCGCAGGTCATGGACGACCGATACGCGTTCATACAGAACGCCATCAGCGGAGAGTTGTTCATCATGACCGGTTCGATGCAGAGCTGGTCGGCGTGGGCGTTGTTCTTCGCGCTGATCGTCGTGGCCAAGTGCGTCGCAACCGGCCTGACGGTCGGCAGCGGTGCGCCCGGCGGCGTACTCGGCCCAAGCATCTTCATCGGCGGCGCCGTCGGCGCGTGCCTCGGCGCTACCGGGCACGCGATGTTCCCCGACACTTTTCCGCCTGATCTGCACCGTGCGCTGATCCTCGTCGGCATGGCAGGCGTGCTTGCAGCGACGATGCGTATCCCGCTGGCCGCAATCGTCATGACCATGGAGATGGCCGGCAGTTTCGGCCTGATCGCCCCGCTCATGCTGGTGTGCGTGACGAGCTACCTCATCGGCCGCCGCTGGGGCCTCAACGACGAACAGGTGCGCACGGCCGCCGATTCGCCAACCCACGCAGCCGATCCGATCATTCACATGCTCGAGTCCTGGACCGTCGGACAACTGACCCAGAAGAAATGGCCGATGACGGTGTCGCCGCAGGCGCCGCTCGACGAGATCGTCGCGAGCATCGTGCCCGGCACGCGTCCGGTCATCGCCGTCGCACAGGACGGCGAACTCAAGGGCGTGATCTCTGCCAACGATCTCGGCGTGGTGATGACGACAGCCGACGCCGGGCGTCTACTGATCGCTTCCGACATCATGACCACAAAGCTCAAGACGCTTGACGAGAACATGGATGTCTACTCGGCGCTGACCACCTTCACACAGGTCGACCACGAGGTTCTGCCGGTCCTCTCCGGCGGCCGCGATGGCAAGTGGATCGGAATGCTCACACGCCGCGCCGTCGTGACGAAGCTGCACAAAGAGCTCGAGCGTTCGCACCAGGCGGCGTTCCGCGAGCACGCCAGTCTCAGTGCCATCCAGGAGGACGTCATGGTCGACCAGCTGATCATGGGCCTGCCGCAGAAACACGCCGACGTGCAGCGCCTGTTCGTGCCGATCCAGGCGATCGGCAAGTCGCTCCGCGAGTGCGACTTCAGACGCAAGTACAACGCCCAGGTGATCGCCATCGAACACCCGGATGGCTCCATCGAGTGCCCGCCCGACCTCGACAGAGCCCTGTCCACGAAAGAGCGGCTGCTCGCCGTCGTCTGGGACGCGCCGGGGTCGAACCCCACCCAGTAGCACGGACAGCGCTAAAATAGGACCCAAGGCGGCGGCTCCGCCACAACAACGCGTCCGCCGCCCGTCACCCACGGACCCTTTCGGCGAAGGAGGTCGCGTGATGTTCTCACAGACACCCTCGATAGGCGACCCCGGCGTCTTTGCAACATTGGCACTGCTCTGGGTCTGCGGCCCCGTGGCAGCGCAGACGATTATCCCGATCGAACAGAACCGTTCGGTGAGCAATGAGCAGGTCAACGCGCCGCAATGCACTGGTGACTTTCTATTCGACGGCGAAGCGGCAATAGGATTCGACCCCTTCGACGCTCTTGTCCAGACCCAACACGGCTGTGATTCCGGCTTCGCCGGCGCGACGGCCTGCCAGCAATCGCAAATCGATGCGGCCTCGATGTCCGCCACCGGCACCGCAACGTCCGAGGCCGGCGGACCAGTTCCCGGCGTCGTGCACGCGTTCGCGATCTCGCACTTCGTGGTGACGTTTGAGGTGTCGTCGTCGAGCCGGTTCTCCCTGGACGGCATCATGAGCGCCGGATCCTCCCCCGACGCCAACGTGGGTGCGATCGTCCTGGCCAGGTTGTGGGAGGACCTCGTCGGAGGCGTGCTGATCCTCGAGCAGTCGGTCGAGCCGGGGCCCGGCGGCCGACTCGACACGGAGCCGCTCGAGAGCGACGGAAGTCTTGAGTCGGGCGTGTACACACTGGATGTTCAGGCAGGAACGTTTATCGACAACGACGTGCCGCCCAGCAGGACGGGGCAGGCATCGTTCGACTTCACGTTCGACGTAGCGATCCTGGCGACCTCGATGGGGACGGGGCGGTCGGCATCCTGGACTTCCTGATGCTGCTGGCCGGATGGGAACCGTGCGACGAACCATGCCCGCCGAGCTGTCCGGCCGACGTTGATGGTGACTGCACCGTCGACATCGCGGACTTTCTCGCTCTGCTGGCCAACTGGAGCTGAGCGCAGGCCGGCGTTCGCAACATCAATCTTGCGGATACGACGGCTTCGCTCTGTCCGAACGCGAACTGCTCGTTGAGAGTTAACTTGGGCGCGGGAAAACATGGAAGCGATGGACCGGGTGTCGTGTCTAGACACTAACGGACCCTGGCAGGGATGCCACTCGACGCCATACCAAGGCGCGGGAGAGACTTAGACGATGAAGGGCACGCGCCATCGAACGTTGATAGCGGCTTGCATCGTTGTGGTGACCGCCCTTGTCTGCCTGTTTGCGTGTACGGTGCAGCTGTCCATGCCGGCGCCGGAACGCCCGTCGATCGTATCGGGGCCCCTGAAGTCATTGCCGGCGATACGGCACGCGACCGCATCCCGGCCTCTGGAATCATTACCGGCGATGCCGCACGCGACCGTATCGGGGCCGCTGGCGTCATTGCCGGCGATGCCGCGCGGGGCACGAGAACAACTGCCCTTGCAAACGAGCGACCGGGAAGAGCCTCCCATCAGTCTTCAAGCGAGGCTCAGTCATCCGGCATACACAAAGACCGTACCGCGGCGACTCGCCTTGAGGATCGATCTTGGAGCGGTGGCTGGTCGGACATCGACGCAGCGACGGCCATTGAACCTCGCCCTTGTCATCGACCGATCCGCCTCAATGGCTGATGAGGGGAAGTTCGACTATGCAATGCAGGCCGCACGCCTGGTGATTGAGAATCTTACTGAACGCGACATCGTTTCGATCGTTGCCTTCAACCAGGAAGCGGTGGTGCTGTCGCCTGCCGGGTCGGCGGTCAACAACAAGTTCCTGGACCATCGGCTGGATGAGATCGCGCCCGAGGGTTGGACGAATCTCAGCGCCGGGCTTCTGGAAGCATTCGCGCAGCTTGAGCGTAGTAGGCACGACGACGAGACGATGCGGGTAATCGTGTTGACCGACGGAAAGGCCAATCGAGGGATCACAGATCCAAACGCCTTGCGTCGCCTGGTCGGATCGGCGCGAAGCCGCGGAATCGTCGTCTCGACCATGGGTTGTGGCGCCGATTTTGACGAGCGTGTGCTTATCGCGATGGCCGAGGCGGGTGGCGGCCGATACACCTACGTCCAATCGACTGAACAGATCCCCGAGGCGATGGCCGCTGAACTTGATGGCCTGCTCCATGTCGTGGCCCAGAATGTGAGGGTCGATGTCGTGGCGAATCGCGGCCTCGAAATCACGGCCGTCTCCGGCCGGCTGCTGAACGCCCCGACTTCTTCCTATACCTTCGATCTTGGCGATTTTCGGGAAGGAGAACGCGGCGTGTTGCTGGTGTACCTGGAGCCGCGTGACTTCGTTACCGGTACCGTGGCAACCATCGATTGCACCCTGTCCTTCGATCGACCTGATCTCGCAGTGCGCGAAAGGCACAGCTCAAGGCTGGAAGCGGTCATGACTCACGACGCGAACCTGGTTCGAAATAGGGCCGACCGGACCGTTGTGCTCTACGCGACCATCCTCGACGCGAGCGAACGCGCCGAGGACGCGGTTCTGGGGTTCGACGAAGAGGGTTATCATGAAGCGGTCGATCTGTTCCGGAAGTATTATGAGTTGACACGGCAACATGCCCGGGAGATTCGTGATCAGCAACTGCTGAACCAGACGTTTCTGCTCAACCATTTCATGGCGGAACTCTCGGAAGCCGCCGAACACGGATTCATGCACGGCCACGCGGACGCAAAGCGACGGTTGAGCAAAGAGGTGGAGTTTCGACGATACCTGCGCAGCCACCACCGTCACGGTCACTGATTCCGTGCTACTTCCGGCGATAGGTAACCCTCGGCGAGCGGCATCTCCGGCGAGCGAACGCGGTTCTACGGGCACGCACCCCAGTTGGCCAGGAGGTCGAGGAAGTCGTTAATGCCGACGTCGCCGTCGTCGTCGAGGTCCCCGACGCATGGCTGCGGGCAGGTCACGGCAAAACACGGCGTCACATCCACGATCGTGGGCGATCCGCCGGCTTCAACACAGAGTTCCGCCAGAAGCACAAGGCACGTCCCATCGCCAAGGCAGCAGGCCGTTGAGACCGGCGGGCAGCCGGTAAGAGGGCTGCAGGGCGTATCGCCATTGCAGAAGGTGCCTTCGCCGTACCAGAGCCCGGGCAGCTTGGCGCACTCGTCGGCGGGTATCAGCAGACAAGAGCCCCCCGCCTGCTGCACGCACGCACCCACCGCGGCCCCCTCGCTCTGCGCCACCGCGAGAGGCTCATGGCTGAAGATCAAGTTCGGCGCCAACAGCACGAGCGCGACGGCGAAGAGACTGAGAAACGTTGCTTGTCTCTTGTTCACGCCAAGCCCTCCAGAGTGATCACCGGTCGCTATTTCCGCTACGGGCATGGGCCCCAGTCGGCAAGCAACGCCAGCAGATCATTGATGCCCACCACGCCGTCGCCATCCAGGTCGGCTGGATGCCCTGGATTCGGGCCCCAGGCCAGGAGCAGCAGGAGGAAATCGTTGATACCGACCATCTGGTCACCATCGACGTCCCCCGGGCACGGGGCGCCGAACTTCTTGACGCGATGATTGCTGGAGTCGGCGACATAGACGACTGCACCACCGCCCGCTCTCACGGCGTACGGGAAGTTGAAATGGTCATCTCGGGGACCAAACGACCCCCAGGTGGTGAGAAAGACACCCTCGTTCGTGAACTTCTGCATGCGATGGTTGTTTCGGTCCGCGACATACAGGTTGCCCAGCTCGTCCGTCGACAATCCCCTCGGGAAGTTGAATTGCCCATCCCCTGCGCCCGAAGACCCCCAGGAGCCGAGGAAGGCCCCGTCGTTCGTGAACTTCTGAATCCGGTCGCTGGTGTCGGCGACGAAGACGTTCCCTTGTGCGTCCACGGCGATACCGTTGGGCGATGTGAACTCGCCGGGCCCGGCGCCCGCGCTGCCCCAGGCGGTGACGAACGTTCCGTCGCACGTGAACTTCTGAACGCGATCCTGGTCCCGATCCACGACGAACACGTATCCGCTGTCGTCTACCGCGAGCCCGTGGGTGTGCATGAACTGCCCGTCTCCAGCGCCGAAAGAACCCCAGGTCGTGATGAACACCCCGTCGCTGGTGAACTTCTGGACCCGATTGTTCCCGGTCTCGGCCACGTAGACGTTGCCGTCCGGGCCGATACCGACGCCGTGGGGATGATTAAAATCGCCGGGGCCCGCCCCGAACGACCCCCAGGTGGTGAGAAAGACACCCCCGTTCGTGAACTTCTGTACACGATGGTTGCCGGTGTCGACCACGTAAACGTCGCCGGCGGCGTCGACCTCGATCCCATGCGGCCCGGAGAATTCACCTTCCCCGATGCCGAAGGAACCCCATTGGAGGATGAGCACCGGCGGCTCCTCGCCGGCCACGCTGCCGCCGACACCGGCGACCGCCCCAGCCAACCAGAACGCAAGCGCCCTTACGGACACGGACCCCACGCCCCGATCACGCCGAGAAAGTCATAGATGTCCACGATGCCGTCCGGCCCGTCGTTCACGCCGGCGAAGTCCGTCGTGCCCGAGCCCTGCCCCCACTCCTGGAGCACCATCAGCAGGTCGGTGATCCCGACTTCACCATTCCAATCGACATCGGCAGGACAGGACGGCCCGACGGCGGCGACGGCAACGCCGAAGATCACGATCACCGCGGCAGACATGGCGACGGTACGCGAACGCCCTGGACAAGGATTAATGAACATGACGTGAGTTCCTTTCCCTCAGAGTGTCCAATTGCCGAGCAGCAAGAGGAAGTCCGTGATCCTCACGTAGCCATCGTTGTCGAGATCGGCCGGGCACGCCTCCGGCGGAGCGGGGCACGGACCCCATGCCGCGAGTAATGCGAGGAAGTCACTGATGCCGACGATGCCGTCCCCGTCAATGTCGCCGAACACAGACACGGCGTCGTCAAGCAGCATCGTTTCGATGGTGACCGGGCTGATCATCGTGTCCAGTTCCAGCCACGAGACCGGGTCGATCCGGTGGATCGTCCCGTCGGGTTCGCTGAGCAGCAGGTCTTCGCCGTCCATCACCATCGCGGACGTGCCGAAGGGCAGGAACCCTTCGTCCATGAGGAATCCCGTCACAAGGTCGTACCGGACATACTGCCCGAACCCGTCAGCGACATACAGCGACAAGTCATCGTTCGCCATTCCCAGCGCAGGCCCGGAGCAGCCGCAGCCGAAGTACTCAAACTCTCCGGAGACCGCGTTCCCCTTCCAGACGATTCCCTCGATCGCGGAGGAGACGTACAGGTCGTCCCCCAGCACCAGCATCGCCTCGACGCCGTATGGAGCCAGGAGTGTCGACTCGACCAGGCCGGTCACCGGATCGATCCGGTGAATGCCGCCGTCAACCTCGCTGATGAGCAGGTCGCCGTCGTGCATGACCATGGCAGTGATGCTGTCCGGCGCGAAGAAGATGTTCACGAACTCGCCGGTGTCGAGGTTGAGCTGGATGATGCCCCCGATGTTGTCGCCCGCGTAAATGAACGAGTCATCCATCGCCATTGCCTGGATCGAACCGAGACACACCCCGCCGAACAGCTGGAATCCTCCTGTCTCCGAATCGCCCTGGTAGACCTCGCCGAGCGTTCCGGCGATGTACAGGTCAGTTGCCCGAACGGCCCCGGCGAGAAGACCGAGGCTGAGGAACATTGCCGACACAACCGTGGTCACGGACTTGCTTGATGTTGCCGCCATCCGAGTGCTCCTTCTGGTTCGGCGCGCGCAATGGCGCGACCTGCTCCTGCAAAGGGTCCGGCGTCACAACCTTGTTTCGTAACCCGTCCATCGCTCGACTCCCGTCGGCACCGATGATCACACGGGCAAACCACCGCTGACTGTCCTGGGTGTCAAAGACGACCGCCACAATAATACGGTGGACCACGCCCGTCAATAGTTTCTGAGAAACTTCAGTGACAACTCT
>Ga0209988_10001201_pt1 | contig 16762 bp, 16 predicted proteins | sample N075metaG_FD_183115 | JGI IMG/M metagenome (GOLD analysis project Ga0209988, IMG submission 183115) | Deep subsurface microbial communities from Kermadec Trench to uncover new lineages of life (NeLLi) - N075 metaG (SPAdes) (version 2) | ecosystem: Environmental > Aquatic > Marine > Ocean trench... | reverse complement strand
GGTTTACAGTCTGGTTTGATCCGGATGGAGGCAAGGAAAAAACATTTGGCATTCGCTTTCCGATCGGCATGATGGACTCCGGCATGATGTTTTCAGGCCGCGGCCGGGACGGCGATCCTGAAAGCATGCGAGAAAATTTCAGCCGCTCTCTTGCAGAATTAGAGCTTATCTGGCCGGAAGAGAAGAGACGAACCCGTCTTCCCGCAGCAAATGCCCAGGGAATTGCAGCCGCGATTGGCGACCCGATGGACAAGCTGGTCTACGAGATCAAAGTACCTCTGCAGAAAGGCGAAGACTTTCCCAATGCAATCGGCATCAGCGACGGCAAACGTCTCGGAATGGGTCTGGAGATTGAAGAGATTGACCGCGAGGCCATGCGAGAAAGAATGGGCCGGGGTGGTTCTGGCGGCGGAAGACGTGGAGGCCACGGCGGATTCGGTGGCGGCGGCCGTGGACGTGGTGGAGCCGGGCAGCGGCAACAGATGCCGCAACCATTCAAGCTATGGTTTTCATTCCAGCTTGGCAGAGAGGGGGAATCCATTTCAGGAGAAATTTTAGATATGGAAAGAAATACGACTTCGGCGAGCGACATACCGAAATCAGAAAGACCTGGCCGATGGGCAACCGACGACGGTGCGCCGAATGTGGGGGAAATAGCGCCAACATTCATTCTAAAGTCCCTGGACGGCGAGTCTGAAACCGACCTGGAGAGTTTTCGCGGGCAAAAGCCGGTCGTGCTGTTCTTCGGCAGCTATACCTGACCGCCCTTCCGGCGCCAGTTAGGCGAAATGGAAAAAATGTATCAGGAATACAAAGATATCGCTGAGTTTCGTATTGTTTACATCAGCGAGGCGCACGCCATCGACGACCCCAGGCCAAACCCATTTGCCGAATTAAAGGGAATATACGAACACAAAGACTATGGCGAGCGTTGTTCCACTGCTGAAATGATGATGCAGGAGGAAAACATTACCATCCCCTGCATCATCGATGATATGGATAATAATGTTAGTGTTACCTACAATGCATTACCGGATCGGCTGTATGTGGTTCGGAAAAATGGTAGGTTGGCTATCGCCGGAGAAAGAGGCCCCAGGGGCTTACGTCCGGCGCTTGATGAAACATGGGTGTGGTTAGCAGAGCATAGAGAAAGTAGCAAGAGTTTCAGGGAAAATTAGATGCTGAGGAAGAAAATACCTACTTCCTCGCCACTTTCTTCACATTGTCATCCGGGTTGCGGTCGATGAGTTTGTGGTCGAAGGGTATAAAACATTCAATTTAAATAGTTGAAGAATCGGTGATTCTCAATGATGTCCAATCCTGTAATGTATTTGTAGAGTTCATCATTCCATCAGAACGAATCAGGGAAATTCTATCCGGGACTGCAAATACGAATTGTAAATATATTTGGGTGAATGTGTTCGCCATAACGTTCCTTCTATTTCCTATTTCGGGGCTGTCCAAAAAGCATAGCGCGAAGGCGTCTCGCCGAGCGTCTTGCTACGACTCCGTGCCTGACAATCCTCGGCGGGACGCCTTCGGACTGGGATTACTTGGGCTTTTTGGACAGCCCCTTGGGTTGGTAGGGGTTGCATCGTTGCTATAAATATGAGGTCCCTAACGGGACTTTGAGTCTTCCGTGTCCCATAAATTCTTCACCTACTCTACCCGCCGGTTCAGGGCGCGATGTTCTTCTATGTGGCTGGCCGCTATCGATTTCTCCTCGCTATAGGTTCTATGAAATTTTCAAGATAATCAGCCCTGATTTTATTAAGGTGAATAAAGAAAGATAGAGAAATGGACATAAATGTCAGACGAAATCCTCGTTTTGTAACTCCGAGAAGAATTTGGACGGAACTAAATAAAGTAATTAAAAAAGGCTGTCCAAAAGGCCGAAAAACGTCTTTGCGAGGAGCGAAGCGACGAAGCAATCCGCTGATTTTAGGCACAATACTAGCAGATGCTTCGCTTCGCTCGCGACGACAAGTACTTTTTGGGCAGCCTCTTTTAAGAAGTGGGCTTAACGGGAACGCTACTTCCGCGCCACTTTTTTCACATTATCATCCGGGTTGCGGTCGATGAGCTTGTTGTACGGATCGATGCCGGCCTCGACCGGCTTTTTATCAACGATGACTTCAATGTGGACTTCGTTCCCGGTCAGTTTGTGCTTTTGCATGTAGAGTTCTTCGCCGTCTTCGCCAAGCACACCAATCTCAATCCAGTCCGCTATTGCGACTTCGGTTTCACGGCCCAAACTGTCGGCGCGCATTTTTCTGGTTTTGAGATTGAGTTCGACTCTGTATTTGCCGTCTGCAATTTCGCTGTAAACTATCTCCTCGGCGCGGTTGTCGTACAGGGTAATCGTTTCGAACCAGTCCTCAATGATGTAGTTCAGCGAATCGGGCACAACCTCGCGGATGTAACTTAAAAACTCCAGCGAAGTTGTAAACGGCGCTTCCTGGTACGCCACATCTGCAATATATTTTCGCAGCGCGCCATTGAGTTTTTCTTCCCCGATGTAGTCGCGCAAAGCGTACATGACCAGGCTGCCTTTGCGGTAATGGATGTACCCCTGATTTTCATTATAAATCAACGGCAATTCCCGAAATTGCTCTGAACTCCGGCCTTTTAGATATCTGTCAAGCTCATATTTGAGGAACCTTCTCATCTTCTCCCGGCCGTATTCTTTTTCCATAACCATGAGAGCGGAGTACTGTGACAGGGTCTCGGACATCACGGTGGCGCCCTGCACATTGCCGCCGATGACCTGATGCGCCCACCACTGGTGCGCCACTTCATGTGCGGTCACGTAAAAGACATAATCCAGGTCTTCCTCATCCTTTAAGTTGGCGATGAATCCGATAGCTTCTGAGTACGGAATCGTGTTCGGGAAAGACTGTGCAAAAGCGGCGTAGCGCGGGAATTCTATAATCCGTATTTGCTTGTGCTGATACGGGCTGAAATTCTCGGAAAAATATGTGATCGATTTCTTGATCGATTTGATCATTTTGTCCAGATTGTAGGCATGCGGTTTGTGGTAGTAAATTTCAATATCGAGGCCATTCCATCTCTCCCGCTTGACTTCATATTCTGCCGACAGGTAGGAATAAAAATGCAGGATTGGAATGTCCATTTTGTAATGGAAATACCGGCGGCCGTTCTCCTGCCATTCCCGCTGCAGATAGCCGGGTGAAATCGCAATTTGCGACCGTGAAGTACTGACGATGGTTTCGAAATTCACCCAGTCGGCATCGCCGCCCAGATAGGTATTTTGCAGAGCGGCCGTGTCCGTAATCGGATTCATCCGTCTTTTGGGCGGAAGTTTGTGCTTGCGCCGGTCGTTGGGCGTAGAGATTTCAAAATCATCCGCATAGCCGATGTGCGGGAAGTACTGGGAGTTATTAATAAAACTGCCGTTGAAAACGATGTCCCGGTTGGAGCCATCGTTCAGAAAGCCGATGGTTTTATATGAAAAATCAAAAGTGAGTTCCAGGGAATCGCCGGGCTGCATCGGCGTTTGCAGTTTGTAAATATAGTAACTCAGTGAAGTGTCCGCCAGTACTTGATCACTTTCTCCGAGTTTAAAGTTGTTAATGATTTGCTTGACGTTGTTGGGATAATTTTTGCGGACATGCACCGAGTCAATGGCTGAGTTGGTTTTATTAACCAGGATATATCGGCCGCGAATATCAAAATCGCGCTGTTCGGGATAAAAATCGACTTCGGTGTTTACATCGACAATGCGCGGCTGCGGGATGCCTTCATATTTTTTATACTTTTTCTCGTAATCAACCTGGGCTTCTTCAGTGTCGTCATCGGTGCGGTAGTCGTTTAAAACATTGGTATTATAGAAAATAAAACCGCCGGTCAAAAAGAAAGCCGCGACCGCCAAAACCAGGGCAAATTGATTGGCCCGGCTTCGGCGCCGTTTCGCCTCCTGAAGTCTCGGTTTGAAACCTGAGTCTGTTCCGCGCACCCAAAAAAGCAGTCCCATAATCGATAAGATCATTGCAAAAAAGAACCAGTAAGTATTAAACCAAAAAAGCGGGGTGACAAAATGGCCAAAGCCGTTCATATCCGAGTAGGGTGAGGAAGGCGCCCCGGCAAAAATATAAAGATAGTGATCAAAGCCAAGAGCGCCAAAGGCGATATAAAACACGATGTAGAATGAAATAACCATGCCGTGCCCGAGATGCTTGTTGTTGACAAGGACATGAATAAACATGATCAAAAAGGCGAGCAGACAGGTGTTGAGCGCGATATTGATAAACAGCGCCTTGAAATACAAACCAAACTCGATAGCAAAAAACCCGTGGGAAAACTGCAGAATGACGCCCATGATCATCGCTAAAACCTGCATGAAGTAGATGACGCCAATCAAGGACAGCAGCTTTGAGGCGAACGGCACCCAATCCGGCACCGGCAGCGCATCGAAATATTCATTCACGCCCATCTTCCGGGAACGCCAGATAAGCTCCCCGCCATAGATGGTCAGGATGATGACTAAAAAAACGGAATAGCCTCCTTGTATTGCTTGAACCATGCGGCGGGTGACCATGTGAACGTCGGTGCCGAAGATGCGCTCCGTTCCGACGACATTGCCGAAGATGTTAAAGAGTCCGAAAAGAGCAATAATGATAAACGGCACGGTTTTGACAATCCCCAAAAACTCCTGGGAGGTATTTTTCATGAACTGTTTTAAATAAGCCGACCGGGAAAAATTCTTTGATACAACCGGCAGCTCGGCGCCGGTGGGCTTGAATACCGCGACATCTCCATCGGCCTGGGGCTCCTTTTTCTTTTTGCCAAATCGCTTGACAGGCTCGGTAAACTTGAATCGCCACACGGTCAAAGCCAGAGACAGCAGCGCGACGCCGGTCCACAAAAAGCGGTTAAGCAAAAGCGCGTTGTCAAGGGGCAACACCAGGGTGTTTTTTTCAATGACCGTCCAGTACTGGGTCACATATCGGAATGTGGTGAACCCGAATGGGTCCAGAAGCGCCGCCAGTTCTTTGTTTTCGATATCGCCGAGCAGGTTGCCGGAGACGGCATAGAAAACGAAGAAGACCACAACCCCGACATAAGTCCACAAAATACTGCGTGTCATGGTTCCGAGGGCAAAGAAGAACGAACCGGAAATGATGATGCCCGGCACCACGAAAACAAGCCAGGTGAAAATGTAAGGCGAGATCATAAAGGGTCCGATCCGTTCCTGATCAATCCAGGGCATGAAGCTTCCGAGAACCAGGCCGGCCACCAGGCCCAGAAAACTGAATAGGGTCACCAGAAAGCCGCCGGTCAAGCGTCCTATCAGGTAATTGAATTTTGAGATTTGGGTGGTGAAGAAAGTCGGGTAGGTGTTTAAATCGAAGTCGCGGATGATGACAATTGACATAAGCGGTACGATGATAAAAATTCCCACGACCGTCATTACTGTCATGGACTGCATAATCACGAAAGGTGAGTTGACGTTCACGTTGCCGATGCCGCCGCCAATGGTCACCGTGTCGGTAGTGATTGATAGAAATGTCATGAGAAAAAACACGAAGAAAAAGGTGTACGCCATCAGTTTTTTCTTCAAGCGGAATTTTAGTTCGAATAGAATGATTTCTTTAAACATTGGTCAGCCTCAGTTAGTTTTGTAGCCACAGAGTCTTAAAAGACAACCCTCTGATTTTGTCTTTGCGAATCCGCGATAGCGGATGAAGCAATCCCCCCGACAAATTGATGGAGATTGCTTCGCTCCCATCGGTCGCTCGCAAAGACGAACATAAATCAACTCACACCATTGGAGGCACCGGTAAGCCGCGAAAAATACAAATCCTGCAAATCCACCTCGACCGATTTAAAAGAACTGTCCGGTTCGCTCTCTGAATATATATGGATAATAGTTTTGCCGGCGAAAAGCCGCGTGGAAATGACATTGAATTCAGCTTGCACGTTTTCGAGTTCCTGACGTTCGATGGTTTTTTGCCAGATTTTTCCTTTTAGTTTGTCAATGAGCTCCTGAGGTTCGCCTTTGAGAATAACCTGCCCTTGATCGATGATTGCCATGTTGCTGCACAGATCGCGGACATCGTCGACGATGTGGGTTGACAGAATAACGATGACATTCTCACCGATTTCACTGAGCAAATTAAGAAAACGATTGCGTTCAGTCGGGTCGAGGCCGGCGGTCGGTTCGTCAACGATGATCAACTTCGGGTTGCCGATCAGAGCCTGGGCAATGCCAAAGCGCTGCTTCATGCCGCCGGAGAAACCACCAAGATTCTTTTTGCGCACGTCATAAAGATTTGTCTGATTCATTAACGCATCTACGACTTCCTTCCTTTCTTTGGCCTTGGTAATTCCCTTCAGAACGGCAATGTGATTCAGCATATCTTCAGCGCTGACTTTCGGATAAATCCCGAACTCCTGGGGCAGGTAGCCAAGGAGTTTTCGCACATCATCTTTTTGTTCAAGAACATTAATTTCATCCATCTGAATTTCCCCTTCATCCGCCTCTTGAAGGGTGGCGATGGTGCGCATGAGAGTCGACTTCCCGGCGCCATTCGGCCCGAGCAGACCAAACATACCGGTCGGGATTTCCAGAGAAACATTCTTGAGCGCCTGAATGCCGTTCGGGTAGGTTTTCGATAAATTTGAAATCGATAGCTTCATCTCTCCTCTCCTAAATTGTGCTGTTTGAATAAGTAGCTGGTTATAGCTCGTTAGATAAGAGCGTAAACTTCGAAAAAAAGTTGCAAAAATTCAACAAAATATCCTGATTTCAGAGAGATCTGAAAAAAATTTACCAAACGGGTTTCCAGTCGCAGTTCCATGCCCTCGAAATCCAGAACCTCAATGCAGAAACCATGGTCGCAGGCGGTTCCGCCTCGGCGTTTGCCCAAAAAAAGCTGAAGGTCCATTTGCGGGGTAGGATGCCAGCCAATACGACCGTCGGTCCGACTATAGTCGGGCGCGATGCCGGCGGTAAATCTCCCGGTTTCGGAGAACAACTCATCCTGCCGAAACAGATCCACAGGATTCGATGGCTCTCAAGTTTGAACTAGCCTGAGAGCCATCGAAATCACTGCGATATTTCCTGAGGAATCAATTACATATTCTTAATCCACGCCTCTCTTAAAGCTAGCTGTTCCGCATTCGCCTCCAAATCGATCTTAAATACGTGCTTGCTCGTTTTGTAAAGCATAACCTTTTCGCAAGTCAATGCCATTTCCTTGCCCTCGCGGATTACAGTCAATTGATACGGCACCCCTACTTTGAGCTGCATCACTTTGCTTCGGGCCTGGTGAGCATTGCGGAGATTTACCTCTTCACCATTCATGCCGACCACGATATCTCCTTGTTTCAGTCCAAACGGTTCCATTTCCTCAGTGACCGAGGCAACGACAAGTTTACCCTTCTTTACCGTGACGCCATAGCCAAGAGCCGGTGATTTTTCATTATCCTGAACCTCAGGAGAATATTTGATTCCCAGTTTGCCATAATACTCTGCCATCGGCAGCGGTTCAGTGCCCATCACATACATATCAAAAAAAGAAGCGATTTCAGGATAGGTCATTTCGGTAAACTCATGAAAGAAGTTTTCCTCTGAAAAAGCTCTGGCAGGACCATATTGCCGAGCCAACTCGTTGATCACTTCCCGAAAACCGCGCTGTCCCCTGGATAACTCCAATAATCTGATATCCAGCAATCCCGCCACAATCGCGCCTTTCATGTAAATATTAGGATGGAGTCTTACATACCCCCTGGAAAAAGCTTTATTTGCCAGTTCGGTGAGACTCAGATCCTGCGGGAAGTGGTCGCTATTATTAAGCTTTTGTGCCAGCACTTTTAGATAAGCGTCCAGATCCATAAGATTTGCCCGTAGCTGCAGGATCTGTGCAGCCCACTCTGTGGTGCCTTCATAAAGCCAGAGGTGCTGCGAAGGCTCCGGTGTGACGAAATTGAATTGCTGAATGATCTCGCTGTGGATGTTCAGTGGCGTGACGATATGGTAAAACTCGTGGGCCATGTGTTCGGGAAGTGTGCCGCTCAGGAGTCGCTCAAAATCATCTTCTTTGTAAGCATAGATCGAACTGTAAGAATGCTCCCAGGCTCCCATATTGACGTCTTCAAAATGAAACAAGAAAGTGTAGCGGTCGACCGGCAGGCCTTTCATAAACTCCGCCTCGGCATGGAGAATCTTCTCGACGCTCTCCATAATTTGCTCGGACTTGACCTTGCCTGTTTTAGAATAGGTGTAAATGCCTATTTTAGAGTCACCGATTTGTAACTCGGACATACTGAGCTCGCCAAGCAGGAATGGTGAATCCACCACGTGATCATAACTCGTGGCGCGAAAATAGCCGGATGGATCGCGTTCAAGCGCGGTGCCTAATTTCCAGTCTTCCGGATAATCGAGCTTAATCTTCAGCGGTCTGGCCTGCATACCGGTCGGGTATCCAAATACACATTGCCCATTGATCTGAACGTGATCATCTTCGATGGAAGATCCGCACATCGCATAGATTCGGTTTGAATCAACGGCTGTATCCCAGGTTTCAGCGATGGAATATGAGATGACCCTTGTTTTTTCCGGTTCAAAGATTCTCCATTGGTTGGTTGAAACCTGTTCAGTTTTAAGTAAGGACCCTGCTTGGTCAAAAGCTTGAAAGTCACGGACAAAACGTCCCATGTCCATGGTGATGTAAGTACCAGGTGCAGTCGAAGCGAATTGATAAACTGCATTCTTTGCGGTGAGATCGTCGACATATAATTTCACCTTGAAGGTGTCGTCCGATCTGTCATTCAGGTCTACTTCATAAGTCAGCGGTGCGACCCCGTTAGTGCTATCTTTTTTTGTAAGCGGGTTTGAACAACTAACGACGTGCAAGCACAAAACGGCGATAAAAAACAATCTAAATCTCATAGTTCTATCTCTTTGTTTATTGGATTTTTTAAATTTCAATAACAAACATATCGGAAGTTTGGAGAGAGTTACGCTGCTCAGGGAAAATTGTTGCTTGGCCATATTTGCCGGTATAAATAGTGACAGAGCCGCCTCAAGCCCAATGAACTTATTTCAAAAGTAAAATTCGAGTCTCCAATACTTTCTAATTGTTATTAAAATTTCGTTTATTTATATTAACCTAACCCGGACAAGCCGGAACCAAAGAGTTATTAGACGGGATTAACAGGATTTTCAGGATTAGTTTTTTTAGCGGATTAATTCACAAACTCCTGTTAATCTTGTAAGTCCTGTCCAAAAAATATTTTGCCAAAAAATGGTAGAAAATTACTTGTCAGTTACTAAAATATGCTTTTGCTATTAGCATTGGGCGTCGTGAACATCATTTCACCTGTAAGCATTTTACAACAAACATTTTAACGAATTGAATTTTATGAGCAAAAAGCTAATCGCCAAAAGCCAATCACTCAATTTTTAGAATTAACTTATTCCTACCTTCATATTTTTACGATAAAATAAAGTTGAAGATTATGAAAATTCGAATTCTAAGCGAACGTGATGTCTACGACTTGCTTCCGATGGCTGAATGCATGGACGTAATGGAGGAGACGCTCAAAACTCTCGGCCGTGGAGACGGAGTGAACCCGCTGCGCTCGATGTTAAGATTTCCCGGAGGCAACGGCCTCCTCGGGCTCATGCCGGCTTATCTGGGCTCTCCTAAAACCACCGGCATCAAGGTGGTTACCGTCATGCCCGGAAATCACAGCACCGAATATGATTCCCACCAGGGGCTGGTGATGTTGTTTGAAGTAGAACACGGCTCTCCTTTGGCGCTGATCGATGCCAGTTCGATCACGGCCATTCGCACCGCCGCGGTGAGTGGCGTGGCGACCCAACTGCTGGCGCGGAAGGATGCAAAAAAGCTGGCGATTCTCGGATCCGGTGTCCAGGCAAGAACCCACCTTGAGGCGGTTTTGAAGGCAAGGAAAATCAGAGAAGTGTCCGTGTGGAGCCGTACGGAGTCGCATGCCTGCGATTTTACTGAGCGGGAGTCTGCAAAACATAATATCGAAATGAAAGTCGCATCTACCGTGCAGGAAGCGGTGTCAGAAGCAGACATTATTTGCACAACAACCTTCGCTCAGGAGCCTGTTTTGAACGGTGAGTGGATTTCACCGGGAGCGCATATTAATGCGGTCGGAGCCTGCGTCCCCACTTTCCGGGAATTGGACAGTGCTGCTGTCGTGGGCTCACGGCTGTTTGTCGATCGGCTTGAGTCCGCCCTGAACGAAGCCGGCGATTTCCTCATTCCAAAGAAAGAAGGCGTCATCGACGATTCCCATATTTTGGGCGAGATCGGCGACATTTTGCTTGGCAAAGTCCAGGGCCGCAAATCAGATGACGATATCACTTTGTTTAAATCGCTGGGGATTGCAGTGGAAGACTTAGGCGCGGCTCACTATATTTATGAAAAAGCACTTAAAGCAGGTACAGGCGTTGCGGTCGACCTTGGAGGACCGAAAGCGTGAAAGCCGTGCAGGCGCCGACTCTGGCAGACATTCGAGCAGCACGGGAACGAATCTCTGGTTCGGCCATTCGAACGCCGCTGATTCGGCTCAATGCTGAAGATGCCCCGGCGGAAATTTATCTCAAACTTGAAAACCTGCAGCCGATCGGCTCGTTCAAAATCAGGGGCGCCGCTAATGCCATGCGGCTGGTCGGTAAAGAAAAGCTTAGCAACGGCGTCTACACCGCCAGCGCCGGTAATATGGCCCAGGGTGTGGCTTGGAACGCACGAGAAATGGGCCTGCCCTGCGAGGTCATTGTGCCGGACCGCGCCCCGGAAACCAAGTTGGCGGCAATTAAGCGTCTCGGCGGCAAAGTTGTTAAAGTACCTTTTGATGAATGGTGGCAGGTGATTATCGAGCATACTTATCCCGGGATTGATTCGTTTTTTATTCATCCGGTCAGCGATTCAGCGGTTATTGCCGGTAACGGCACCATCGGACTGGAAATTGTCGAAGACTTACCCGAGGTCGAAACGATCGTTATTCCTTTTGGCGGCGGCGGGCTCAGCAGCGGCATCGCGGCGGCCATCCGTTCTTTAAAATCAAATACGCGAATCTACGCTTGTGAAGTAGAAACCGCCGCGCCGCTAAAAGCTTCGTTAAAAGCCGGGGCACCACTAACTGTAGAGTATATCCCCAGCTTTGTAGATGGAATCGGCGGCCGCAGTATTCTGGAGGAGATGTGGCCGCTGGTGAGCAACCTCATCGATGATTCACTTGTAGTATCGCTGCAACAAGTGTCGCAGGCTTTGAAACTTTTAATCGAACGCAATCGTGTGATCGCCGAAGGAGCGGGCGCAGCTGCCGTGGCAGCCGCTCTTTCCGGAATGGCAGGCAGCGGCAAAATCGTCTGCATCGTTTCCGGAGGGAACATCGATTCTGATAAACTAGCGGAGATTATTTCAACCTGAACTTATGCAAAGACGCATGATGTAAGGCAGAGTTTTTTCTAAATTTGAAACCCAGCACTTAGCCTGATTAATTCACAGCGTGGCAAAGCCGTAAACCAACACGAAGTTTAAGGTATAAAGGAAATAAGGTATAAGGGGATAGGAGCGCAGGAGGGAGCCTTATTTCCATATGTCCTTATTCCCTGAATCTGGGAGCTGTATCGGCGATTAATCAATCTTCGGATAGTGTCGGAGTTAAGAAACCATCTAACTTTTTGATTTCTTTGCGTTTCTGCAACGCTTCGCTGTCACATTGACAGAGGTGAATTTTCTGCTCTCTAATAATGACGCCCAAGGCAAATGACCCCATGACCTAATGACGGATATTGTCATTCGCTTCGCGTCATTCAGTCATTTTCTTGCAAAAAATGGGAAAGCTTACGACAACAGGATAAAGGCTCAATGGTAGTTAGACGGGCAGCCCGGCTCTCGAAATTCGTTTCCATCAAAATAAGAAAAACGGTTTTAGCAAACCGGGATAAAATCTATCAGGAAATTCGCCAGACCAAAGAACTTTACCGGTTAATGGTAAAATGGAGCTCCGGCGAAACCCTCACGAGCGAAGAAAAAACCGCGGTCAAATCTCAACTTCTTGATATTTGTAAAACCATCCCTGCCTTGGCTATTTTTGTTCTGCCTTTCGGCTCCATTCTGCTTGCTGTATTAATTAAATTTCTTCCCTTTAAAATCCTGCCAAGTGCTTTCAATGAACCGCCAGAAAATCCCGAACCGCCCTCGTGAAAAACTCTGCATTTCTCCCAAAACTTGTTGACTTTGGTTCTCTCAGTGTCTATATTCAAGACGTCTTGATACTATTTAATACTACTGGGAGACAACTATGCCCATCGAAATCGAAGGGAAGCGATTCTACCGAACGAACGAAGCTTTAAAACTTATCGGAATTAGCAAAGCGACCTGGTTTAGATGGCTGAAAGAAAAAAAGGTGGAAGATGTCGCACACAAAGATGTGCGCGGCTGGCGTTTATTCACCGATGAGGAAGTTGAAAGAATTCGTAAGTATGCGAACACAATCAATATTTTGCCGATTCAGGAGACGCTCAATTTTTAGAGGGATGACCCAATGGCCTGGATAAGAACGGTTGCCGAAAATGAGGCTACCGGAAGCACGAAGCAGCAGTATGATGCTGCGGTCAAGCGTGCGGGGCGGGTTTACAACATCGTCAAGATTTCCAGCCTGAAACCGGAGATCATGCGGACTTTTATGCAATTTTATATCCAGCTCATGCATGGCCCTTCCGGACTCAGCCGGGCGCAGAGAGAAATGATTGCCGTGACAGTCTCCGTTCTGAACCAATGCCGCTACTGAATTGAAGCACACGCAGAGGATCTGCGTACGGAGACCCATGACGATGATCTGGTTGCCGCAATTAAAACAGATTTCCGCACGGCCAAAATTGACGCCGCTACCAGAAGAATGCTGGAGTTTGTTGAACAAATGACTTTAAAAGCTTACGAGCTTAAAGAAACCAACGCAGCAGAATTAAGGCAGCATGGTTTCACCGATGAAGACATTCTGGACATCGCGCACATAACCGGATTTTTTAACCATATTAACCGGGTGGCAGATGCACTTGGCATCGACTTGGAAGATTTTATGCTTCAAGGAAGAGGGATTCCAAAAGTTTGAACGCAAATTTTTACAACGATGGAGACCTTGATGATTAATTTTCAAGAATCGCTTGAAGAAGTGAAAAATTTGACCAACGAATTGGCCGCCCAAATCAAGTTAGTCCAAGCGCTGGCGAATTTTCATGTTAACATAAACAGCAATGGCGACCGGGCAGTTCTAGAGAATCAGCGGACTCAAATTTGCAATTCCGTAAAGGAAATGGAGGACCGTTTTTCAAAATTAGCGATGCTTTGGGAGCAGTCTGTCAAAGAACTGAAATCCCAAACTGCTTACGATCCCGAAGCCGACGGCCAGAACGACTTAATCACAAAATTCGTCAGGCTCACTGTTCCAAACGCCATGCAAACGAAGTGGAGCCCGGATGATTTTACCGGCTCTCTGCTGGTCTTTTTTAAAGAGGGTAAAATCGACTCGAGCTCTCTTCTCGAAAAAAAATCTGCACCAGCAAGAAAAGAATCTTCACAGGATGATTTTACTAACCCTCTTCCTCATAGATTTGAAAAATCTTTAACAGTCGTCACTGAACCAAGTGAGTCATTTACGGTTATAAAAGCACGCAATGAGCCCAAGTTCAACATTCACTTTTCGTTGTCAGACGCCGAAAACGTTATCATTAAAATTTACGATAGCGAAGAAAAACTGGTGCGGCTTATTGAAAAACATTTTGACCAACCCGGAGAATTTTCTGTGGAATGGGACGGCAGAGACAACGAAAATGAAGAGCTTCCCAGGGGTGACTACACCTGTCAGCTCAAAATCGGCCGCTCCCTCTCCGAATTAAAAACCATTTCTTTGAATCAAGCTTAGTCCTGCCTAAAAAGTAGTTGACATTTCTTATGCAAATTTCTTAATTTGCAAGTAGTTGTTGAATTGACTTGTGAATAAAGTTCAAACCCTCATCTCAAGGAAAGAATTTATGAAATTACAACCAAAAACAATTGCTCTCTTAGTTGTTCTTGCCCTATTCGTGATCGTGCTCTTCCAAAACAGTGATGCGACTTCTATCGAGTTACTTTTTTGGGATCTGGTCAATATACCTTTATTTGTTCTCATACTTTCAACGATTATCCTCGGCTGGGTTATGGGTTGGATCACCCACATGGCTTATCAAAAAGGTAAAAAAAATCAAGCAGCTAAGACCGCACCAAATGTCGAACCGCCAAAAGAAAACACCGATAAGGAGACGCCTGCCGGAACTGAGGCCAACCCTTGAAACTCGTTCAATCTCTTCCTGAATTCAATTTACCAACCTGAATGAATTGTCCGCAAGCGCCGATAATATTAGAATAAGTTATTCGGCTTTTAAAAAGGAATTGCATCTATGCGAATTTTTTCAAACAACAGCGACGAGCAAAAATTAATTGACGCAGTTTACGCCGCTGGCCAGGGGCACGTTTTCAGATTCTGGAATGAACTTGGTTTGGAATCTCGCACGAAGTTGTTGGCTCAACTTCGCGAAATAGATTTAGAATTGATGGCCACACTAAATCAAGAGTTCATTCAATCGACTGAAAACCATCTTATGCAACAGAAACTCGAACCTGCTGATTTCATTTCGTTACCAAAAACCCCCGAAGAAATCGAGGCTTTCAACAACGCAAAAAAGCTCGGGGGAAAAGCCTTGAAAGCCGGCAGAGTCGCGGCTTTTTTGGTGGCCGGAGGTCAGGGCACCCGGCTTGGATTCAATGGTCCTAAAGGAAGCTTCCCGGTCAGTCCAATCAAAAAAAAGAGTCTGTTTCAACTTCACGCTGAAAAAATTCTGGCCATGACCGCAAGACATGGTGCAACCATTCCTTGGTACATTATGACCAGCGAAACCAATCACCAACAGACCACCGATTTTCTTGAGAGGAACAGTTACTTTGGTTTGCAGCCGCAAAATGTCATTCTTTTCAAACAAGAGATGATTCCGGCTTTGGACGATAATGGCCGCTTAATTTTGGATGCCAAAGATAATATTTTTAGAAATCCAAATGGACACGGCGGTTCGCTATCGGCGCTTAAAAACAGCGGCGCTTTGCAGGATATGAAAAAACGCGGCGTCGATCTGATTTTTTACTTTCAAGTAGACAATGTTTTGACAAAAATATGCGATCCGGTTTTCCTGGGATTCCATATTCAGAAAAAGGCAGAAATGTCTGCCAAGATTGTCCCGAAAACCGACCCGGAGGAAAAAGTCGGTGTTTTAGGAAAAATCGACGGCCGGCTGGGAGTAATCGAGTACAGCGACCTGCCCGCAGAACAGCAAACTGCCCGCAACTCAGATGGCAGGCTGAAGTTCTGCGCCGGTAATATCGCAACCCATATCCTCGACCGCAATTTTGTCGAAAAAGAGACCAAGGGTGGTTTGCGGCTTCCCTGGCATTTGGCCCACAAAAAAATTCCCTTCATCAGTGACACTGGCGAACAGGTGAACCCAGTTGAATCGAATGGCTACAAATTCGAAACTTTCGTTTTCGATGCCTTAGCGGACGCTGAAAGGGCTGTTTTTTTAGAAGTCAAACGCGAAAATGAATTTAGCCCGGTTAAAAACGCAGACGGCAACGCCTCACCTGCGGCTGCACGCCGTGACATGATAAACCAATTCGGTTCATGGCTGGAAAAAATCGGTGTTTCTGTGCCTAAAGATACCGACGGCAATGTAGAAGGCGAAATAGAGATCACGCCACTTTTTGCATTAGATAACGAAGAATTAGCCGAAAAGGTGAATCCCAATTTGAGCTTTGGCGGCAGCTTGTATTTGGTTTAATTTTAAAAAACGTTACTTTATTTTCAGGATATAAGAACCGCCGGCATCGAGCTTCACCATACCTTGGTCTAAGGTCATAAGCCCTTTACTAAGGAGATAAGTCACCCTTTGCCTTTAAGGTCGTCAACCGACACGACATTAGGTTCAAGCGATGAGCCATTCATCACGACAAGCGATGTTTGTCCATTTCTGCAATCCTTTAAAATTGATTTGAACGCAAGCAAACGAAAGTTTGGGCAATTTTGCAGATTCACTAAAACCGCAAAGAAGCAGCAATCAAATTCAACATGACATTTAAAGGTTTTGGGCAGCGAAGATTTGTCAAGCCAATCATCGACCTGTTAAACCAGGGCATCTCCCTGCAAAAAATCGTTTTGAGCATTGCCATTGGGGCTACTTTAGGAGTGATCCCGGTCCCCGGTGCAACAACAATACTTTGCGCCATTGCGGCAATGTTATTTCGTCTTAATCATCCCGCCATCCAATTAGCAAATTTCCTGGTGTATCCCCTGCAGATAATTCTCTTGATTCCATTCTACCGGGCGGGCGAATTTGTCTTTAATGCAGAGCCATTAAGTTTATCAGCGAGTCAGGTGGTTGGAATGATTAAAGAAGATGTTTGGGCGGCAATCAAATTTTTGGGGGATACCACGCTCCATGCCGTTGTTGTTTGGTGCATACTGGCGCCTATACTCGCTGCAATTCTATATTACCTCCTGCTTCCACTGGTAAAAAGACTACCTTTCAAGTTGGCGGATCCCCAATGAAGTCATCATAAATTTAAAGGTATTAAAAAAATAGTAAGTATGCTTTTCGCTTGACTCTTAACTACGATAGCTAACGAACAAAACTTCCCTTCCGCACGATTTTCTCCTTGACATGGCTTTAGCG
>Ga0209988_10001198_pt1 | contig 16769 bp, 22 predicted proteins | sample N075metaG_FD_183115 | JGI IMG/M metagenome (GOLD analysis project Ga0209988, IMG submission 183115) | Deep subsurface microbial communities from Kermadec Trench to uncover new lineages of life (NeLLi) - N075 metaG (SPAdes) (version 2) | ecosystem: Environmental > Aquatic > Marine > Ocean trench... | reverse complement strand
GGGCGGGCCTTCAGGAGCTGTCGGACGGGCTCGATGTGGCCGTAGTCCACGACGGAGCACGTCCGTTGGTGTCTCGGGAGGTCGTCGGACGCTGTATCGCGGTCGCGGGGCGCGGAGCGTGCGGCGTTGCGGGTGTGCCGGCAGTCGACACGATGAAAGAGGTCGACGAAAGCGGCGTGGTGGTGGCCACGCCAGATCGGTCGCGCCTCTGGCACGCCCAGACGCCTCAGGCGTTTCCGCTCGATGTGATCATGGCCGCGTACCGCCGGGCCTTCGCGGAGGATTTTCCCGCGACCGACGACGCGGCTCTCGTGGAGAGACTAGGAGGCCGGGTGGTGATGGTCGAGTCGTCGGCGGACAATCTGAAGATCACCCGGCCGGAGGATCTCGAGATGGCGCGCTTGATGTTGTCCGCCCCTGAAGAACCCCACACCACTCTCTGACGGCGTGGCAGCTCTCAGAGTCATTGATTTCCGGGAGGGCACACGGGCGCCAGATACCCTCGACGCCGTGCTGGACCACCTGAGGCTGGGAGGTTTGCTGGCGTATCCGACGGAAACGGTGTACGGATTTGGCGGCCTACCGACCCACGCGGTCATCAAGAAACTCCGGGCACTCAAGAAGCGTGAAGCGGCGAAGCCCATGCTGCTCTTGGTTGAGGACACGGAGGCAGTGAGTGATCTGACCTGGACGCCCGAGGCGATCGAGTTGGCAGCCGTCTTCTGGCCGGGCTCCGTCACGCTTGTTCTGGCGGACCCGGGGGCCCGGTATCCGGAGGGGGTCAGGGGAGCGGACGGGGGCGTCGCGGTCCGCGTGAGCCCCCACCCGTTGGTTCGAGATTTGGTCTCGGGAATCGGTGGCCCCATTTTATCAACCAGTGCCAATCGGTCCGGCGAGGCTCCAGCCTTGGATGCCCAGGGTGCTCTGAGCGCTGCTCTCGCGGCCGGGGCCGGAGAGGATTTGTGGGTTCTCGACGGGGGAGTCCTCGAGCCCTCTCCGCCGTCCACTATCATCGATTGCTCGGGGCCAGAGCCAGTGGTTTTACGAGAAGGCACGATTCCTCTTGGACGGGTTCGGTGCGTACTTCCTGGAATCCATGACCGGAAATGACATGAAAGATCAGGCCGACTTCAGACTCCTGTTCGTGTGCACGGGCAACACGTGCCGGAGTCCGTTGGCTCAGGCGATCGCCGAACGTTCGGCGGAGCGGCGGGGCTGGGACGACGTAGAAATCCGATCGGCGGGCGTCTCGGCGGCCCGGGGCGATGAGGCCAGCGAGGGAGCTCGGGTCGCGGCCGAGTCGGGCGGGCTCAGCCTGGAGGGACATCGGACCACACCGCTGGACACGGAGCTGGTGGCTTGGGCCAGCCTTATCCTCACCATGGGACCGCACCACGCCGAGGCCGCCGAGGCCCTCGGGGGCCATGGCAAGGTGTGGATGCTTGCCGACTTTTCCGTGGGAGATGAGAAATCCGGCGGACCCGGGGTCCCCGACCCCTTCGGTGGAGACGCGCAAGCCTACCGTGAATGCTTGGCGTCGCTCGAGGGCTTGGTCGAGGCCGCGCTCGGACGTGTCGACGCCGATTTCCTCCATCCGAAAAACGAGGCCGCTCCGTGAGCCCCCTGACGGCCCAAACGCGGGTGTTCGTTATTCTGGGTGATCCGGTTGGGCACTCGCTTTCGCCCGTGATTCAGAACGCGGCTTTTCAGGAGGCCGGGGTCGATGGGGCTTACGTTGCGCTGCACTGCGATGCCGACCGGATGGTCGGGTTCATGTTGGGCCTCGGCGGGGCCGGAGGCGGAGGAAACGTCACCCTTCCCCATAAGGAAAAAGCTGCTTCGGTCCTCGACAAACCGTCCGAGGCCGTCCGTCGGACGGGGGCGTGTAACACGTTTTGGGGCGAGGATGGAAAGCTCTGTGGGGACAACACGGACGTCGAGGGCTTCGGGCGAGCACTGCGGCACTTTCTCGGCGGTAGCCCAGCGGGCTACCGGGTGCTCATGCTCGGGGCGGGAGGCGCGGCCCGCGCGGCGCTGCTCAGCCTTGTAGATGCTCAGGCCGAGGACGTATTGCTTCTCAATCGGACGGTTGAGCGGGCCCGAGCGGTGGCGCGTAGGATTGGCGGGGATCGGGTACGCGTGGCCGAGAGTCGGTCTGATGTGGATGCAGGCGACTTCGATTTGGTTGTGAATACGACCCGCCTCGGGCTTGGCAGCGACGACGAGCTCCCACTCGACCTGGAACGCCTGTCCCGCGCGGGTGCCGTAATCGATCTCGTCTATGGCCCCGGCCAAACGCCATTCGTGACGGCGGCCAAACGCCTCGGGATTCCCGCCGTGGATGGAGGAGAGATGCTCGTGCACCAGGGTGCCGTGTCCTTCGAACGCTGGTGGGGCGAGCCCGCCCCGATCGACGCTATGAGACGCGCCTTGGAAGCCGCCCTGTCTGGGCACAGCCGCGCGTGAGTGGCCGAGCGCTGGCCACCGAGCTTCTGGGTTTTTTTCTTCCGGCGGTTTGCCTTGGCTGCCGAGACCACCTTCCCCTGGAGCGTTCGGCGGAGTTGGTCTGCGGTGCTTGCCGCACTCGCCTTCGGGGCGCCCCGTGGCCGCGCTGCCCCCGATGCGGATTTCCGGTTGGATCAGGCGCCATTGCCGCCGATTCCTGCGTCGAATGCGCTGGATGGTGCCCAGAGCTTTCGGCCGCCGCCTTCGCAGTCGTTTTGCGGCCTCCGGCGAACGCCCTCGTGCACGGCTTGAAATATGACGGGTGGAGCACCCTGGCGGGGCTCATGGGTGAGCGCATGGCGCGATGTGCGATTCCTCGCGATTTGGTGTCGGAGCCGTACCTCGTCGTCCCGATTCCGACCACTCGCCGCCGAGCCCGAGCCCGCGGATATAACCAGGCGCGGTTGCTCGCGGAGGCCATCGCCGACCGGGTCGACATGCCCCTGGTCGACGCATTGGAACGCCGCCACGGAGGGGCGACCCAGGTCGGGTTGCACCCCGCAGCGCGGCGGGCTAACGTCAAGCGAGCGTTTGCGGTTCGGGCTGAAGCGCGAGCCACGCTCACGGGTGCCCGAGTCCTACTGGTCGACGATGTGCTGACAACCGGATCCACCGCGATGGAGGCGGCTCGACCACTCGTCCAGGCGGGGGCGACGAAGGTCTTCCTAAGTACTTTTGCCCGTGCCTTACCCTATTTGGAATAATCCCATCAAGCGTAATACGAAGAGGAGGCGAGTGGATGCCAATCCGCGTTGCCATTAATGGATTTGGCCGTATCGGCCGTAACGTTTTGCGATCGGTCCAGGCGTCCGACGATTCCGGGATCGAGATCGTCGCCGTGAACGATCTCACCGACAACGAAACGCTCGGCCACTTGTTGAAGTACGACTCGGTGCACGGGGTGTTTCCCGGGAAAGTGACCGCGAGTGACGCTGGCCTGGAGGTCGATGGCCGCGCCATCAAGGTCTTATCCGAGCGTGACCCGGCCGCCCTGCCATGGGCCGAGTTGAATGTCGATATCGTCGTCGAGTCGACGGGGTTCTTCACGAAGAGAGACCAGGCCGCCAAACACCTCGACGCCGGGGCCAAGAAGGTGATCATCAGTGCTCCGGGTAAGAACGAGGACATCACGATCGTCATGGGCGTCAACCACGCCAAGTACGATCCGGCGGAGCATCATGTCATTTCCAACGCGAGTTGCACGACGAACTGTCTCGCGCCGGTGGTGAAGGTCCTGATGGAGGAATTTGGATTTCGTCGAGGATTGATGAACACGGTGCACGCCTATACGAACGACCAGGCCCTGTTGGACGGGCCCCACTCGGACAAACGGCGGGCCCGTGCGGCGGCCCTTTCGATGATTCCTACTACGACGGGTGCCGCAAAGGCCACGGCCCTGGTGATCCCCGAGGTCGAGGGCAAACTAGACGGGATGGCCCTGCGTGTTCCGACGCCGAACGTGTCGGTGGTGGACCTCGTTGCCGAGCTCGAGACGGAGACGACGGAGGAAGCCGTAAACGACGCGTTCCGGCAGGCCGCCTCCGGTTCGCTGGCCGGAATACTCGACCTCTGTGACGAGCCGCTCGTGTCGATCGACTTCACCGGGAACCCTCATAGCTCCATTGTGGATGGTCTCAGTACCAAGATCATCGATGGGGGCCTGGTGAAGGTCCTCTCCTGGTATGACAACGAATGGGGATACTCGCAACGGGTAGTGGAGCTGGCGGCCTACATCGGCGAGCGGCTGCAGTAGTCCCGAATGACCAAGAAAACGCTCAAAGACTGTCCCCGGGAGACCCTCACCGACCAAGTCGTTGTCGTGCGGGTCGATTACAACCTACCACTCGATCCGAATGGCGAAGTCGTCGAGAATACGCGTCTCGTCCGAACCCTGCCCACGATTCAGTATCTTGTGGAGGCGGGGGCGAAGGCGGTCCTGCTGTCTCATTTGGGCCGACCCGGAGGGCGACCGGATCCAGCCCTCTCCCTCCGTCCGTTGGCCGGAAAGCTCGAGGAAGTCCTCGGGTCTCCCGTGGATTTTTGCGCAGCGACCACTGGCCCCCTCGCACGTGATGCCGTGCAACGGATGGAGCGTGGAGATGTCCTGCTCCTCGAAAACACTCGCTTCTGCCCCGAGGACAGGGGAAACGACGCGGCGTGGGCAGAGGAGATCAGTTTCGGGTCGAAACTCTTCATCAATGACGCCTTTGGAACCGCCCACCGCACGCATGCCTCGACCAAGGGCATCGCCGACGCCGTAAGGGCCGGTGGAGGAGAGGCGGTGGCCGGGTTTCTGTTGGAGAAGGAGCTCCGTTTTCTCTGTGATGCCATAGCCGATCCGGAGCATCCTTTCGTGGCGATTATCGGCGGCGCGAAAATCTCGAGCAAGATAGACGCGATCGAGGCGTTGCTTCACGCCGTGGACCGGCTGCTCATCGGTGGGGCCATGGCCAACACCTTCTTCAAGGCGCGGGGCTGGTTCGTGGGTGATTCTCTCGTGGAAGAAGACCGGGTCGATACTGCGCGTTCCGTGATGGATTTGGCCGGGGACAAGCTTCTGTTGCCGGTGGACGTGGTCACGGCACCGTGCCTCGTGTCCGGAGCGACTACCCGTGTGTCTGCCTGCAACGAAGTGAGGGAGGGCGAACGCATCGGGGATATCGGGCCACAGTCGGTGAAATCTTTCGCCGACGCCCTGGGGAAGGCCCGCACCGTCATATGGAGCGGGCCGATGGGCGTTTTCGAGCTGGAGCCATTCCAAGCGGGTACCTTCGACGTGGCGCGCGCCGCCGCCTCGACGGCGGATCGGGGCGCGACGGTCATCGTTGGGGGGGGAGATTCCGTGGCGGCGGCTGTGGCGGCGGGGGTCGTCGATCGCATCACCCACATCTCGACGGGTGGCAGCGCTTCCCTCGAACTCCTCTCCGGCAAAGAATTACCGGGTGTCGCGGCTCTTTCGGACCGTTAGTCAGGAGGGAATGAGGTGAGACCCAGGGTGATCGCCGGTAACTGGAAGATGCATCATGGCCCGGCTGCCACCCGCCGGTTCTTCGGCGAGTTTTCCCCACGGCTTTCCGACCCGGAGGCGACGATTTTGATTTTTCCTCCCGCGATTTCCCTTCCGGCGGCTGCCGAGTCGAGGGGAGGGCGTCCTGAGGTCAGCCTCGGCATTCAGAATATCCACTGGGAGCCCAAAGGCGCGTTCACCGGGGAGCACTCGGCCGCAATGGCGTTGGCGGCGGGTGCTCGGTTCGCTCTCGTGGGCCACTCGGAGCGGCGACACGTGTTCGGGGAGACCGACGCACAGGTGGAGCGCAAGGTGGCTGCCGCGATAGGTGAGGGCCTGGTCCCCGTGGTGTGTGTCGGAGAGACGCTGGACGAGCGCCGAGAGGCTCGGGTGGAAGAAGTCATCGTCCGGCAGTTGGATGCCGCTCTTCTCGGCGTTCCCGAGAATGCGAAAAAATCGGTTCTCGTGGCCTACGAGCCGGTATGGGCTATCGGCACCGGAGAGACGGCGACGGTGGACGACGTGGCCGAGGCGCATGGCATCCTTCGTCGCCGGCTGAAAGAGGTCCGCGGCGACGGTTTTGCCCAGGAGGTGGCCATCCTCTACGGTGGTAGCGTAAACCCGGAAAACGCGGCCGATCTGCTTTCCGTGGCGGACGTAGATGGAGTTTTGGTGGGGGGGGCGAGCCTCGACCCTGAAAGCTTCGCGAGGATCGCGGAAGCCTGCTGACTGCAAGGGTTTGCTGGTTGACACCCCAAAGTCAGGCGGCGACGTTTAACGGTTATTCCAAACCCCGGGCGATGGGCGATTCATGTACACTTTCTTGCTGCTGGTCCTAATTCTCGACGGCGTTTTTCTGGGTGTCGTGGTCCTTTTGCAGTCTGGGAAGGGTGGGGGGCTGGCCGCGATGGGCGGGGGCGCCGCCGCCACGGACGGAATCCTGGGCGGACGCCAGGCCACGACCATGCTCACGAGGGCTACGTGGACGACCGGATCCGTTTTCATGCTCCTGGCTCTGGTCCTCTCAATCATGTCGTCCCGCGCGCAAGTGCCGCAGTCGATTCTTCGCCAGGAGGCGGTACCCACCGCGCCCGCGGGTCAGCCGATTGAGCTCTTGCTCGATCAGACAGGAGACGCGGGTGACCCCTCTGGAGAGCCGACCGACGCTTCCGTAGCTGGCGACGGGAACGACTGACGGGGCGAGCTGATATGGCCCGCATCGAAGTTCCCATGCCCCAGATGGGTGAATCCATCGCCGAGGGTACGGTCTCGAAGTGGCTGAAGCAGGTCGGGGACCCGGTCGAGAAAGACGAGCCGATCCTGGAAATCTCGACGGACAAGGTCGACGCCGAGATTCCTGCACCCGAGTCGGGTACCCTCGTGGAAGTACGCATCCAGGAGGGCGAGACCGTCGAAATCGGCACGGTCATGGCCTACATCGATACCGAGGCGGGGGCGGCCATCACATCCGGCGTGGCGGAGGCGGACGCCCCCGCGGACATCGCGGATGACTCCGATGGTGGGTCCGATGGCCAGGCGAATCAGACCGTCTCCCAGAGCAGCCTTTCAGCGACCGCGGAGGTGCAGGTACGGACCCGTTCGACTCCGGTGGTGAGGAGGATCGCTGAGGAACATGGAATCTCGATCGCCGATGTTTCGGGTACGGGCTACGCCGGGCGGGTAACCAAACAGGACATGCTCGACTTCATTGAGAATGGCGCGACCGAGGCGACCACGGCGGCAACGGGCCAACCGGCGCGCACTACTCCCGCCTTTTCGGGATCATCCTCGGATTTGTGGGCGGCCTTCTACGGTGAGGTGCAGCACCCCGAGTTCCCGGTACGGAAGGGGGACCACGTCGAGCCGATGGACAAGATCCGTCGCCTCACGGCGGAGCACATGGTGTTGGCGAAGAGGGTGGCGTCCCACGTGCACTCCTTCATCGAGATCGATTTTTCCCGAGTGGATCATATCCGCGCGGCCCACAAGGGTCAGTGGGCAGAACAGGGAGTGCGGGTGAGCTATACCGCCTTCGTGGTGTGGGCGTGCTCGCGGCTGTTACGTGGGTATCCAGCCATCAACGGCACGGTTTCGGGTAACCACATCATCCATCGCGGCAGCGTGAATCTTGGGATAGCGGTAGACCTCGATCCTGGCCTGATCGTGCCGGTAATACACGACACGGACGAACTGAGCCTCATGGGGATCGGCAAGAAGATCATCGACCTTGCTGGTCGCGCCCGGTCTCGGAAGCTCATTCCTGTAGAAATCCAAGGTGCGACTTTCTCCATCACCAATCCTGGGGTCCTCGGTACGCTTGTTGGTATGCCCATCATTCCCTTGGGCACGGCCGCCATTCTCGGTACCGGGGCGATAGAGAAGCGACCCGTGGTCGTCGAGGATCCGCTCACAGGCACGGACGCCATCGCGATCCGGAAGCGGGCGCATTTTTCTCTCGCCTATGACCATCGGCTCGTCGACGGAGCCGACGCCGCGCGGTTCCTCGCGGAGCTGAAGGCTCTCTTGGAGGACTTTCCCGAGGACGCATAGGGGACCTCGAATGCATCCGCCCGTGGCGCCCACGAATGACGCAACAGCGCTGGAGGTACGGGATCTGGGTTTGATTCCGTACACCGAGGCGCTGGCCCTCCAGGCGGACCTGGTCGTGCGCCGCCGAGCGGGAGAAATACCGGATCAACTCTTGCTCCTTCAGCACCCGCATGTGATCACCCTCGGCAGCGCATCCTCCCGTTCGCACGTTCTCGCCGACGAAGCGAGGCGCCGGGACCTCGGAATCGATCTCATCGACGTGGGGAGAGGCGGCGACGTCACCTACCATGGACCCGGGCAACTCGTGGCGTATCCGATCCTCGACCTGAAGCCGGATCGGAAGGACATTCACCGGTACCTGCGCGACCTCGAGGCCGTGCTCGTACGTACTCTCGATGAGTTGGGAATCCGAGGAGAGCCCCTGCCTGACCTCACGGGCATTTGGGTGGGTGGTCGAAAAATCGCGGCGATCGGGGTGCGGGTCTCGAGTGGGTGGATCACCTCTCACGGATTCGCGCTGAACGTCTCGAACGATCTTTCCTACTTCGAGACCATCGTCCCGTGCGGTATCCAGGACGTATCCATTACCTCCGTTACTCAGGAGTTGGGGGGGGCGTTGGAGTTCACCGATATCCTCGAGTTCGTCGCCGAGGCCTTCGCCGAGATTTTCGGTCCTATCGAGCTATGTTGGCGGGCCAACAAATAGACACCCCTTGGCGGTGGGGATGGCGTCGGATTTCTCCCTGTTTTTTCTGAATTTCAAGTCCCGACAGCCCATATTTTTCCTCACAAATATCGGTCGAAACAATCTGTTTCTGAACACTCGTAAGGACATAGAAATGACATTAACAAAAGACCGTAATATCAAATGGTTTAACGATATACAACGTAATGAAAAAAACAATTTTGTTATTGGCTCTCGAGCTTGACGTGGGCCTTCGGGGTCCCCATGATTGCTGTGCGTTTCCGATGTGGTTCGCTGATTCGATGGCGTTGGTCATCCCTTCATGCGATTCGCGAAACGTGGTCCACCGGGCGGGACGTCGCAGCGGTGGAAGATTGCCGAGGATTTGGAGCTCGGTGAACCGATGGAGGAGCCGTTGGTCTCCGTCGTAACCTCCGGAGCTCGGGGGGCTCAGGATCGCTACCACGCGAGATCGGGTAAAAAGGGAAGCGGAGTTCGCTGCCTGAAGGAAGGTGAGCCGCGAGGTGAGCCAGAGATCGGGTGGATATCCAAGCAAGACGAAGCTTCTACCAACGAAACTGAAGCCCTCGGGACGGCTTGCCGTACCGGGGGCTTCTTTTTTTTGTCGGCTAGTCGGCGAACCTGGGGGTCCTCGGGTTCGCACCGAATCTCTGACACGCGACCTTTCCTTAAGGCGGCGGTGCGAGTTCCAGATAGTCGATGAAGCGGTCTCGCCGGTTCCGCTGTTCGTCCAACCAGATGCCGAAGCCGCTCTCGATCAGCCCATGGGAGGAGGCGCCCTCTTTCGCAGCGGCCGTCGCCAGATAATCGGCGTATTCGTTCTGCGGGTGCTCGGCGTGACCCCGCACCCATTTCCATTCGACTTCATGACGGCTCGCCACCCGATCCAACTCCTTCCAGAGCTCGAGGTTCTCGATTTTTCCGGCCTTCCGTTTCCAGCCTCGAGCTTTCCACCCCCGAAGCCATTCCGTCATGCCCTTGACCAGGTACTGGCTGTCTGACACGAACCGAACTTCGCAGGGACTCTTGCGGAGGAAGCCCAGGCCCACGATCGCACTTCGGAGGGCCATTCGGTTGTTGGTCGTGTCCGGCTCGGTAATCCAATAATCCCGCCGTACCCACCGATCTCCTGTCCAGTACTCGATCATTCCGGCCGCGCCACCGGGGTTGGCCCGTCCCTGGAACTGGTTCCCCAGACAGGACTCGTCCGCGAAGATGGCCACCGCGAGGGTTTGGATCATGGATTCGGTCATGGCCGGTGCTGAGGTTCGTGCTCGGAAATTTCGAGAAAGGTAGGGCGGTGCGGAGGTGGATGGAACGTCCCAGCTCGCTCGCTTGACTCGATCCCTCTCGATTCTAGATTCTGGCGGCCGAATCCGTTTCGTTATTCCATGCGAACTGCGGATTTTTCTATTCATTCTACGGGCGTTTAGCCGCCGGCTGGTATGCACAAGCTCGACCCTGCGTTTCTTCTCCTGGAGGACGGCCGTCGCTTCGATGGCTACCGGCTCGGGGCTCCTGGGCCGTCGCTGGGAGAGGTGGTCTTCAATACGTCCATGACCGGGTATCAGGAAATCCTTACCGATCCCTCCTACGCCGGGCAGCACGTCGTCATGACGTATCCCCTGATCGGCAATTACGGCGTTAACGACGAGGACCGCGAGTCGGAGCATCCTCATGTCACGGGTTTCGTGGTCCGTGAAACCCCACCCCGCCATTCGTCCTGGAGGGCCACTGGGTCCCTGGAGGACTATCTCCTCGAGTTTGGCGTGGTCGGAATCGCGGGTGTCGATACGAGGGCCCTCACCCTGCACATTCGCTCGGAGGGAGCCAAACGAGGCGTCATCGCCCCGGCCAGCGCGAACGAAGCGGACCTGCTCGAGAGCGTCCTCGCGCATCCCCTCATGGAGGGTCTCGACTTGGCATGCGGCGTTTCCACCGACGTCCCCTATGAGGTCCCTGCCGTCGGTGAAGAGCGGTTTCATGTCTTCGCCTACGACTTCGGCGTGAAGGCGCACTCGCCTCGACTCCTGGCTGAACGTGGGTGCCGGGTCACGGTCATTCCGGCCGAGACACCGTTCGACGAGATCCTTTCGGAAGACCCCGACGGGCTCTTCGTGTCCAACGGTCCGGGTGATCCGTCGGCTGTGGAGAAGGCGCAGGAGGCCATTCTCGGGTTATCCGAGCGCGGCGTTCCGGTCTTCGGAATCTGTCTGGGCCACCAGCTGATCGCTCGGGCCTTCGGCGCCCAGACGTATAAACTCCCCTTCGGCCACCACGGAGCAAACCACCCTGTACGCAATCTCGATCTGAACACCGTCGAGATCACGTCGCAGAACCACGGGTTTGCCGTCGTCGGTCACGAGGGGGAGATTCCGGGAGCTCCGGACCTGCGCTTGACCCACATCAATCTGTACGACGGTACGGTGGAGGGTTTGGTCCACCGGGAACGCCCGGTTTTTTGTGTCCAGTACCATCCGGAAGCTGCTCCGGGACCTCACGACAGCGTATATCTCTTCGATCAATTTACCGGGTTGATGGAGGCCCGGCTTTCGTAGGTCCAAGCGCCCCTTGACGTTCCAGCATCGACAGCGTTACCGTGGCATCGCTGCTACCGCTATTCACTGTATCTCGGAGGAAAGTGCATGACCAAGGCCGACCTCGTGGAACAGGTCGCAGAGGCCATAGGTCCTGGGATCACGAAAAAGGACTGCGCATTGGTGGTGGATGGTCTCCTGAATGCCGTCAAGCGCGCTCTTGCGAACGGTGAAAATATCGAGCTCCGCGGGTTTGGGACGTTCAAGGTGAAGAAGCGGAAGAGCCGCATGGCTCGGAACCCTCGCACGGGAGAGGGCGTTGAAGTTCCCTCGCGGAGCGTGCCGGTTTTCAAGCCCTCGAAGCATCTTCGCTCGCGCGTCAGCCAACTCGACGCGCGGGACCCGGGTTAGATCGCATCAATCGGCGCCGCCGCCGAACCGCCACCTCCGCCGGGCGCCTTCGTCCCATTCTTCGCGATTCGGCGCCACCTTTCGTCCAGACCCGCCGCCGCCCGCCCCACTTCTTCGACGGGCCACTTAACGCTTTCCTGACTGGGGACGTCTGATTTACGATGGTCGAGGATTCACGCTTGGCGTCGCCCACGGACGAAGAGCTGGTTCAGAGGGTCCGAGAAGGCGACGAGCAAGCCATGAACGTTCTCGTTGATCGCCACCATGTGGTGGTGTTTCGGACCTGTGCGGCCATCCTTAACGACGAGGACTTAGCGGCAGATGCGAGCCAGAACAGTTTTATCAAGGCCTTCAAGGCCGTCGCCCGCTTCAGGGGTGAGGCGGCCTTTCGGACCTGGCTGTTGGCCATCGCGGGCAACGAGGCCCGGGGTCTTCTACGCAAGGTCAAGCGGAGAAGAGAAGACAGGCTCGAGGACGTGGGCGTGCTTCCGTCCGGGGGAGGTGACCCTTCGGCGGAGGTCACGCTACAGTCCGAAGTCGCCCGGGTACGAGCGGTGCTGGCGGACTTGCCCGAGAAGCAGAGATTGTCTGTGAGTCTGAGAATTTTTGAGGGCTTGAGTTTTCGGGAAATCGGTGAGACCATCGATTCGACGGAGGGGTCGGCCCGGGTGAATTATCACCATGGGATTCAGCGGTTGAGGGAGTTGTTGGGGTCATGACGAAAAACGGATGCGCAGACGTGAAGGACCTCCTGCCGGAGTTGATCCGTCGTGAGCTCGAAGAGAGCGATCGCGCAGTCGTCGACGCGCATGTCTCCTCTTGTGAGTCGTGTACCGAGGAGGTCGAGTTACTCCGGAGGATCGAGGCCGCCGCGTTCAGCGCGCCCGCCTCGCTTGCCGCCGACATCAAGTCTGCGGTGGCTGCGGAGTTCGAGTCGGAAACCGGGGTCGCACCCGGCTGGGCAAGCCGCTCCCTCCGTTGGCGGCTTCCTGCGGCGGCGAGTGTCGTCTTGGCTGTTGGGACGGCCGTGATTTGGCAGCGCACTCAAGCGTTGCCCGAAGTGGGCCCGCTCGGGCAGGATCCTTTCGCGGTGGTGTGGCCGAGTGACGACGCGGACGTAGCGGGGGTGCCGATGCTGGCGGATCTCTCCGACGATGAACTCGCACTTCTTCTGGAGGAGCTCGGAGGATGAAGCGTAGAGCTCGGGTGATTGCGAGGGCCTTAGGGCTTTTGATGGTGGGCCTCCTGGTGGGCGGTGCCGAGGGGCTGGTCGCTCAGCGCCGGAACGATCAACAGCCCGTCCGTGGCGGTCAGCGTGCGGAAATGGAGCAAAGAATCCAAGCACGATTTGACGACCTGGTCCGGGAAGGACTGAACCTCACCGACGATCAGGTCCAGCAACTCGAGGACGTGGTTCAGGATTTCCGCGGCCGGCGAGTGGATTTCTCACAGAGAGAGCGTACCACCCGCGCTCGCGTCAGACGTTTTGGGTTGAGAGGCGGGGGAGCGGAGCTCACGGAGCAGGAGGCCACCGAGATCCTGGTGGAGATGCTCGAGCTGAGTGGCGATGAAGCCACCCTCTTTCGAGAGGAGCAGGAGGCGTTCCTCCAAATCCTGAGCTCGCCGCAGGTCGTCCGATTCATCATGATGCGCCAACAGTTCGGCGAGAGGATTCGAAGCTTACGTGGCGGTGGTGGCCCGGGCCGAGGGCCGCAGGGTGGCCGGCGCCCAGGATCAACCCCGTTCGGACGGTAATTTAGGGCCGCCGACCCCGAAACGTTGACGGGAAGGTCCGGTTTCCTCTAATCTGCACGACCGGTTCGGTTCGTTGCCCCCATCCCCTGGATGTATGGCCCTGTGGAAATCCGCACTCTGTTCTTCGCATCCTATAAAGAGCTTCTCGGTACCGGGGAGCTCCAAGTCGATCTTCCCGCGGGAGCGACCGTCTCGGATCTCGTCTCGGCACTACGCTCCCGTGGTGGTGCTTTTACGGTCTTGCCTTCCACGCCCGCGGTAGCCGTCAACATGACCTACACGGATCCTGCGGCCGTGCTCAGCGACGGTGACGAGGTGGCGCTGATTCCGCCGGTGGCGGGGGGATGACGTGAACTTCACGGCCATCGTTCGGGAGGCCATCGACCCGGCTCAGGTTCTGAGCTTGATAGGCGCCGACCAGGACGGGGCGACCCTCCTTTTCCTGGGTGTGGTTCGGGATCACAGTGACGGACGTTCGGTGGGTGGGGTGCGTTATGAAACTTATGAAGAAATGGCGGCGCAGGTGCTCTCGGACATCGTGGAAGAGGCCGCGGAAGCAGCCGACACCGATCGGATCGCTGCCCTCCATCGGATCGGTGAGTTGGAGGTGGGCGAGGTGAGTGTGGCGATCGCGGTGTCCACTCCCCATCGGGCCGAGGCGTACGAGGCATCGCGTTACATCATAGAGGAAATCAAGAAGCGCCTGCCGGTCTGGAAAAAGGAGCGCTATAGCGACGGTGCCGAAGAGTGGGTCGAGGGCCGGGCGCCGGATGCGGCCTCCGCGCCCCAAACGGACGGGTCATGATCGATCAGTTCGGGCGCCGCGTGGAGTACCTTCGTGTTTCCGTCACCGACAAGTGCAACTTGCGGTGCGTCTATTGCATGCCCCTCGACGGTCTGGATTGGCTCAAACGTGAGAGTCTCCTCAGCTATGAAGAGATCGCCTCCGTACTCCGCACGATGGCGGGGATGGGTCTCGAGAAGGTGCGCATCACGGGGGGGGAGCCTCTCGTCCGGAAGGATCTGCCTCGCCTCGTGGAGATGGTGGCCGACATCCCCGAGATCGTTGACATCTCACTTTCCACGAATGCGGTGCTCCTGGCCGATCAGGCCCAGGCGCTCCGCGATGCTGGGATCAGCCGGGTCAACGTGTCGCTCGACTCACTTCAAGAGGAGCGTGTGGATGCCATCGCCCGGCGACCCGGATCCTTCGGGCGTATCATGGAGGGGCTGGACGCGGCGGAGGCGGTCGGGTTCGATCCGATCAAGATCAACGTGGTCCTCATCGGTGGTCAGAACGATGACGAGATCGAGGAATTCGCGCTCATCACACGGGATCGGCCGTGGCATATTCGCTTCATCGAGCTCATGCCGACGGGATCCAACTTGGAACTGAGCGCGAACAGCTTCGTGTCCTGCCAAGAGGCGCTGGCCAGGATTCGCCGCATGGGGAGTATCGAGCCGGTTGAAGGCCCTGCCGGAAACGGGCCGGCGACGTACTTCCGTTTTCCCGGCGCAGCCGGCACGGTGGGGGTGATCACCCCGATGAGCCATAACTATTGCGACCGCTGTAACCGCATGCGGCTGACCGCGGATGGCCAACTCCGCCCATGCCTTTTCGGGTCCATCCAAACCAACCTTCGCGACCCGCTCCGGGCGGGCGAAGATCTCGTCCCGCTCATCGAGGAGACGCTCCGCATCAAGCCCGAGCGGCATTACCTGATCCAGGGTAGTGCCGAGGGTTCGGGGGGGCTCGTGGCCCTCTCCCAGACGGGTGGCTGAGCCGGGTCCCATCTAGTCCAAGAACACTTCCAGTCCAAAAACACTTCCAGTCCAAGAACACGTCACAAGGGTTCACATGAGCGCGAACAAGATTACGGTGGTGGGAGCTGGTCACGTGGGTGCGACCTGCGCGCAACGCCTGGCGGAAAGGGAGCTCGCTCGAGAAGTCGTCCTGATCGATATCGTCGAGGGCATCCCGCAGGGTAAGGGGCTCGATCAGTGGGAGAGTGCTCCTATCGAGGGCTTCGACTCGCACGTGACCGGCGCCAACGACTACGAGGCGGCGGCGGACTCCGACATTTTCATCGTTACGGCCGGGATCGCACGGAAGCCGGGGATGAGTAGGGACGACCTGCTCAAGACGAATGCCGGCATCGTAGAGTCGGTCTCCAAGGAAATCGCGCGCGTGGCCCCCGACTCCATCGTCATCATGGTCTCTAATCCCTTGGACGTGATGGCCTACGTGGCGATGCAGACCACAGGATTCCCACGTGAGCGGGTGATTGGAATGGCCGGCGTCCTCGATACGGCACGGTACCGTTCCTTTATCGCTCTGGAACTAGGCGTCAGCGTCGAGGACATCCAGGCTCTGGTTCTCGGTGGCCACGGCGATACGATGGTGCCGCTCGTATCCTATACGACGATTTCCGGCATCCCCCTGACCCAATTCATCGGGCCCGAGCGTATCGAGGCGCTGCTCGAGCGCACGCGAAAGGGTGGTGCGGAGATCGTCGGTCATTTGAAGACCGGAAGCGCCTACTACGCGCCATCTGCGGCAGCCGTCCAGATGGCCGAGGCGATCGTCAAGGACAAGCGGCGCATTCTCCCTTGCGCAGCGTATCTGGAGGGCGAATACGGACACGAAGGGATTTTCCTGGGAGTTCCGTGTCAGCTCGGCGAAGGGGGGCTCCAGAGGATCATCGAGGTCGAACTCACGGAGAGCGAAGCTGAAGCGCTCGCGAGCAGCGCCAAAGCGGTACGCGACTCGATCGGGGCGCTTGGCACCGGCCGGCATTTGCGCGCGGAAGGACCGTCGACGCCGCGTCGTGTGTAAGGAAGTCCTGAGCGACCAAAAGAATGTCCTAAAGGAATTTCATATGATCAAGAGAAATACTGGAACGAAGGTAGGCGTGGCTGCGGTTCTGGCCCTGGCATTGGCGGCTTGTGGCGACGCGGTCGGACCCGAGGTCACCGACGTCGAGTTCGCGGCCTCGCTCGGGATCGATCTCGCCCTCATGACCGAGAGAACGAGCGGGTTGTTCGTTCGAGAAGACTTGATCGGGGAGGGTGAGCCCGCCGCGGCCGGAGATCAGGTTACGGTGGCGTACACGGGTTGGTTGGCGGACGGCGAGATCTTCGATAGCAGCGCTTCGTTCCTTATCACCGCGCTCCCGGTGCTGGGTGGGCCAGGGTTGATCGCAGGCTTCACCGAGTGCGTCACGGGTATGGGGGTCGACGGCATCAGAACTTGCGTGCTTCCGGCCGATCTTGGGTACGGGTCGGAGGGGCAAGGTAA
>Ga0209988_10001196_pt1 | contig 16774 bp, 16 predicted proteins | sample N075metaG_FD_183115 | JGI IMG/M metagenome (GOLD analysis project Ga0209988, IMG submission 183115) | Deep subsurface microbial communities from Kermadec Trench to uncover new lineages of life (NeLLi) - N075 metaG (SPAdes) (version 2) | ecosystem: Environmental > Aquatic > Marine > Ocean trench... | reverse complement strand
ATATGTATCTATTGTAATCACTTCAGCCATGGAAGAAAGAAAGGAAACATCACCGCTAAATTTAATCTCTACATGGTTTCCGCCAAATTCTTTTTTTATGTGTGATAATTTTCCGCTTGTAACTTCTTTACCATTATTTAAAAGAAAAATATCGGTACATAATTTTTCTGCAGTTTCCATTTGATGAGTTGAAAGGATGATGATTTTACCCTCAGATACAAAAGAAAAGATCAGTTCTCTAATTTCCTGTTGATTGATCGGATCGAATCCGGTAAACGGTTCATCAAAGATTAAAAGTTGCGGGTTATGAATAACCGACATGATAAATTGTATTTTTTGTTGATTACCCTTAGAAAGTTCATCAATTTTATTATCGCGATAATGTAAAATATCTAATCTCTTTAACCAGCTATCCGCTTGTATCAATGCTTCGGTTCTGCTCATATTTTTGAGCTCGGCAAAGTATAGAATCACATCTATCACTTTACTTTTTCTATACAAACCTCTTTCTTCAGGAAGATAGCCGATGTGGTTTAAAAAGTCTGCTGTTATCATTTGGTTATTAAAAAGAACTTTGCCTGAGGTTGGTTTTATAATATTCAGCACGGTTCTTAAAATTGTTGTTTTACCAGCACCGTTTGGGCCTAACAGTCCAAAAATTTTACCCGGTTCTACTTTAAAAGAAATATTATCTACGGCTGTAGTTTTTTGAAATTCTTTAACTAAATTATTTACTTCAAGCATATTGTTTTGATTTCAGATTAAAATGGAAGTGTTAAAAATAAGGAGAAAAATATTATCTTACATTATTTGGATTATCAGGAATTTTATAAGAGGAATAAATAAGTAAGCTTGATAAAATAGAACGATCCTAAGTTATTATTTAATAAAGATTTAAGGAAGTAACGAGGAACGGGGATTGTTTGATTGTAAATGAAAGTATCAATATATTTACAATCGTTTTAATTTCATATTGGTAGATTGGTCATGAAAATTAGAATTTCCGGGCTAGGAAACGATACGTACATTGATAATTTTGATGGCGGCTTTAAAGAGATTGGATTAGAAGATCCCTTTTTTGGTAAATTTAAGACAATGGTTGTTCTTGAGAAATTTGATGATCAAATAATATTGGATGTAACATCCGATATTAATTCGCAATTGATTTGCGATAGATGCGGCACGGAATTTAAGAAAAAAATTGAAAGCCAATATAAAATGGTGTATCTGTTAAGAAATGTTGAGAATAGCAATGAAGAACTCGATTTCAACTACCTTGCACCAAATACTCATGAAATTAATATTAAAAATGATGTCAGGGATTATTTGCTCCTTGCAATACCGATGAAAAAACTTTGTAAAGATGATTGTAAAGGTTTATGTTATAAATGCGGCAGCAACCTGAATAACGGAGATTGTGATTGCAATTATGCCGAAATTGATGATAGGTGGAAAGCATTATTAGATTTGAAAAAGAATTTAAATACAAACTAAAGGAATAAATTCGAAAGATGGCGCATCCAAAACGAAAAATATCGAAAAGCAGAAGAGATAAAAGAAGAACTCATTATAAAGCAACTGTTCCTTCATTAGGTGCATGTTCAAATTGCGGTGAACTGAAATTAAATCATCGTGCCTGCCCATCCTGCGGGTACTATAATGATCGTTCGATGTTCCTACCTAAAAGCTAAATAAATAATATCGCATGGATCATCCCAATAATTCTGATAGGCAATGCAGAATTGCCGTTGATGCTATGGGGGGAGATTTTGCACCAGCTACTGCAGTTTTGGGAGCTTTAAAGGCATACCACCACAGTAAAGATTTTGAATTATTGCTCGTTGGCAACAAAGATGAAATATTAAAGATTGCCTCGTCAAATCAAATTTCTATAAATGAAGAAATGATTGTTCACACCAATGAAGTAATTAATATGGGGGATAGTCCGACACTATCGATAAGAAAGAAACCAAATTCATCTATAGTTATAGGTGCAAAATTAGTAAGAGAAAAAAAAGCAGATGGGTTTGTAAGCGCCGGGAATACTGGTGCGATGACTGTCAGTTCAATTTTTAATATTGGCAGAATAAAAGGTGTAGTCAGACCAACCCTTACGGCACCCTTCCCGAATGAGAAAGATGGATTTACTTTTATTTCAGATGTTGGTGCTTTTGTAGATTCAAAACCTTTGCACCTTTTTGGTTATGCAATTTTAAGCTCAATATTTATTGAAGAAATCTATGGTATTAAGAATCCCAAAATTGGTTTATTAAATGTAGGCGAGGAGGAAGGGAAAGGTTATCAATTAACATCTGAAACAGGAAAATTATTAAGTGAATCAAATTTAAATTATATTGGTAATGTTGAAGGTAAGGATATATTTAAAGGAACTGTAGATTTAGTAATTTGTGATGGTTTTATCGGTAACATTCTACTCAAATTTGCTGAAAGTATCATTCCATTCTTAAAAGCGAGAATTATAAATTACGCCTCGTTGGGAATATTGAACAAACTTAGAGCACTAATGGTTCGCACTCCGTTAAGGGAGGCTTTGAAAAGTGCAAATTATGAATTACACGGTGGTCTTCCATTATTAGGTGTTGATGGCATAAGCATAATTGGTCATGGTTCCAGTACGGAGCTGGCAATTAAAAATATGGTTTTAAGAGCTAAAGAAATGCATAATAAAAATCTGATTAAGAAAATAGAAGTTGCAATCAATCAGTATTCAGTTAATCAATAAAAGTAGCAGATATAATTTTGAAAGAAAATAAATATAGCGCAATTATAACAGCAGTGGGAATGTACGTACCGGAAAAAATTTATGATAATGCCTACTTTGAAAGTATTCTTGATACAAACGATCAATGGATTTTAAGCCGCACAGGAATTAAAGAGCGAAGGATACTGGAAATCGGAGCTACTAGTGATCTGGCTGCCAATGCGGCCTTAGATTTAATAAAAGTTCATAATGTTGATCCGGATGAAATTGATGTTATAATTATTGCAACGGTTACACCGGATATGCTGTTTCCGGCAACTGCTTGTTTAGTGCAGGAAAAAATTGGAGCTAAAAAAGCATGGGGCTTCGATCTCTCTGCTGCTTGTTCCGGATTTTTATTTGCATTCCAAACAGGTTGTTCATTGGTTGAGAGTTGTCAGTTTAAAAAGGTTTTAGTTATTGGGGCAGATAAGATGAGTTCTATTATAAACTATACAGATAGGAATACTTGCATAATATTTGGCGATGGTGCTAGTGCTGTATTGATTGAGCCCTCAGAAGATAGAAGTGTGGGGCTTCAGGATTATATATTGGGGGTTGATGGGTCCGGTAAGGATGCCTTATATATGAAAGGCGGAGGAAGTTTATATCCTCCTACACATAAAACAATTGATGATAAAATGCACTACCTTTATCAGGATGGCAAAGCAGTTTTTAAAGTAGCTGTAAAAGGTATGGCGGATGTATCGTACGAGCTAATGCAAAAAAATAATTTGACGGCTGAAGATGTTGCCTATCTTGTTCCTCATCAGGCTAACTTAAGAATTATCAATGCAATTGCAGAAAGAATGGGATTAAGTAAAGATAAAGTTATGGTCAACATAGAGAAATATGGAAATACCACCGCAGCTACAATTCCGCTTTGCTTAGTTGAATATTATAGAGATGGCAAATTGAAGAAAGGAGATAAGCTAATTCTTTCTGCTTTCGGTGCCGGTTATACCTGGGCTTCAACTTATATTGTTTGGGCAATCTGAATATTTTAATGAGTAAAAAAGCATTTTTATTTCCTGGTCAAGGATCTCAGTATGTTGGGATGGCAAAAGATTTATTTGAAAACTCTGTTGAAGCAAAGGAGATAATACTTACTGCGGATGATTTACTTGGTATAAATCTTTCATATATAATGTTCAACGGTCCGATAGATGAATTAAGGCAGACCGAATACACTCAGCCCGCTATATTTTTACACAGTATAGTTTTGGTTAGTTTAATACGAACCATATCAGCCGGAGCTGCAGCCGGCCATTCTTTGGGCGAGTATTCTGCACTAGTTTCTGCAGGAGCTATTCAAATTCACGATGCAATAAAAGTTGTAAGAATTCGCGGGCAGGCAATGCAGCAAGCCGGAATCGATAATCCGGGAATTATGGCAGCTATTATAGGGTTGCATACGGAAGAGGTTGAAGATATTTGCATTCAAGCTTCATCAAAAGGAATTGTGCAATGTGCTAATTTTAACTCTCCCGGTCAAATTGTAATATCAGGCTCGATTGACGGAGTTCATAAAGCAATGGAATTATGTAAATCTGGTGGAGCTAAATTGGTTAAAGAATTGGTTGTAGGCGGTGCCTTTCATTCACTATTGATGGATTCAGCAAAAAATAAATTGAAAAATACTCTGAATACTGCAAATTTTTATAATACAAAATTTCCTGTTTATGTAAATGTGAATGCTAAACCCGTAAAAACTAAGGATGAAATAAAAAAATATTTATTCGAGCAGGTTACTTCTCCGGTTCAATGGGAAAAAACAATTGTGAATATGATTGAAGATGGTTATGATGAGTTTTACGAAGTGGGCCCGGGGAAAGTGCTTCAGGGACTTCTTAAAAGAATCAATCCGGATGTAAGTTGCATAACAATTGATAAATATTCAGATGTGGAGAAATTTATATAGTGGAAGTAGAAGAGAAAACATTTACAAAAGATTTCACTAAAAAGATTAACGGATTATTTATAGATCCCAAAATATTTACAATTAAATTTAGTTGTAAATGTACAGGTGAATGCTGTCATTACGGAGTTTATACTGATCTAAAAGAACACGATATGATCTTAAACAAAAAAGAATCTTTTATAGATTCTTTCGATGATAGTCAGAGTAGAGACGTTGATAAATGGTTTGAGCCACCGGAAGAGGATGAAGATTTTGAATCAGGTGTTGCTGTTGGCACCGAAGTTATAAATGGCAAATGTACGTTCTTAGATAAAAATGGGTTGTGCGCATTACAAAAAATGGCTGATTCAGAAGGTGTGCATAAGTGGAAATATAAACCTTTGTATTGTATATTATTTCCTTTAACTATTTATGAAGGTGCACTTACAATTGATGATGAACATATAGAAAGACTTAAAACTTGCAATAAGGATATAAATATAAAAACATCAATTTTTGATTCGTGCAGAGAAGAATTAATTTACTTCCTTGGAAAAGAAAGTTATATAGAACTGGAAAATTACAAAGAAGAATACTTAAGCACTATTGATAGTGGAGATAAAGAATGACGGGAAACAAAAAAGCAATTGTAACCGGTGGTACCAGAGGCATTGGAAGAGCAATTGTTAAGGAACTTGCATCAAAAAGTTGTTGTGGTGTTTTGTTTTCAGACGTTGCTTTCATATATAATAGTTGTGATGAGTGTGCAGAGGAAATTAAACAGGAAATTTCCGATAACGATACTCAAATTTATTCATTTAAAGCAGATGTGTCTAATTACGAGCAAACAGAACAAACTGTTAAAGCTGCAATCGAAAAATTAGGCGGTGTTGATATACTGATTAACAACGCCGGTATTACAAAAGATAATTTATTGTTAAGAATGCAGGAAAAAGATTTTGATGACGTGATAAGTGCTAACCTTAAAAGTGTTTTTAATTATACCAAAGCTGTATTAAAAACTATGATAAGGCAACGCTACGGAAGAATTGTTAACATTGCATCTGTAGTAGCCCTAATTGGAAATGCTGGTCAATCAAATTATGTTGCCTCAAAAGCAGGAGTAATAGGATTTACCAAGGCAATGGCGCGTGAATTGGCTTCACGCAATATTACAGTAAATGCTGTAGCTCCGGGATTTATTCAAACTGATATGACTGAAAAATTGAGCGATGAACAAAGAGAAAAATTAGTGAAAACTATTCCGCTTGGTAGAATGGGTAGTCCTGAAGATATAGCTAAAGTTGTTGGATTTTTATGCAGCAATTATGCGGATTATATTACAGGACAGGTAATAACAGTAGATGGCGGAATGACCATGTAAATTTGCCTATTAAACTGCAATTTTATTAAATTTACAAAAATTATATTATTAAATAGTATTATTCTTATTCCAAATAAAAATAGGAGACCAAAATGGATACAGAAGCAAAAGTAAGAGAGATTATAATTGATAAACTTGGGGTTGAAGAATCTCAGATTACGCCAGAAGCTTCATTTACAAATGACCTTGGTGCTGATTCATTAGACATTGTTGAATTGGTTATGGGTTTTGAAAGCGCTTTTCAAATTTCTATTCCGGACGAAGATGCAGAAAAAATTAGCACTGTTGGTTCTGCAATTAGCTACCTGAATGAGAAAGTTGGGGACAGTTAAAAATAATACTTTCCATTGATTAGAGAATGAAAAACCGGAGAGTAGTAGTAACAGGTATGGGTGTTGTCAGCCCTATCGGGATTGGTCTAAACGAATTTTGGACGGGTCTTGCCGAAGGTAAAAACGGGATAGATTTAATTACCAGGTTCGATACTTCCAGATTTGATACAAAATTTGGTGCTGAACTTAAGAATTTTGATCCTGCAAAATTTCTGAACAAAAAATTAATCAAACGTTTAGATCCATATGCCCAGTATGCCTTGGTTTCTTCAATGGGTGCCATCGAAGATTCCGGAATTGATTTGGATCAAGTTGATAAGAATCGTTTTGGAGTTGTTTTTGGAAGCGGAATAGGTGGTATTAAAACGATGAGAGTTCAACACTTTGCGTATTTTGAATCTGGAACACCCCGGAAAATAAGTCCGTTTTTTGTACCAATGATGATTTCGAATATTGCTGCTGGGCAAATCTCAATAAAGTTTGGATTAAAAGGACCCAATTATGCAACCACTTCGGCTTGTGCAACATCTTCTCATTCAATTGCAGATGCATTTATTTTAATCGAGCGAGGCAGCGCGAATATAATGATTTGTGGGGGTTCTGAGTCTTCAGTAGAAGAGATGTCTGTCGGCGGGTTCAACGCAATGAGAGCACTCTCAACCTGGAATGACAGATATAAGGAAGCATCGAGACCTTTTGATGCTGACAGAAGTGGTTTCGTTTTAGGTGAAGGTTCTGGATCTCTTATACTTGAAGATCTTGAACATGCTATTTCTCGTGGTGCAAAGATTTACGCTGAGTTAGGCGGCATTGGATTAACAGGTGATGCATATCATATAACTGTCCCTGCTCCTGATGGTGAGGGAGCAGCCGGGTCTATGAAAGAAGCAATCAGGGATGCCGGACTTAAACCTGAAGACGTAGATTATATAAATGCACATGGCACATCCACTCCTTTTAATGATGTTAACGAAACAAAAGCAATTAAAACAGTTTTTAACAATCATGCCAATAATTTAGTTATTAGTTCAAATAAATCAATGATTGGTCATCTTTTAGGCGCTGCCGGTGCTGTAGAAGCTATTGCAACAATACTTACAATAAAGAATAATAAAATTCCGCCAACAATTAATCTTACGAATCCTGATCCCGAATGTGATCTTAATTATAGTCCGATTAAATCAACCGATAAAGAGGTTAATGTTGCTATCAGTAATACTTTTGGGTTCGGAGGTCATAACGCATCTATTCTATTTAGAAAATTTGAGGTATAATATTGAGGCATCATTTCTCGTTATTCTGGAATAAATTCCTAAGAAGGCGGGAGAGGAATGATATCTCAAATAATTTATCGGATTTAAGTCCTGATAAGATTAAAGCATTAGAAAAAATTTTGGGGACAACTTTGGATAACAAATCATATTATATAAAAGCACTTACACATCGCTCTTACCTGGAAAATAACAACTCAAACGGCGGCTCAAATGAACGATTGGAATTTTTAGGGGATTCAGTCTTAAGTTTGTTAGTTGCGCAATATTTGTTCGAGAATTTTCCGGATGAAAATGAGGGCTTTCTAACCAAGATCAGAGCAAAAATTGTAAACCGAAATTCTTTGTGGGAAGCAGCCGATGAATTGGGGCTTAGTAAAATTATTATTATCGGAAATAACCTTCAACGCGACTTTGTAAAAAAAACTAAAACTGTTTTAGCTGATGCATTGGAAGCATTAATCGGTGCAATTTATCTTGATCGTGACCTTGAGACCTGTAGAATATTTATATATAAAAATCTAATCAGACCACACATGATTCATGATGAATATCTCATCGATGAAAATTATAAAAGCCAGCTTCTGGAATACACACAAGCAAATAAAATATCATCCCCTGTATATGAAATACTTAAAGAAGAGGGTCCTCAACATAACAGGATTTTTACTATACGTGTAATAATCGGGGAGAAAAATATGGGTGAGGGAATAGCCAGGAATAAAAAAACTGCCGAACAAAATGCCGCCCGAACTGCATTGATAGAAATTCATAGTTCTGAATCTTCACAGTAATGAAATTCAGGAATAATATAACCTCTATCAGAATTCCCCTTTTTGTTCAAATTAATTTCTAATTATTAATTAAATTTGTTATTCAATTAGTAAAATATTATTCATAAACATCCGGCAGCTGCCGGACGATTCTAAGTAAAGGAAATAAATGAAAAGATTTGAACAATATGATAAGTTCTATAACCGCCATATCGGGCCGCGTGATTATCAACTGGAAGAAATGGCAAAATATTGCGGCGTAAATTCAATAGAGGAGTTAATTGATGAAACAATTCCGGCTCAGATCAGGTTAAAAAAAGAAATGGATTTAAGTCCGGCAGTAAATGAACAAACTTTTATCGAAAACCTGAAAATAATTGGTTCAAAAAATAAGATATGTAAATCATACATCGGGATGGGTTATCATCCGGTGATTCTACCATCGGTAATTCAAAGAAATATTTTAGAGAACCCTGGTTGGTACACTCAATACACACCGTACCAGGCAGAAATTTCACAAGGAAGATTGGAAGCATTGCTCATCTTCCAAACAATGGTTTCAGATTTAACGGCAATGGATATAGCGAACGCTTCATTGCTGGATGAAGGTACTGCTGCTGCAGAAGCAATGTTAATGTTTTATTCTTTAAGACCAAAAGTTAAAAAGGATGCAAATGTTTTTTTTGTTTCGGAAGAATGTTTTCCGCAAACAATTGATGTACTTAGATCAAGAGCAGTTCCGCAAGGAATAGAATTAAGAATAGGTGATTTTACAAGAGTTGAACTAACAGATGATATATTTGGAATTTTAATACAGTACCCTGCAGGGAACGGTGAGGTAAGAGATTATTTCGAATTTTTTAAAGAAGCTGAAAAGAAAAAGATTTTTAAGGTAGTGGCAGCAGATCTTCTAAGCCTTACCCTTTTTAAACCTCCTGGAGATTATGGTGCTGATGCGGTGGTTGGTTCAACGCAAAGGTTTGGAATACCAATGGGATTTGGTGGACCACATGCTGCATATTTTGCAACACGGGAATCATATAAAAGACATATTCCCGGAAGAATTATAGGTGTATCTGTTGATGCTCAGGGGAATGAAGCATATCGCATGGCTCTTCAAACAAGAGAGCAGCATATAAGAAGAGAAAAAGCAACCAGCAATATTTGTACTGCTCAGGCGCTACTGGCTGTAATTGCAGGGATGTATGCCGTTTATCACGGCCCTGAAGGATTGAAAGCCATCGCACTAAGAATAAAATTATTTACAAAACTGTTAGATCTTGCACTGAAAGATTTTGGATTTAAACAGTTAAATAAAAATTTCTTTGATACATTGCTGATTGATGAATCAGAAGAGAGAGTTAATAAAATCAGAAATGAAGCTTTAACAAAAGAAATTAACTTCAGATATATCGGGAAGGATAGAATTGGTATTTCAATTAATGAAGCAACTGAGGAAAAGGACATTAAGGATCTCATAAATCTTTTTGCTGCTGTTGCAAAAAAACAAGTACCCAAAAATTATTTTAAGGATCTTTTAGAAAGAACTGAGTCGGAAAAATCCGCCTCGTTTACAAGAGTTAGTGAATATTTATCTCACCAGGTATTTAATAATTATCATTCCGAAACTGAAATGTTACGATTTCTTAAAAAATTGGAAAACAGAGATTTATCACTTGTCCATTCAATGACGCCTCTTGGCTCATGTACTATGAAACTAAACGGCACAACAGAAATGTTAGGAATTACCTGGCCTGCATTTGCCAATATTCATCCTTTCGCACCGGAAGATCAAACCGAAGGTTACCGGCAGCTCATATCCGAACTTGAAAACGATCTGAAAGAAATAACAGGATTTAGTGCGGTTTCACTTCAGCCAAATTCGGGTGCACAGGGAGAGTTTACAGGTTTGATGGTCATCAGGGAATATCATCACAGCAGGGGAGATGAAGACAGAAATGTTGTATTGATACCATCGTCTGCACATGGAACAAATCCTGCGAGTGCGGTAATGGCTGGCATGAAAGTGTTGGTGGTTAAGTGTGATGAGCAGGGGAATATTGATGTTGATGATCTTAAAATAAAAGCAGAACAAAACAAGGATATTTTAGCCGCTCTTATGGTAACGTATCCTTCTACTCATGGTGTCTTCGAACAAAAAATTACCGAAATTTGCGAAATCATTCACAACAATGGCGGACAAGTTTATATGGATGGCGCAAATATGAATGCACAGGTTGGTTTAACAAGTCCTGCAATGATTGGTGCTGATGTATGCCATCTTAATCTTCATAAAACCTTTGCAATACCACATGGCGGTGGTGGTCCGGGTATGGGCCCAATTTGTGTTGCAGAGCATTTAGCTGCATTTTTACCGGGACATTATTTTGTTAAAGTTGGCGGAGATAATGCAATTAATACGGTATCTTCAGCACCTTGGGGTAGTGCGAGTATTCTATTAATCTCTTATGCTTATATAAAATTGATGGGACCAAGGGGTTTAACGATGGCATCAATAGCTGCCATAATAAATGCTAATTATATTCTAAAGAAGCTCAAGAAGTATTTTAAAGTTTTGTATACAGGATTAAATGAAAGAGTTGCTCATGAACTTATCTTTGATATGAGGGAATTTAAACATTCATCAAACATAGAAGTAGAAGATATTGCAAAAAGATTAATAGATTATGGATTTCATGCACCAACGGTTTCTTTTCCGGTACCCGGAACATTAATGGTTGAACCAACAGAAAGTGAGTCCAAAGAAGAAATAGACAGATTTTGTGATACCTTAATATCAATTAAAGATGAAATTATTGAAATTGAGGAAGGCAGGCAAAGTAATGAAGATAATGTTTTGAAAAATGCACCTCACACTTTAAATGTATTGCTATCTGAAAATTGGCATCATCAGTACTCAAGAGAACAAGCAGCATATCCTCTTCCATTCACCAGGGAAAAGAAATTCTGGCCGGCTGTTGGCAGGGTAGATAGTGCTTACGGAGACAGACACCTTGTTTGCTCCTGTGTTCCTATTTCGGATTTTGCTGATAAAGAAGCAGTTTTGATTAATAGAGGGTCTTGAGTGCATTGTTCAATCTCTTCCTATGCATTGAATATTAACTTTCATATATCATTTTTGCTGATTAAATACCTCCCATTAAATTTATTTCATTCCTTTTTATTTAATAATGGTTTATGATTAAGAAAAGTTGTTATATCATTTTCATAATGCTCTGCATAATGAGTGTAATTAAGGCAGAAGGTGGTGATACTCTTTATTACAAAGGCAATTATTCTGTAATTATTGATTCCATAGTGATTAAGGGAAATGATATTACTGAAGACTTTATTATTCTGAGGGAATTAAATTTTACAATTGGTGATACTCTGAATCTTAAATTAGCTGAATATAACAGGGAAAGAATTTATAGTCTTAATATTTTTAACGAAGTAAAACTAAATCCATATAGATCAAATAATATTAATTATCTTTTAATTGCTATTGAAGAAAGCTGGTATATTTACCCGCTTCCGTTTCTTACTTTGAAGGATAGAGACTGGGATAAACTCTCCTATGGTGTTGCGGTAAAGATCGCAAACTTCAGAGGAAGGAATGAAACATTAAGGGGCAGGTTAGCATTAGGGTACGATCCTTCACTTACCTTTTCTTATTTTAATCCAAACCTTACACGTAACCTCGATTTATTCTCAAACTTTGAAATTGGTTTGCAAACTGTAAATAACAGAAGTGAGACTGCAGAAGAATTAGCCGGAGAAGATTTTGAACATACGTTTTATTTTGCCAAAATCACTTTCGGTAAACGTTTTGGATTGTTTCATCGCTTTGCTGTTACTACGGGTTACGATTACATCGAGACTCCTTTTTTTATTGAAGGTGTTTCCGCTTCTAATGAGAGAATAGATAGAACCATAATTCTCGGAGCAAGTTATAACTATGATACGAGAGATTTGCGACAGTACGCTTCAAACGGATTATTTGCATTTGCGAGTTTCGAGTTAAAGGGTATGGGTATTAACGATGTCAATTACCGGATTGCTTATTTTGATTATAGAGAATACAGACCTATTATTAGCAGTCTTGTTCTCAAATGGCGTCTTGCCGCTCGCTTAACAAATGGCAAAGTTCCTTTCTACGATTTTTCCTATCTCGGACTAAGACAAAGAATAAGAGGACATTGGGCTGAACAACAGGAGGGCAATGACTTATTTATTGGTTCACTGGAACTGGATTACTGGATTTTAAATGATTATCGCCTGAACCTTTATTGGATTCCTCTTTTACCGAATTCACTTCTTTCTTACCGTGTGGGTCTCGTTTGGGAATTTTTTGCTGATACCGGCACAACACGCTTAAATGACGAACCGTACGCCCTTAATCAATTCAGTACAGGATACGGAACAGGTGTTTCACTATTGTTGCTGCCTTACTTTACTATGCGGGTTGAATATGCTGTTAATGAACAATTTAAAGGACAATGGATTTTTGATATTGGTGCGTCTTTCTAACATAGAGTTATTTTATTCACCAAGTGAAAACATCTCCGATGAAACAATCTCATTAACCGGTGATGAATTTAAGCATGCTGTAAAGGTAATGCGCAGTAAAATAGGGGATACAATTTATATTACTAATGGCACTGGTTTAATATTCAAAACTGAAATTTTGTCCATGGAAAAAGATAATCTTTCTGCTAAGATAGTTGAAACCATTAAAACCGAAAACAAATTTGATAATATTTTCTTCTGCATTCCAAAGTTAAAAAATCCTGATAGGTTTAAATTTGCAATTGAAAAATGTGTTGAACTTGGGGTTACAAATTTTATTACCTTCGAATCAAAAAGAACGATTGCCAAAGGAACAAATATTAAAAGATGGGAGAAAATAGCCCTCTCAGCAATGAAACAATCATTGAGAGCTTACTTACCGAAAATTCAGCTAATAAATGATCTTTCGAACATAGCAGAGTTAAATGTGGAAAAGATAATACTCGAACAAAATTCAAACAAACAATTTGAATTCAATAATGATAGGAGCAAAATATATTATTTCATTTTTGGACCAGAAGGCGGCTTAACTAAATATGAGCTTGAATTTTTCGAAAATGATTCAATATTTTCTCTTTCTGAACATCGATTAAGAAGTGAAACAGCAATTGTTAAAGTTGCTTCTCTACTTTAATTGTAGAAAAAAACAACCCGGTACCGGGGAGGCACCGGGTGCGATCCATTTGCTTCAAAGGGCAGGGGAGAACCCTTTGAAAGGATCAAAAATTTGTTTTTGGATTTCTGAAAAATAATATGACAGAAATTCTAAATCAATAGGTAGTAGAAGAAATTCTAACTCGTGTAAATTACAGTTGTTAAAAAAATATTATTTATTCGCTAAATCCCACCATTGATCAGCGATAATATTAAACTTCATATCCTGTTTCTTATCTAATAAAATCTTAATCTCATCATCGGCAATTTTTCTTAAAACACTTTCTTTTTCACCATTACCGGGTATATTTTCACGACCCTCAAAATATTCTATTAAAATATTTTCTAATTTACTTTTTTGTTTTTCGGTAAGTAATATTTTTATAGCAAGTTTATTTGTCATTTCAGTGATTATTGTCTTACTATTATTTTTTAAAGAATCTTGTGCAGGGATTAAAACCGCTGCTGCAATTATTATTAATATACAAAGTGTTTTAATGTTGAGTGATAAAAATTTATTAGCTATCTTCATGCCAACCTTCCTTGTAATAAATTAATGTAAATCAAATCTAATACGAGTTATTTAATTATTCAATACCAATTAATAATTCAAAATAAATTCTATGAAAAAGTAAAGTGATTATACAAAATTATTTTCATTCAGTTCCCTGTATTTTATTTGCAAGAATGATTTATATTTACATTCATTCAATTAAACTTTTATGTTTGTGTGACAAATTTCAAAGAATCAGCAAAGAAAATATTAGAAAATCACATTAAAAATTTAAAAGAAGAAGGATTTGGAACCTCTGAGCCAATATTAGCACAATTTAATTATCAGGCAGAAATTCAACATACCGAAGGCAATCTTAAATTATTAATCTATTTTGGTAAAAAGGGGAATAAAGTTATACTGCAAGGGAATAAGGAATTAAAATTTTACCAACAAGTTTATAACATAATATTTGGCAAAAAATTGTTTAGTGAAAATACTTCTGTTTTAATAGAACCGGAATTTTACATTGGTACTGATGAATCTGGCAAAGGTGATTATTTTGGTCCGTTAGTAGTTGCTGCAGTCTGTACCGATAAATCGGTTTCGAATGAATTAGTAACAATTGGAGTAAAAGACAGCAAAGAATTATCAGAACATGCAATTACATCGATCGCACCCAGGATAAAAAAAATAGAGGGTTGTGTTTTCAATGTAATAGTTATTAATCCGGAAAAGTATAATCTTTTATACAATAAAATGGGGAACCTGAATAGAATGCTCGGATGGGCACACGCGAAAGTATTAGAAAATATTCTTGATGTTAAAGATGCTCCGGAAGCAATAAGTGATAAATTTGGTAACGAAAAATATATTCAAAATTCTCTTCAAGAAAAGGGCAGAAAATTAATTTTGTATCAAGTAACAAAGGCTGAAAAATATACTGCCGTTGCTGCAGCATCAATTCTTGCAAGGGATTCATTTAACAAATGGTTTTTGAGAGCAAATAAAAAATTGAAAATTGAACTGCCTAAGGGTGCATCGAAGAAAGTTGAAAATAAAGCAAAGTACATAGTGAATAAATATGGAAATAAAGCTTTAATTAAATTGGTTAAACTTCATTTTAAAACAACTAAGAAATTATAATTTATAGTTAAAGGAAATAAAATGCCTACGAATTTACGAGTAACAAGAATTGGTGTTTTAACCGGTGGTGGTGATTGCCCTGGATTAAATGCAGTAATAAGAGGAGTAACAAAACCTGCACAGGACTATGGAATGTCTGTCCTTGGAATTCAGGATGGTTTTGAAGGATTAGTTAATGGGAAAGCAAAAGAATTACATAATGAAGATGTCTCGGGAATCCTTGCAATTGGAGGGACTATTCTTGGTTCTTCCAATATGGGTGATCCATTCCATTGGTCTGAAGAAAAAGAAGGGAAAATTGAAATAACAGACAAATCCGATGCTGCGTTGAAAAATTATAAGGCATGGGATCTGGATGCAATTATATCTATTGGCGGCGATGGAACAATGCACATAAGCAATAAATTAAGCAAGATGGGAATCAATATTATTGGTGTTCCTAAAACAATTGATAACGATCTTGAGGCTACTGATGTAACTTTTGGTCATGATTCTGCTGTTTATGTTGTTTCTATGGCTTTAGATAGATTACATACAACTGCATCATCCCATCACCGCGTAATGGTTGTTGAAGTTATGGGAAGGTATGCTGGATGGATAGCATTAAATGGAGGCATATCCGGGAGGTGCAGATATAATCTTACTTCCAGAGATACCTTTTTCATGGGATAAAGTTTACAAAAAGATCCATCAAAGGGAATTAATGGGTAAAAAATTCAGTCTGGTCTGTGTGGCAGAAGGTGCCAGACCTTTGGGTGGTGAAATTGTGACGAAGGGATTTGATACTAAGAGAACCGATCCTTTGCAACTTGGTGGTATTGGAAAATTGGTTGCGGATGAAATTGAGAAAAATACTGGCAGAGAAACAAGGGTAACTGTATTAGGGCATCTTCAAAGGGGTGGAAGTCCTACTCCTTTTGATAGAATACTTTCTACTAAATTTGGCGCATTTGCAATTTCTATGGCGGCAAAGCAAAGATTTGGTTGCATGGCAGCACTTAAAGGCACCAAGATTGTTGATGTTAAAATTGAAGAAGCGATAGCAAATCAAAAACTGGTGAAGCCGGAGAACCAGACAGTGCTGGCAGCAAAAGCAGTTGGAATATCCTTTGGTGAATAAAAATTTTTATTTTGCATTTAGAGCGATACACATATATATTTGTTATCGATTATTTTAATAAAAAATAATCGAAAATGACTATTGGAATCACCGATTATATCGGGATGAACTCCGTTCAGTTTACTTGTCCGGCGTAGTGTAACGAAGACGGAGTAAGAATGTCAAGATGTTATCTAGGAAGGTCACGAGTTCAAAATAAAAATATAAATAAGGGGTCCCCGATTGCATCGGGATAAACTCCGTTCAGTTTGCTTGTCCGGCGTAGTGTAACGAAGACGGAGTTAGAACGCCTGACTCGACAAGACGGGAAGGTTGTCCCGAAGGAAATCGGGAAGTCTCGTCGGTTAGAACGGGAAAGAAAAATAAAATAA
>Ga0209988_10001195_pt1 | contig 16803 bp, 12 predicted proteins | sample N075metaG_FD_183115 | JGI IMG/M metagenome (GOLD analysis project Ga0209988, IMG submission 183115) | Deep subsurface microbial communities from Kermadec Trench to uncover new lineages of life (NeLLi) - N075 metaG (SPAdes) (version 2) | ecosystem: Environmental > Aquatic > Marine > Ocean trench... | reverse complement strand
TCGAGCATTTGTGTTGCAGTAATTACCAGTTTGCCTTCTTCGTTACATTTTTTGATTATTTGTTTTTGAATGAATGGTACTTCCTGCGGTGAGAGTTCAACTCCGAGGTCACCGCGTGCAATCATTACCCCATCGCATACTTTTAAAATTGAATCAAAATCATCAATAGCCTCCTTCTTTTCTATTTTAGCAATTACCGGAATGAATTGTTTTTTATCTTTAAGCCATTCTTTTAATTCAATTAAATCTTTTGAAGAACGAACAAATGAAAGCGCGATATAATCAACACGATGCTTTATAATGAACTCAAGATCACGGTAATCTTTTTCTGTAATTGACGGGGTGGAAAGTTTCATACCCGGAAGATTCATCCCTTTCCTGGGAGATAAAATCCCACCGTTTTCAATATCGCATATAATAGAATTATTCTTTTTCTTTTTTATTCTTAATCTGATCAGTCCATCGTTGATTAATATCGGCGAATCAATTTCTGCATCATCAACTAATTGTTTGTATGAGGTAGAAATAATCTTCTCGTCACCTTTTATATCATCTATGGTTATTTCAATTTGTTCACCGGTTTCTATAAAAATAGTCGGCCTTATTAGTTCACCAATCCTTATTTTGGGTCCTTGCAAATCAATTAGAGTAGCCAAAGGCGATTCAAGCTCAAGGCAAGCGATATTAATGTTATCAAACAATTCGGTGAAAAAATCATAATTACCGTGAGACATATTAAACCTAACTCCGTCTACTCCTGCTTTAATCAGTTCCTTTATTGTTCCAACGGAAGAAGATTGAGGACCAAGTGTCGCAAGTATTTTTGTTCTTGCCCTGTTCGTTTTGTGTGATATCATTTTTGTTTTTTCTTTCTGGGAGTGGTTTTTTTCTTCATTGCCCTTGCTTTAGCGTACATATCTTTTATTTTCTTTTCAACCAGGTCAAACACTGATCCATTATCATATCCGGTTTTGGTTTTTGTTCCCGCAGCGACTCCTGTAAGTATTTCGATTCCTTCTTCAACTCTTTCAATCGGATAAATATGAAACTCTCTTTTCTTTACAGCTTCAATTACATCTTCTCTCAACATCAAATCTTTAACATTTTGTATCGGGATAATCACTCCCTGCTTTTTGTTCAATCCTATTGATTTACACACATCATAAAACCCTTCTATTTTTTCATTCACTCCACCAATCGGCTGAACATCGCCTTTTTGGTTAAGCGAACCTGTAACTGCAATAGATTGTTTTATCGGCAAACCAGAAAGTGTAGAAAGCAATACGAATATTTCGGTACATGACGCACTATCACCGTCAACTGTTCCGTAAGATTGTTCGAAGACAAGATTTGCATTAAATGCAAGTGGTAACTCCTGTCCGAAAGTTTCTTTAAAGTAACCTGAAATAATTAAGACACCTTTGTTAAAATGGCGTCCGCTCATTCCTGCTTCACGCTCGACATTAATAATATTTCCGCTTCCTAAAGAAACCGTAGCCGTAATTCTCGTTGGTCTTCCGAAGGAATAAAAATCTGCTGAGTAAATTGCCAAACCGTTTATTTGTCCGCACCGTTCGCCGGTAACATCCATCAAAAAAGTTTTATCTTCGTACATTTCAGATATTTTAGATTCCAGCATACCATGCCGTTCTCGTGCATTCTGATACGCTTTTTCGATATGAACAGCAGTTACGATATCGGCACCATCGTCTGTTGCACAAAAGCTTGCTTCCCTGGCAAGATCAGCAATTTTAGAAAACCTTGTTGTAAGTTTATCTTTTCGTCCGGCAAATATTGCAGCAATTTCAAGCAGATATGCTATAGCATATTTATCAAATTCTTTCAAGTTTTCATCTTTAATAAATTTCTTTATAACACGAGCATACTCTACTAAAACAGTATTAGTGCGTTTCATTTCATAATCAAAATCTGCTTTTATTTTAAACATCTTTTTAAAATCGTATTCGTTCTCTGAGAGATAAGAATATACAAACTGACTTCCTATAAGTATTACTTTTACATCAAGCTCAATTGGTTCAGGTTTTACGGTACTGGTGTTTAATTGAAAAAGACCAGGTGAATCCTGAATTTCTAGTTTGTGATATGTCAGAACTCTTTTAAGCGTCTTCCAAACACCTGGTTCTTCAAAAAGATGCATTACATTTAAAACCAGGTAACCATTGTTAGCTCTCAGTAATGAACCGGCTTTAATATTTGTAAAATCGCTGTAAAAGTTTCCATGCCCATCTCCAACTCTTTCAACTGCACCAAACAAATTAGAATATGTTGGAGAAGTTTCAATTATTATCGGGCATTCATTGGTTGTGCTGTTATCGAGAATAATATTTACCTCATAATCTCTAAAATAATCAATTACATATCCTTCAGTAGTTGTATCGCCCTGAGGTTTTGTGCCTTTAAATATTTGAACATTTTCAAGAATGTTTTCTTCAACCTGTTTTAAATAATGTTGTACTTTTGGTTGAGGGTAATTCTCTTTCAGATTTTCCATTATTGCCTTCACTACGTCGCTGGCACATTCTATTTCTAAATTCGTTAATTTTTTCTGGAATTCCTGTCCAATTTTAAGTCCCTTTTTAAATAACAGATGAAGTTTTTCCTGATGATCGTTATATTTTTTTATTATCTCTTTCGCTTTTCCCTCTGTTAATTTTCCATCTTTTACTTTCTGTTCAAGTTGGAAGATCGGAACCTGCTCGTTATCTATAATTGGAATTATATCTGGGCGTGCCACTTCACCTATTTTTACCTGCCCCAACGACATATCTTTTTTTCTTAGTTCCGCATCAAAACCGCCCATTAATTCTTCTTCTTTCTTTCCATACATTGAAACAATATTTTTCTTCTTTTCAATGTATCGTTCGCTTTCAAAAGCTTGTGGTATTTTTTGTTTTAGTACATCGATGGTTGAGTGAAGCGCTTTTTTAAAGAATTTTGCTTTACCTTTTGGGAAAACAAGGAGTATCGGTCTGTCGGAATCATGAAAATTATTTACATAAGCGTAATCAAATACTTCCGGGCAGGTTGAACCAATCACTTTTAACATTTGCCTTACACTTGTAGCTTTACCTGAACCTGAAAGTCCTGCCATGAAAATATTATAACCCGGACCTTTTAATTCCACGCCCAACCTTAGAGCTTTTAATGCGCGTTCTTGTCCTAATATTCCTTCAATTGGTTCAATATCGCTTGTTGAAGTAAACTCAAAAATTTCTGGATCACATTTCCAACGTAGTTCTTCAGGTTTTAACTCTTTATGTTTTTTTACTTTCGGGGGAATCATTGTTAGCCCTTAGTTATATTAATAGGTAAGAATTAATCATTCAAATATTAGTTATAAAAATCTAAATATTATTCAAGTTAATAGCAAAAAACTAAAATGCAATGAAGTTAAATGTCGCTGAATTGTCAATCATAATTTTTTGTTATTTTTATTGTGATCTTAATAACAAATATTGATAAAATGAAACGAGTTCTGAAAAATCTGCCTATCCGTTAGGCAAGTCAGGACGAGTTCCATCTGACCAAAAAGAAAAATTATAAACAGATGAGAACAGATGAAATAAATAAAGCAAGAAAACTCTTCCCATATTTCAATAAGGGCGTTGTGTATTTTAATCATGCATCAACAGGACCTATGTCTACACGGGTTAAAGAATCAATAAAAGAATTGCTCTATTTAAAAAGTGAGGGGAAGATTGATGATTATAAAGAATTATTAAGAAGAGCAGATGAATCAAAACAACTGCTCGGAAAACTGCTTAATGCAAATGCTGATAGAATTGCTTTTACAAGCAATACATCTTCTGGATTGAATATTCTTGCGCAGGGAATTCGATGGAAGAAAGGCGATAGAATACTTCTTGGCGATGTAGAATTTCCGGCAAATGTTTATCCGTTTATGAATTTAAAAGACATCGGAGTTGAAATAGATTTTGTGAAATCAGAAAATGGTATTGTAACTGCAGAAAATTTGATTCAAGCAATCACCCCGAAAACAAAATTGATCTCGGTAAGTTATGTTCAATTTCTAAGCGGTTATAAAATTGAACTTGAAAAACTTGGAACTACATGCAGAGAGAAAGGAATAATATTATCTATTGATGCAACCCAGGGATTGGGTGCACTTACACTCGATGTACAAAAATGCAACATTAATTTCATTTCCTGCGGAACTCAAAAGTGGATGCTTGGCTTACAGGGGATGGCTTTCATCTATATAAGTAAAGAACTGCAAGATAAATTAAAAACAGCATCTGTCGGCTGGCTTTCGGTTGAAAATGCGTGGGACTTAATTGATTATGATTTTACGTTGAAGAAAACAGCTAACAGGTATCAACCAGGTACGTTAAATACATTTGGCGTATACACCATTAATGCATCTTTAAAAATGTTTGATGAATTCGGTTTTAATAATATTGAAGAACAGGTTTTATCAAATTCAAAATATTTGATTGAGCAATTAACCGATAACGGGTTTACTCCATTATTAAGAAACTTCGGAAAGAAAAATCTTGCAGGAATTATTAGTTTTAAAAGTAAAGATGCGGAAGATATTTTTAATTATCTGCAAGCAAAAAATATTGTAACTGCTGTAAGAAAAGGAATTGTTAGATTATCGCCACATTTTTACAATACTAAAGACGAGATAGATAAAGTGGTTGCCGAATTAAAAAATTATTAAAATATTTACTATTATTAAATATTAACTATTCATAATTATTTAAGGAATAACATGAGCTCTATTTTTCGATTAAATATTTACATTCTATTATTGATAATCTCTGTTGTTATGATAAGTAGTAAAAGCTTTGCACAAAATGATAATAAGGTAAGAGTAAGTCCTAAAGCTACTGTAATTCAAAAAGTTGGATTTACAGAAGTTAGAATTGATTATAACCGACCTGGTGTAAAGGAAAGAGTTATCTGGAGTGGACTGGTACCGTATAATAAAGTATGGCGTGCAGGAGCAAACGAAGCAACTAAGTTTACATTTTCAACCGATGTGAATATTAATGGCAAAACTTTAAAAGCTGGTAGTTACAGTTTCTTTACAATTCCCACCGAAGATAAATGGACTTTGATTTTTAACAAGGTAGCAGACCAATGGGGTGCATTTGAATACAATGAAGCCGAAGATGCTTTGAGATTTGAGGTTACTCCCAAAGAAGGCAGTATGCAGGAATGGCTGGCTTACACAGTTACAAAAACTTCAAAAAATTCTGCGGTAGTAAAACTTGAATGGGAAAAGTTAAAAATTCCATTTATGATTGAGGTATCCATAAAATAATCTTTTAAAAATTGATAAGTGCCAGTCACCGAGAAAAAAAATAATTAAAGGTAACTGGCACATATGTTAATCATCTTAATAAACTACCCTCTAATAATCTTCAACAACTCCTGTGTTTTTTTCTTCATTAGTTTTACATCACCCTTGCTTTCAACATTTAATCTCAGTATCGGTTCGGTGTTGGACATTCTTAAATTAAACCTCCAGTCGTCGTAATCAACAGATAAACCATCAAGTTTATCAATATTTCCATCTGAATATTTTTCCTCAACTTCTTTTATTTTAGCAGCTGGGTCTTCAATCGTTGAATTTATCTCACCGGAACATGGATAAGCTGCTATCATTTCATTTACCAGTTCGGAGAATTTTTTCTTCTCTTCGCTCATCAACTGAAGTACTAACAAAAATGGTATCATCCCGCTATCGGAATAAGAATTGTCTCTAAAGTAATGATGGGCAGACATTTCACCGCCGTAAATTGCATTCACTTCTCTCATTTTTTCTTTTATGTAAGCATGTCCGCTTTTTGATACCACAGCGGTGCCGCCGGCTTTTTTAACAATTTCTAAAGTGTTCCAAACAAGGCGCGGGTCGTGCACAATATTTTCTCCCTGATGATTTTTTAGAATTGATTTGGCAAGCAATCCTACAATATAATATCCTTCAATAAAATTTCCCTTTTCATCAAAAAAGAAACATCGGTCGTAATCACCGTCCCATGCAACTCCAAGATCAGCTTCGTTTTTTATTACAGCTTCAATGGTTGGTTTCCTGTTTTCCGGTAGTAATGGATTTGGAACTCCGTTAGGGAAATCCGAATCGGGATCTGTGAAGACCTTTAACATTTCAATGGGAAGTTTATCTTCAATTGCATCCAGGGCAGCGCCAACGCATCCATTTCCCCCGTTAACAACAATTTTTAACTTATCAATTTTTGAAGGATCGTAAAACCGGTTAAGGTTTTCTATAAAAACGCCCATCACATCTTCCGTTCTTACGGTACCCTTTTTTTCGCTAACAGCTCCGAGATTATTATCAATTATCATCTGCTCAACTTCATTCAAACCGGAATCGTATCCAACAGGAACGGAATCCCTTTTGACGAATTTCATTCCGTTGTATTCCGGTGGGTTGTGGCTTGCAGTTATCATTATGCCCCCATCTGCATCAAAATGCGGAGTGGCAAAGTAAACCATTTCAGTACCGCATAAACCGATATCAATTACATCGGCGCCACTATCGTTTATTCCTCTTATCAATGCTTCGGAAAGCTCGTCGGATGATTTTCGTATATCTCGTCCAACCACAATCTTATTCGCATTAACATGCTTTGAATATACACGCCCGATTTTATATGCTAAATCTGTATTTAATTCGCCCGGAACCTTTCCCCGGATATCGTATGCTTTAAATCCATTTATTTTTGCCATAAACTTAAACTCCTGGTAAATAATAAAATTCTATTGAAAAATTTTTCATGTACTGCGAAATGTATATTTCCACAGTACAAAAGGTGATATTTTTGCTTTCTGAGAAATTCAGAATTGAAAAATAGCCATAGCTCGATTGAGAAAAAACCAAATAAGAGATTTTTTTTTCAATGGACTTTTAATCAATAACTATTTACATTGTATATACAAATTAATTGTGGAGAGAGTTATCGGAAATACTGATACTGTAAAGTGGCACTTCGCTAAATGCAACAATTCTAAATGTAACTCAATTTTCCTGGTGAATCCTGAGGAATCGCCCGGCGAGTTAGGTTTCATTTGTCCTGAATGCAGCGCAAAAACTACAACATCGCATGTGGTTCAATGCTCCAGCTGTAAAACTATATTAAATTTTGTAAGGGCAGCTCCCAGTGAAGAAAAAGTAGTTTTCAATGTACCTAAGTGTTCGCACTGCATTGGTACTATTGAAGATGAATGGGAAATTGAACCGCTTTATCAGCCGGAATCATATATTTAGATATTGCATCCCTGGCTGAATTATTTTGAGTTCGGACATATTATTATGTTGGATTTTTATATTCCATAGGATAATTATGTTTGATGATTTAGGATGCAGGGGAATACCAATGCTTACGTTTAGTTTATGTGAGATCAATTTCCTCCCATCATAATATTCATCAAACCATCCATTTGTAAGGAACTTAAATTATAATAGGTTCTTTGTCCATTTTGGCTCTTTGTCCGAAATTATGATTTGTAAATTGTTCAAAATAATAGAGGAATAATTAATATGAAGCAGTTTTTACTTTCCCTCATTATAGTAATAGGATTTGTTACTATAACAAATGCTCAAAGCAGCAGCAGTTGGTTCGATCTTGATACTGTTAAGGCAGGAAAATTTGATACCGGCAAAATGTGGACTTTTGAATATCCACCTATTGATTATTTTGAAAAAGAATACCGGTTTACTCCCGATGAAGATTGGTTTGATCATGTAAGAATGGCAGCATTAAAGTTTGCCACTTACTGTTCAGCTTCGTTTGTTTCGGAAGATGGGCTTGTAATGACAAATCATCACTGTGCCAGGCGAAGTGTTACCCTCGTTACTCTTGAAGGAGAGGACCTTCATGAGAACGGATTTATTTCATACATTCTTGAGGATGAAAGACTTGTTCCCGGTTTGTTTGTTGATCAGTTAGTTTATATTCAAGATGTAACTGATGAGATCCAGGATGCAATGGATGAAGGAAAAACAGAGGATGAAAAATTAGCATTCAAATCAAAAATTGTCGAAGAAATTGAAACAAGGGTTGCAGAAGAAAAAGGATTGGAAGTTTCAATCACACCTTTATATGAAGGCGGGCGCTACTCTCTTTATGGTTATAAAAGATATAATAATGTGCGGCTCGTTTTTGCTCCCGAAGAACAATTGGGCTCTTTTGGAGGAGATCCTGATAATTTCACTTATCCTCGTTATAACCTGGATTTTTCATTCTTCAGAGTTTATGATGATGACGGTGAACCACTTAAAACTGATCACTACTACGAATGGAGTGATAACGGAGCGGAGGTTAATGAGCCGGTGTTTGTTGTTAGTAATCCCGGATCAACAAACCGTTTGAAAACTGTAGCGCAGTTGGAATATTCCAGAGATATTACTTATCCGCGAACTTTGGAGCTTATTAAAGGACTCATCGAAACTTATGAATCGCTTCTTGAAAGTGATTCTGAAAGAGAATTAGAATTGAAAGACAGACTTCTTAACTTTCTTAATTCTCAAAAAGCTTACACTGGTATGCTAAAAGGATTGAGAGACCCGATACTGATGCAAAGGAAAAGAGATTTTGAAAATAATTTCAAATCAGCAGTTCAATCCGATGAAGAATTAAATGAAATGTACGGCGACCTTTGGGAAAAAATTGCAAAGATAAGAAGTGAATTAAGCAAAATATCTAATAAAAGGTTCGCTTTACGTATGAGCAGGTTCACCACTCCGAGATATTTCTTTATTGCTGAGGAATTAATAAATATCGCTGAAGAGCTTAAGAAACCTGAAAGCGAAAGAGATGAGCTGTATGTTGGTGAGGAGTTGGATCTGTCAATCGAATCAATGATGCCCGAAGATTTTGATTATGAGATGAATAAAAAATTGTTGAAGCAAAAGATTCAAATCCTTTCAGAAAATTTAGGCGACTATGATGAACTCCTTCAAAAAATGACAGGTGGAAAAACAGGTGATGAAGCTGTTGATTACATCCTTTCAAATTCTTCTTTAACTAATGCAGATGATATGAAAGAACTTGTTGCAGAAGGACCAGATGCAATTCTGAGTGGAAACGACCCATTTATTTATTTTATCCTTACTACAAAAGAAACTAGCGAAGAACTTAATGCCAAAGTGGATGAGCTTACAGATCTTGAAGACACGTATAATGAAAAAATAGGAAGAGCTTTATTTGAGGTTTACGGTACTTCTATTCCACCTGATGCAACATTTACATTAAGAATTTCCGATGGTGTTGTAAAAAGTTTTCCTTACAACGGTACTACGGCACCTGCTTATACAACATTCTATGGAATGTATGATAGATATTATTCTTTCAACAAAGAATTTCCCTGGAGTTTACCTGAAAGATGGGAAAATCCTCCGGAAGAATTTGATCTTTCTACAAAATTCAATTTTATAACAACCAACGATCTTACCGGGGGAAGCTCCGGCAGCGCAATAATAAACAAAAATGCTGAAGTAGTTGGTATTTCCTTTGATGGTAACATTCAGGGTTTGCCTGGTAACTTTATATTCAGAACTGAAGAAAACAGAGCTGTGGGCGTTCACTCTACAGGAATAATGGAAGTGCTGGAGAAAATTTATAATCTTAATCGTATCTCGGAAGAACTGAAAAGCGGGGAAATGGTTAGATAATTAGTATTAAATCTTTAATTTAAAGCCACCTTTGTGCTGCTTTTTTTATATGCAATAACCTATTCGATTAAATCATATTTATACGGAGCTTAAAATGCTAAAGTTTTTCACATACTCTTTTTTTTCATTAATGTTTTTTATTACTGCTTTTCTTACTGCACAGGAAAATACTTTCACATCATACGATTTATTAAGAATGAAATATGTGGTTGAAACATCAATCTCACCCGATGGTAATTTTATTGCTTATACCGTTCACGTTCCGCGGCAGCTTACGGATGAACCGGGCAAACATTACCGTTATTTATTTTTGTATGATTTGGGAAATGAAAAATCTGTGGAGTTATTGGGGGATAAAGTTTTTATTTCCTCAATTGGCTGGATGACTGATTCAAAATCCATAACTTTTCTTGCTAAGTTAAAGGAGGATAAATACACCCAGGTATATCAATTACCGATTGATTCCGACGAACCTACTGCAATAACAAACTCAGTTCAATCTGTTTTGCAGTATCGAATAAGTAAAGATGGAAATCAGTTTGCTTTTGTTTCCACTTCTGTAGTTAGTGAAGAAAAACAAAACTTACTTGATAGCGGATTTGATGCAGAGATTTATGAGGAAGAATATCTTGATAGAAATCTTTATCTGCAAAATTTTGAATCGGAAAACATGGATCCTCGTCAACTAACCGAGAATGTTTCCGTTTACGATTTTCAATGGAGTCCTGACGGAAAACAAATTGCAGCATTCATTGCAGATAAAAACCTTGTTGATTATTCCTATATGTTTAAAAGAGTTTACCTTATCGATAGATTTACTGGAAAACGTTCGTTACATTTGGAAAATCCAGGTAAGATAAGTCAAATGGTTTGGAGTCCTGATAGTAAGCACATCGCTCTCATTGCAGCATCAGGTATTAATGATGCTGTAACCGGAAGTCTCTTCATTACCGAGGTTCCGAACACAAATAAGTTTGAGGAGTTAAAAAATTATGCTGAGGGTCTTGAGCTTTCTATCAGAAAAGTTGAATGGAAAGATGATAATACAGTGTTATTCCTTTCGGAGGAAGGTGTGGATATTTCTTTAAGTGAACAAGGTATTGATGATGCAGAACGAAAGCTGCTCATCAATCCCGGGCAAATAGTATTTAGCAAATTTGATGTTAATGATGATATTATCTCTTTTGCGGGAAGCAACTCTAAACATCCTTTAGAGTTATACAGTTTTACAATTATAGATAAGAAACTCGCTAAATTAACTGACGTTAACCCCTGGCTGCAAGAATTAAATCTTGCGAATCAGGAGAAAATAATTTACGATGCTCGCGACGGATTGGAAATTCATGCTACACTTATCTATCCCATAAATTATGAAAAAGGGAAAAAATATCCGCTAATATGTATGATACATGGAGGTCCCGAAAGTGCACTCCAAAATGGCTGGCAAACTTCTTATAACCGCTGGGGACAAATTGCTGCTGCCAACGGTTTTTTTGTATTTATGCCAAATTATAGAGCAGGTTCAGGCAGAGGAGTTGATTTTACAATGAAAGGATTTGGTGACGCGGGTGGTGCAGAGTTCACAGATGTGCTTGACGGAATTGATTTCTTAGTTAAACAAGAGCTAATTGATAAAAAACGAGTTGGTATTGGCGGTGGCTCTTATGGTGGATTCTTTGCGGCGTTGGGTGCAACGAGATACACAGATTATTTTGCCGCTTCGGTAATGTTTGTTGGCATTAGCGATCATTATTCGAAAAGATTTACTACGGATATCCCCTATGAGTCTTACTATGTTCATTGGGGATACTTGCCGGATGAAAGGATTAAGTTTTTAAGAGAACGCAGCCCGATTACTTATGCTAAGGACAGCAAGACTCCTACCCTAATTCTTGGAGGCAAGAATGATCCAAGAGTGCACCCTTCGCAAAGTTTAGAATTATACAGAGCTTTAATATTGCAAAGTAAAGCCCCGGTACGATTGGTTAGATATCCGGGTGAAGGACATGGTAACCGCAAAAACACTGCGAGGTTGGATTACAGTTTAAGAACTATGCGCTGGTTTAATTATTATTTGAATAGTGATAATCCGAAAGATGAAATGCCAAACAAGTATTTGGAGATAGAAGTCCAATAATGTTTTATGATCGTGGAGCGTAATGCATTACGCCCTGAATTTCAGGGTGAGGGACTCTTTTTTACAACGTATAATTAAAATAAAAGTTAAGAGAAGAATATTGTACAAGAGTATTGTTAAATGTTAACCCGAATTCAATACCTGCACCTAATTTAAAACCGCTCAGGTTAAAATCCCTCAAATCCCAACCTGCTGATAGAGAAAGCACAACACCATAACCCCAAACATCTGTATCACTGAATGTTCTGTCATTCAGTGCCAACAAGCCAACTCCTTCCTCAATAAAAATCCGATCTTCAAAATATTGTGTGGCTATTCCTTTAAAAGAAAAACCCTGAACAAACGGGAAATATGGTTTTCGAACATTTGGAATAATTGCATTAAAATCCCTTGCGTAAATAAAGCTTAATCTTGGAGTAACCTCTAAAAACATAGCAAAGTTTGTTTCGATGTAAACGGAAGCAGTAAATGCAGCAATGGAAGGTGATTCACCTTTAATGGTACCGCCGCCGATATAACCACCCGCACCAAATCTTAATTGTGCGAAAGATGTTGAAGATAAAAAAAATATAAACAACAGAAATTTTATTGGTACAGACAAAGAATTCATTTAATTTTCTATAATCGGATAAACTAATTTATTTTTATATCATCAAAGATAAAGGTAAAAAATGAAGCACACACTCTATACTTATAATGATTTTGTTACATCAGATTACGAAAAAAAATAATTATGAATAAAAAATCTGTAATAAAAATAATTGTTGAATTAGATGACCAAAAAATGCCTGTAAAGATTGAGTGGGAAGCCGCCGATGCAAATTTTAAAGGTACAAAACCTGCAAAAACTTTAATGCTTTCTCTTTGGGATGAAAAAGAAAATGTTACACTAGGAATAGATCTCTGGACCAAGGAAATGAGCGTTGAGGAAATGAGTTTGCATTACCACCAAATACTTCTTAAAATGGCGGATACATTTGAACGAGCAACACGCAACACAGAAGCAGCAAATCTTTTAAGAGATTTCAATAGCGAGTTTGCAAGAAAACTGGAACTGAAGGAGAAATGAGCAGGGGATTGGCGTTTTGAATAAACACATTTCTACCCTAGAGCAGTATGGCTAATTACCTTTACGCACCTTTCTCCTTATCCGGATTTTGATTATATGTATTACTCTCTCCGCGAGGTATAGACAATGATATCCATTCCTTCCCAACAATCATTCTTGCTATATAAACAATTTGTCCAACGTGGTAACTTACGTGCGCAAGCGAACGGTGGAGTGCATCGGCTACGGTTAATTCTTTTTCTCTTATTGTAATTGTTTTATCCAGATCATCATCAAATAACTCATCCAGAGTTGCAAGGAGCACAACCCATCCCTCATCCCATAACCGCAATAGTTCTGATTTTGTTAGATTTCTTTCGTCAAATTCAGTATCACGTTTCCTCCACTGTTTCTCTCCGTCTGTTGTTAGAAAATCAGTGAACCGTGAATTGAGGTTGCCCGCAATGTGAGCCACAATAACAGAGATTGAATTATTATCATCACCGAATAACTTATTCACTCCATTTTCCGGTGTTTGTTTTATAGCACCTTCACCAAGTTTTTTATAACGAAGATATTCATATTTAATTGATGATATTATCATTTATTAATCCTTTCATATTTTGAACTCTTCTGTGTATTCCCTTTATCAAAGAGGAGAAAAAACATCCTTCATCCCACCTTCTAAAAGGGAGGAAAGAGGGGATTACTTAGTTAACCAATCTTCATATAATTCCGGTCTTCTATCCCTTAAAAATAATTTATTTGCGTGTGAAGTTTTTACTTTTTCTAGATCAATAACGCAGTAAAGTATTTCCTCCTTACCACTTTTAGCTTTTGCAATTACAATACCTTCGGGATTGCAGACAAAAGACTCACCTGCAAAAGTTAAACATTCTTCTTCACCAACTCTGTTACACAACGCTGTAAAATATCCATTTTGAAATGATGCTACTCTTAACTCAGCTTCGTAGAGACTTTCGGGCCATTCGCCTACTGCACCTGCTTGCGGAATGAAGACCACTTCGGCGCCTTTCAATGCAAGTGCGCGCATATATTCCGGGTAGTGTCTGTCATAACAAATTGCAATTCCCATTATACCGAACTTGGTTTCATAAACAGGAACTCCGTTATTTCCCGGATCGTAATATCCTTTTTCGTGAAAGCATGCATAATCTGTAATGTGTATCATTCTTGTTACTCCAAGAATATTCCCATCAATATTAATTACAGGTGAGGAATCATAAAAATTGTCACCATCTTTTTCATAAAGATTTAGAATAATAACAACGCCAAATTCTTTTGCAAGAATTGAAAATACTTCGGTAGTCGGACCCGGAATAGTTTCAGCAAGTTTTATTTTATTTTCACCAACAGGTTTCTGAGGGTAGAAGGGAGTAAAAGCAAGTTCGGCAAAGCAGATAATGTTTGCTCCATTTCCTGCAGCTTCTTTAACTGAGCGAACAGCTTTGTCTATATTTAATTTAATGTTTTGCGATGCGGTTTGTTGGATAAGTGCGATTTTCATTAAACTGTTTTACTCCTTCGAGTTGACTTAATTAATTCTAGTACATTAAACTAATCTAATTACTATAACTTATTCTGTAAATCTTTCCTGCAAAATCATCAGAAACTAAAAGAGATCCATCAGGCATTTGCTGGATATCTACAGGTCTGCCGGAAACGGATTCACCTTTTAACCATCCTTCAGCAAAGGGTTCATAACTTATTACTGAACTGCCATTTAATCTTACAAGTGTAATTCTATAACCGATTTTTTCACTCCTGTTCCAGCTTCCGTGCTCAGCAATAAATATTTGATTAATATATTCAGAAGGGAACATATTGCCGGTGTAGAAACGCATTCCGAGCGAAGCAACGTGAGGACCAAGATCCTGAGCAGGCAAAGTAAACTCAGATGCGGTATGACCGCTGCCGAATTCAGGATCAGGAACATTTGTGCCGTGCCAGAAAGGAAATCCGAAATGCAAATCTTTTACAGGTGCACGGTTCAATTCATCGGGAGGAATATCATCGCCCATCATATCTCTTCCGTTATCTGTAAACCATAACTCATTTGTTACTGGATGCCAATCAAAACCAACTGTGTTGCGAATACCATTAGCAAATATTTCAAAATCGGTTCCATTAGAATTCATCCTTGTAATTGAAGCAAATCGTTCATCTGATTCCAAACAAACATTGCACGGTGCTCCAACTGGTACATATAACTTTTCATCAGGCCCAAATCTGATAAACTTCCATCCATGATGAGATTCGGTGGGAAAATCATCACGTACAATTACAGGAGAAGGATTATCACGAAAAGTGTTTTCTATATTTTCGTACTTTAATATTCTGTTAACTTCCGCCACATAAAGAGCACCATCTTTAATAGCGACACCGTTCGGCATTCTCAATCCAGATGCTACAACAATAATTTCATCTGCCTTATAATCATTATCGTTATCCACAATCGCATAAACTTTATCGGATGAACGTGTACCAACAAATAAAATTCCGTTTTCACTTAATACCATAGACCTTGCATTTGGGACATCTGCATAAGTTTCTATTATAAAACCGGGTGGTAAAGTTATGTCACCGATGTTTATCTGTCCGTTATTCGTATCGCAAGAAATTAGTGCAAGTGTTAGAAGACAAATCAACATTGCAAGTTTACTATAGTTATATATTTTCATAGTTCTTACCTCAAGTTTACGATTTTTATTACTTCACATTGAAGCTGAGCAATGTTTTCAAATTTTGAATCAGCTAATAATATTATGAATATTTTTTTATTCGGATCAATCCAAATCGAGGAACCGTTGTCAGAAATATAACCAAAAGAAGAATCCGAAAAATCATTGCAAATATTTACTTCGGAAATGTATGTGCTCCATCCCAATCCCGAATAGCTTTCTGGTAATTGTGGAGCTGTAAATAGTTTTATAGTAGCCGCAGATATGTACTGCTCTCTATCATAATAGCCATTTTGTAAAATCATCTGTACAAAGATTGCCAGATCGTCGGAACTGGAATATAAACCATCAAATCCGGTAACACCATTCATTATCTTTTTTAATAACTTTGATTGTGAAAGATAACTTCCATATTGAAACCGGTTATTATTCATTATGTTATTATTCGAATTTAATTCTTTAGTGATGAGGAAAAACGTATTATCCATTCCAAGCGGTTCGAACAACCTTTCCTTCAGGAAATCGTCAAGCGGTTTTCCGGTAATCTGTTCAACAATTAATTGTAAAATTAAGGAGTTTAATTCGCTGCGGAGTATCTGCCTATCTGATTTGTATTCTAATTTAATTTTTGATAATGCGATCAGTAGATCATCTTTGTTCCAATCGATATTCATCGAATCAATTTCCTGCCCAATACCGGAGTTATGAAGAAGCAAATTTTTAATTTTAATATTATCCTTTCCGTTTCCAATAAAATCATTAAGATGATAGTAAACCTTATCATCCAGTGATAGTTTTCCGTCATCTATTAAAAGCATAACAGCGGAGGTTAATGCGACAGAACTTGTTAGCGTACCTAAATTTAAAACATCTTTTTTTATTAAGCTGTCAGACGTACTTGTAATTTTTCCAAATGAATTCTGATAGATAACATAACCTGCCTTGCCTACGATAAGATCTGCTTTTAAAACTTTTTTATCTTTAATTGAATTAATGATAAGAGTATCAACACTAATAAATGAGCTATTTTTTACTCTATAGGTAAGTTTTGTGATAATAGTATTATCCAGTTTTATACCATAACCTATATGATATTTAGTATTAGGAATCGAAACAGGCAATCTTCCGGTAATGTCGGTTTCGCCGAGCAATGCTTTTAAACAAGCTTGCTGAGATGCAAGTGTATAACTGTATGCATTTAAATATGTACGAGCGATTGGAAAAGAAGATA
>Ga0209988_10001193_pt1 | contig 16811 bp, 21 predicted proteins | sample N075metaG_FD_183115 | JGI IMG/M metagenome (GOLD analysis project Ga0209988, IMG submission 183115) | Deep subsurface microbial communities from Kermadec Trench to uncover new lineages of life (NeLLi) - N075 metaG (SPAdes) (version 2) | ecosystem: Environmental > Aquatic > Marine > Ocean trench... | reverse complement strand
GATGCGCTGTTCGTTATACGTGACCCTGCCTACCGCTCGAACAGTTGTTGAAAGTCGCCGTTTCTCCACAACGGCTGTTTGCACCCCAATCATTTGTTGTTTGAAAGGTGAAACCAGCAGTGATGCCTGTGCAGACTCCATCGCAGAGTGATCGGACATGGGCTTCATTGCCATGCTTGCCATCTCCTGCATGTTCTGAGTGTCAGACTGAAAGACCTCTGTCATGGTCATAAGGGGTTGAACCCCCAGTTTTTCGTTGACCCACCAACAACCCCCAACAAGGGCAATGATCCCAAAGGCTATCGCAATCCAACGGATTGGACTCAGAGAGCGGTCTTGTATCTTCATGAGCACACCTCCCTTTTCACAATTCCGTCCCGACGACTCGTTCCAGTTTTGCCAACAACTGTTCCCAATCAACGACCGCCCGGACTAATGCCAACTGATAGGTGAGCAAGGCACGATCAGCTTCGATGAGATCCAAAAAGTCGGTGCGATCGGTGCGATACCCGGCCATAGCCGCTCTCAACATGAGCTTGGCCTGCGGCAACACGGTGGTCTTATACAGGTTGAGAATTTTTTTCTTTGCTTCTATTTGCGCCATGAGGTCTTGAATCTGGAACCGCGTCTGGTTTTCTAAGGTTCTCTTCCTAAACTGTGCGACTTTCCGGTGCGCCATGGCTTCTCGGACCCCAGCGTCATATTTGGGCTTTGTCCAAAACGCAAAAGGAAGGTTCATCGACACGATACCCCCGAATCCATCATCCGCATTGCGGTTCTGCCAGCGCTGCACCTCCATCCGAAGATGGGGATACGTTTGGAGTTTTGCCAGTTTGATCGTGGAATCGAATTGCTCAACAGCGAGAGCGGCTTCGAGAATTTCGGGTCGTCGCTGAAGGGCTTGGTTCTGAAGATGTTCCAAAGAGAGAGCCCTTGGCTCGCCTATGGGTTTTACAGGGACCCCCAACGGAGCATGGGTCTCACGATTCAGAATGGTGTTGAGTCGAGCCCCTGCCGACTCCTTTTTTTGTTCAAGGATAGGGAGATGCTGAAACCACTTGGACTGTTCCACTTGGGCTTTCAGCACATCGACTTGGGTCCCTTTGCCGACACGGAACTTGGCCGTCGCCGCCTCAAAGAATTGCTTGAGGCGCTTGGCTTCCTGATGATGAATCTCAATGGCTTGGTGGGTATAAAACCATTCATAATAGGTCACCTTCACTGCCGCAATAACTTCACGTTTCTTTCCCGCCAAGCGTTGTTCAGCTTGTTCAACGATCTTCTCAGCGATGTGTTCTTGCTGGGATAACGTGCCAGGAAAAGGAAATTGTTGGGCAAGGCCGTAGATGGTTCTGTCTGACCGAGTCACATTCAACGAATTCGGCGTGTTCCACAGTCGAATAGTGAATTCCGGGTCATCCAAGGAATTGCTTTGGGGAACCCGCTCCTGCATGGCTTCCACTTGGGCTTGTTCGGCCACCAATTCTGGATTGTTTTGAAGGGCTTCTTGAATGAGCGGACCAAGTTTTATGATTTCTTGAATAAAACTCTGGTCCCCTGCCAAGATGTGCCCTGGCAGCCCAAACAAAAGGATGCTGAGCAACAACCATTGCTCGCAAAATCTTTTTGCTCGTTGCATATCATTCTCCAATCCGAACCAGCCCTTCTCTCCTTTTAAAAAATGAGGAAATAGAGAAAGCCAGGCTCGAAAATCTTTCCTGCCACAACAGGAAGATTGGCGTGTAATTTCTTAAATCCGAAAGTTAAGTGGGAAAAGGAAATGCGGGGAGGGTATCAAATACGAAAAACTGAAATGAGGACAAGGATGTCCCCTGGGGGAGGAAGGTACCCTCGTGCAGGTAAGGGGAGAAATAGATCTGTTGTTACAGGCGTGGGAAAGAGATAAGGACCATTCTCGCCCAGAAAGGAATGAGAAAGTCCTCCAGAAGGAATATCAGAGCTAGATTGGACTGCGAGAGATTTAAACCCATCACAAAAGTGCGAGGCTGGCTCTTCACCAGGTTTCGTGCAGTCACTCCCCTGGCTAACTTTCATGCCGCTATAAATCGGAACCAAGCAAGCATAGGCGTTGAAGCTGAAGGAGAAAAAGAGGCCAATCAGGAAGAGCGCCAAAAATTTTTGGAAGGACCGCATATCAATTTTTATTATAGTTTGAAAAGTCATTCCAGGCAAGAAACTGTCCTGCCCGGCAATTTGCCATCTTCAGTGGTTTTTCAGTTAAACACGTTGCGCATACAAACAAATCGTTTGTTTCTCGGAGGAATTACTGGGGATCTGTGGTGAACAGGTCCACACTTCCCTGGCATCAGAAACAGTATTCTTCATTAGTTATAGCGAAAAGTGGCTGCCTTCTCTGTGTTGATTTCTGGTCGAATCAGAGAGCAATCGCAAGTCGGGCATATGATTGTGTTCATTTTTTCAGCTCCTTTACCGGTTTCCGTCCCTTGGTGGACATATCAAGAATCCGAAACCGGACATCCGCCACATAGGAATAAGCCGAGACTTCTTCTCCCACAAACAGGTCAATGCGATAGGTTCCAACTGGCCAGCCACCTTCGGGTTGATCTAAGAAGAAGTATCCGCTACTTTCGTTCAAGCCTAACAAGACCGAATCTGTTCCCATCATTGTATTCGGGGGATGTTGTCCAACCTCTTCAGCAATCCATTGAGTGGTAATTTGCCTGGTATCCGCAGGTGGCGTGGTAACAGCAAAGACCGGATAAATACGGGGTTGGTCTGGGGGAAAAGTATCCCCAGGATCAAGAGGAATATATTCATGGAACCCAGCTTGCAAATCATCCTCGCCGATAGCTTTGGCCATAATGAGCTGGCGAAACCATCCTCGAACAATGTTAACACTGAGATGTAACACTCGGAGAGGAGTCTGGCTTTTTGGGGAAAGGTTCTGGGATGAATCAGGAGGTGGAATCGGAAGACGTTTTTCTTCTAAGGATATTTGTGGCTTGGGGGGCGATGGTGTCGTCAAACCAACAATCGGGGATTCTGAAAGAGTACTGATATGGGTGCGGGCTTTCTGCAGCGCTATTTGAACTTTGGTGAGATCGGGAAAATTCAGAGCATAAAAATCCTGTTCTTTCAAATCCTGAATATCGAACACTTGCTGATAATAGACGATGGCTTTCTCCCATAGTTCCAATTTCGCGAAGGCCTTCCCAATGTGAAAGATGGCATCAGGGTAAAAAGGCGGCTGTTTCGAGCTGAGAAAACTGTCCTGCAATGAGGCAATCGCGTCTTCATACTTTTCGAGTGCCAAGAGTGTCAGCCCGAGGTTATAGTGAGCGAGGTCATCTTCCAGATCTAGTGTGAGAACCGTTCGCCAGGTTGTTTCCGCCTCAGCAAAGTTTCTTGTCTTCATGAATTGCCAGGCGTGTTCCCGGGTTAAGGCCCAACGTTTATAATTTTTCCCTTCCTCTCCATACGGCTGTTTGGTGGTTTCAAAAAAACCCGTGCGACTGCCCATATCGACGGTCCCACCCTGGACGGTGTGCAAAAGATTTTGTGCGGCAATGCGGACAGGCGAACCTGGCGAGGCGTGGGATAACACCCATTGGACTTTTTGCTGGGCGGCATCTGTATTACGGATATCGAATAACGCTCTGGCCAAAAACAATCGATAGGTCAGATGTGTCGGTTTCTTTTCAACAGCACGTCGAAAATATTCGACGGATTCTTCAAATCGTCCCTGTTCCCGGAGCTTTCTGGTTACACGAATTTGAGCCAAGGGATTGTGTGCATCAAGGGCAGCAATTTGAAGGAGAGAATCGAGTTCTAGATTTTGGTCCATACTCAGGCGGTTGAGGAGCGCCCATAAAGCCCAATGCCCCCTCTACCCAATCGGGATCGAGCGTGAGTGCCTGGCGATAGGAAACCATGGCGTCCTGATTCTGGCCGAGAATCATCAACACATCACCACATTTTTTATGAAGAAGAGGGGAGTTCGGATACTGCTGAAGTGCCCCTTGAAGGAGAGTGAGCCCGTCGCGAAATTGAAATTGTTCGAGGAATTCGTCAGCTTCAGCAACGGCTTGTTTGACCGCGGCGGTTGATTGGTCTGTTTCAGCCCAAGAACGATAAGGACTTACACATGTCGAAATGATCAGAAGAACGAACCAGCATGTCAGTCTAGAAATTGTTTTTCCGCATGGGCATGAAGACAGGCTCATGAAATATCAAAAGAACTTGCCCCAGACTTTTTCGGTGACAAACCACAAAGCGCCGCCCCCGGCAAAGATCATAAGAGTGAGCCACAACCAGCCATATGCCCCAAGCCAAAGGATTTCCCATCCGTGCAATGCTGGCAGGATGGCCAAGGCAAGGAAATATGGTCCTGTAAAATAGCAATGCGTCCGTCCGCACCTGGCTGCATTGACCCAACACGTTACCCCCATCCACATCAACGCGCCAAACCACATCCCGGTCCTGATGGATGGATGCAAAAAATTCCCTGCGACGATCAAAAGGACCGGTAGGCCCCAGGCCACCCCATAGGTATGAGCATGACTCAGCAGGTCATTTGATTGAAGGGACGCTTGGCTGTTCATTCGTTTTGAAGGTCTATAAATGTTTGCTCATCTTTGCTTTTTTGATGTCGCTGCTCCTGAATAGGTGGACATGGCGCTGTGCCAAAGGAACAAAAGACACAGCAATCCCCTGTGTTGGGCTTCAGCATCGTTTGGCAACCAGTGCATTCGTAAAAATACTGGCAGGCATCGGTAGGCATAGTCTCGGTCTTTTGTGTCTCGCAATGCGGACATGTAATCGTTGATTCAAGGTGGATATGTTCGGGATCACTCATAATCAGCCTCTATCTCTTCAGGTACAGAAGAAGGAAACCCTGCATTCGTCGTGCTTTCAATCAGAGTTGGAATATCGATTATTTCGTCGTCATAGATTATCACTGCGCGATGTTGTTCATATGAAACTGCGGCTTCTTTTACCCCGTCCGTCTTTTCCAAAGCTTTTCGCACCATCACCGGGCATAAGGGACAGGCCATACTCTCGACATCGAGCGTAACGGTCTGTTCCTCGGCCATCACATTTCCTGAATTCAAAAAAATCCCAATCATGGCTAAACCAACAAGTACGCGTTTCATCGCTTCAATCCTCATAAAAATAGGGGGCCAAGGGCCTCAACGCTAAAGGCTGCCAATATCAGAAGCGTGGCTGTCCAAAGAGCTACTTTGATGACGCGCTCGGATTGGGAAGTGGCACAGGAAGAACCTTCTGGACAATTGGCTTTGGGCTTTCCGTAGACCTTCCAAAATCCCACTCCTAAAAACCCAAGGCTCATGACAAGGAAAATTGGCTGATAGGGTGCCAAAGCCGTCAGGTAGCTGATCCATGCCCCACTGATACCAAGCAGAAGAAATACGAAAGGGGCAATACAACACGTCGAGGCTAAAATCGCCCCAATCAATCCTCCTGTCGCATATACCCCTTTTTCTTTCATCATGGTTTCCTCGTTGTCTAAATCCATGATACAACCTGTAGTGACTATAGATACAAGCGTTTTTAAAAAAAAGGGAAGCAGACATGGTGACCATTGGCGGATTGTCTGAAAAAACCGGCTGTCACATTGAAACCATTCGCTACTATGAGAAAGTCGGGTTGTTACCCAAACCTATGCGCAGTGATGGCGGGCACCGGCTGTACGGGGCGGAACAGGTCAAGCGGTTGGTTTTTATCCGGCGCGGTCGAGAGCTGGGATTTTCCCTGGCGGACATTCGGACTCTTCTCCTATTGGTTGACGGCAAGCGGTACACTTGTCAGCAGGTCAAAACCCTCATGGAGAAACACCTGGGGGATATTCAAAAGAAAATAGCTGATCTGAAAAAGTTACAAAAAACGCTCGCGGATATTTCCGCTCAGTGCCAGGGAGGGAAGGTTCCGAAGTGCCCCATTATTGACGTGTTGTTTGAGGAGAAACGCCCATGAATACTGGGGCTCTATTTATTGGCGTGGCCATCGCTGAAATCCGAAAGTGTTTAAAACCAAAACAAGGGAGTGTCTAAGGTAGGGTGCAATCCGGGCTTTTATGTTTCGGTGGAACAACACCCCGCCTTGCCGAATACGCCCTCGTAAGGGATCTCACCTTGTAGTCGTTTGACGTAATGAGCTGGATCCTTTTGAAACACTTCCGGACAAAAAGGGCATCGGCAAAAAAACACTTCCCATCCCGCGATTTCCATACGCACGGTCCACTGTATCGGTTTTTCCGCTAAACAAGTGGGGCACACAACGAGGTCCCGAGTTTCCTGAAGGTGTTTTGAAGGGTCTTGATCAAAAAGATCGGCGCAACCCTGACAACAAAAGAAATATTCATTGCCTTCGTAATGGCTTGTAGCCCAGCGATCCGCTCCAATTCCCAATCGGATCAAAGAACAACCACAGGTGGGACAAATGACCGTGACTATTGGTTTCGCCGAGCTTGAGATATCACTTGTCATGGCTTTGGCCTTTTTCTGCTTCATTCATTTCAGCACAACAATTTTCTGTTACACTTATTTCCACACAACACGATGATTCCTTTTTTTGGGGAAATAAATCCACCACGTAATCAATCAGTGATTGCAATTTGCTTCTCGTACATTCACAGGCTTCTTCAGCAGAAACGCTTTCTTCTTCTACCTTGTCCCAATCCACATATTTTTTCATAGCAATAACGTGCCTCCATACACCAGAGCCGAAAAAGCGAATATCCCTGCAAACAGCTTCCCGGATTTCTGATTTTGCCCTAAATGTGAATGACCTTGCGCATCATAGCCAATATAGGCGCTCAAGGCCAAAATTCCCATCGAAGCCTGAATTTTTAACACAGGGTCTGTTTCGGAAGTCCATAGAAGAGCCAGCACCGGCAAGGAAAGCACTAGCCCCTTGTATAGCAATCTATCTAACGGAATAAAATGCTCAATTAATTGCATGCTGAACGCAAAGTACCACACTAACGCTATTCCTTGAATCCACCAATCGGAAGCGAACAGAAGTATTGGGAGAATACAGACTAGCGTGCAGAAAACCGCATGACTGAGAGCCATTTTAAAACGTTCCCAATATCCATATTCTAGTGCCTGCATATCCTTATTTTTGGTCAAGCCATTATGTAGAAATTCCTTTAAATCAGAAAAATACACCGGGCCGTATATGCCTTCCCAGCCTTGCTCTGTAAGAGCTTTTCGTTTGACTCCAGGCGCGGACAATTGCGGCAGTATTAACCGATTATGATTGACCCGTTCCCTGACATTGTAAACCTTCAAGTGGGAAAGAACTTCTTCGGCTGTAAAAATACCTTCGGCAGCTGCACACCAGACATTGGTTCCTTTGGTATTGACGACTAACAGGAAACAATCTAAAGCCTCTTTTTCCAGATATGCTTTTAAATGTCTCACCGTATAATCGAAATTACAGGTGACAAGAATGGGAGAAGATTTGTCTGGGTGGCCGATAGCCACTGTTTCAGGTTCGCACGGAAATCGGACAAATCGAAAAAGGGTTTGATAAATGTCTTTAATCCAGCCAATCATTTTTTAATTTCTAAAAGAATGAACATGCCCAACATAAATGATTTGCAGTTGACTATTTTCATACCTGCTTCCCGAACATCCTCATCAAAATTGGAAATCGCGTTGGTTGTGGTTTGAGTGATAACCCACGTAAGAAGCCGCATCGGTATCCTGAATGCATAGTACAAGCATTTGGCTAGAATATTTTCGGGGATCATTTCATCGCCAATAAGAACTTTCCCCCCATTTTTTAACACTCTTTTGATCTGCTTCAAGACATGAATCCGTTCTGCGCGAGTGAGTTCGCTGAAAGTAAGGGTGCTCAAAATAATATCGAATGATTCATCTCCTAAATGCTCATCGAGATTGCCAAGGCTAATATTCAGGTATTTTGCCGAAGGCGAATTTCTCTTTGCCACAGCAAGCATGCCACTATTGGCATCCACGCCCGTCACCTCTGCACCTCGCTCTAGACACATTTGCGCCAGAGTTCCGGTCCCACAGCCTAGATCGAGCACTTGATTTCCGGGGTGAATGTGTTCGGCGATTTGCCTCTTAATTTTCGTCAACGTTCCCAGGGTCAAAAGACTCATCCCTACATCGTAACGCTCAGGGCGGGATTCAAGAATTTTCATGTACACAAACGACATGAGAAGAACCTTCAACAAAAAATCATGGTTTTAAAAACAAGGGCAGCGGTAAATTTGACCACCCAGACCTCTGATCCTAAGCCAATTCCAATGCGAATAGACTTTAGGGCACCTCTAAAAACCGTCCTTTTCCGTGATGGCGGCGTCAGCCGGGTGCTCAAATCCCCATGTATTCGCCCATACACTCCGGTTTTCCGCGCGTGGCTTCCTTGCCCTCACAAAAAATGTCGGGTTTTTAGAGGTGCCCTTTATGCGTTTCCTACCCCTGCTTGTCTTAATATGTCTTCAGAAACGGAACTTATCTCACAGCATTCCAATAATTTTCCGTCCACCACAACCGCGGGAATCCTTTCGATTCCATAAAGGGTCGCCTTATGTTGAACTTCCTTATTAGGGTCCTTGGTTAAATCATAAATACTGACTTCACACGATGGGCAAGCCAAACTTTTCACAAGGTTCACCGTTGACTCACAAATGGGGCAACCACTTGTAAACACCTCAACTGTTCTTTTTGGCATGATGTGGTCTCCTTTATTAAAGTGAAAACCATTTCAAATTAATAACGGAATAATTTAAGCGGTGATATTTTTTTTATGCTCTAAATAAAACTCTTTCATCTCTTTGTTAGCGGATATCGTAGTGGCAAGGTTTGTCATGAAAGAATCTATTTCTTTGCAATTGAGTGTGGCCAGAATGTGATCATCACTGACTTCGGTGAAAGTCCGCATTCCAGTGCAACCTAAGGACATGCCAAAAGGCGATTTATCTAAGGTAGTTGGAATCACCGCGCAAGCCGGACGACCCAATGCCATGGATTGCATGCTGTCGGACCATTTGCAACATCCCAATACCTCGTTATAAATCATGGCCTGAGAAGGTTTTAACCACATCAGAATCAATTGAGGTTCCACTGGAAAATCTTTTAACGGTCCATACACCACCCCAGCTTTTTTCTCTTTAATGGTTGGAATGTGTGCTGGCTCATCTTCTGACAAGTAAGAGCATTCGCACATTTTTTTCACCAAACCACTCAGTTGTTCCTGTACCTCTTTGGGCATTTCGAACCCCAACACCATGGCTCCTATCGGACAGTTAAAATGCTTAGCTGCCGGGGCATAGAACGTTTTTTTCTCTGCAATGCGCCAAAAGGTGCAGAACGAGGGAAATTCTCCTTCGATAGATTCCACTCCCTGTGGTTGATCATCAACAAGGGCCATCGCTATCGGAGCAATATCAAGCCCAAATGCTGAGGTGATCTCCTGATTCGTTTTTGCATTGTCCATGTTTGCCTCCAAAAGCTAGGGTTTTAAAGAGTGGGAATTTCTATCTCACCAGTGAAATTTATGGTTTAGGTCGACGGGTTCTTATTCAGAGTCTTTTCTCGTCTTTTGTTAATTCGCTCGCGATGATTGCTTTCAATCAACTATTGGCAGAAAGAAACTTTCCCCAAACTATTTCTGTGAACAACCAGAGGGTCACGGTACCGACTATGATCGAAAGGCCTACCCAACTCCATCCATTCTCACCAAGGCTTACGATGTGGAAGCCATGAAGTATCGTCATTAAGGCTACCAGTAGGAAAAATGGGCCGGTGAAATAACAGTGGGTCCGCCCACACCGCGTTGCATTGGCAAGGCATGCGACACCTTTCCACACGAGGGCTACGGTCCACATGATGGTTCTGATGAATGGGTCCATAAAAATTCCAATAATCAGGATAACACCAGGCAATCCCCATGCGAATGCATAGATCCTGGAATCACTTACCCAATCCTTTGATCGACAAGATTCTATGTTTGGCATTGGCTTGGCAGACTAGATTTCCTCATGTGTCTAACCTATGATAAACCCTGTAGTAACTACAGATGCAAGAGGATTTTTTGTATAGAGGGGCAAATGGTTACGATTGGGGCATTATCCAAGCAGACAGGATGTCATATCGAGACGGTCCGGTATTATGAGCGGATTGGAGTGTTATTCAAACCTCCGCGCACTGAAGGAGGACACCGACTGTATGGAAGGGAGCACATTAAACGGTTGATGTTTGTCAGGCGTAGCCGGGAACTTGGTTTTTCGCTTGGCGAAATTCGTACGCTTTTAAAGCTGGTTGACGGAAAACAATACAGGTGTCGGGAAGTAAAAGCACTCATGGAGGAGCACCTTGGAGATATCAAAAAGAAGATCTCTGATCTGAAGAGACTGCAAAAGACTCTCGCGGATATTTCATCACAATGCGAGGGAGGGATGGTTCCTGAGTGTCCCATTATCGATGCACTGTTTGAGGAAAAACACCCATGAATACGATTGCAGTATACGTTGGTGCGGCGATAGCTGAAATCGGCGGATGTTTTGCCTTCTGGACATGGCTCCGGTTGGGTCGGTCGCCTTGGTGGGGAACAGTGGGTACCGTGAGCCTTGTTATCTTTGGAGTGTTATTGACACGCTCCGAAGTGGCTTTTGCCGGGCGGGCGTATGCTGCCTATGGAGGAGTGTATATTGCGGCTTCGCTGTTGTGGCTATGGGGTGTAGAAAGGGTTGTCCCTGATTTGTGGGATGCTGTCGGAGCCGGGATTTGCCTTGCTGGAGCCGCCTTAATTCTTTGGGGACCACGGCCTCTGTAAAACCTGGGATTATCTCTCAGGATTCCAATACGGCATATGAGAAAAGGTAGATTTCTCACGTTCTTTTTTGGGGAGATACGTAGGGTAAGTATCAGCCTGGGCTCAGTTGTTTTTCTCCCATCGCCCTCCCGGTGGACGTTGCCGCATAGCAGCGAAATTGATCAAGTCAAGTAAGTCTGACCCCGATTCCTATTTCTGTGTTGTCGATTGTGAGAAGTCTTTAAGCCCTCTTTCGCAAAGAGGGGCAGGGGGGATTTAATGCGGGTCCAGATGCACGATACCCTCGATGGCAGAGGGAAAATCTCCCCCCACCCCTCTTTATCAAAGAGGCGAGTTCAGTCGACTTGGCAAGTCTGCATCGGTGAGTCTCATCCTCGTTATTCTCCACTACATTTCACTAAGAACATACGATGGGACAGGTGGTTTGGACACACTTAATAAATTTCTGAATTCTATAAGTGGCATCGTTTGGGGCCCCCTGATGCTGACTTTTTTAGTCGGGGTCGGAATCTATTTGACCATAGGGTTGCGGGCCATCACCTGGCGAAGGCTGCCCTATAGTATACGACTCCTTTGGCGCAGTCGCGTTTCCAGTCCGGGTGACCGAGGAGACATTACTCCCTTTCAAGCACTCATGACGGCTCTTTCCGCTACCGTGGGCAGCGGCAATATTGCCGGTGTGGCAACGGCTATTTTTCTAGGTGGCCCCGGGGCGGTTTTCTGGATGTGGGTCACGGCTCTATTCGGAATGGCCTCCAAATATGCCGAGGCAGTCCTGGCTGTCCGTTTTCGCGAAGTCGATGAATTAGGCAATCATGTGGGGGGACCCATGTATTATATTCAAAATGGTCTTGGAGCTCGCTGGCGTTGGCTGGCCATTCTGTTTAGCCTTTTTGGTGCTTTGGCGGCTTTTGGGATTGGTAATACTGTTCAGGCCAATACCGTCGCGCTCGCAGTGGAGTCCTCATTGCATGTGCCCGTGTGGGTGTCGGGCCTGGTCATGGCCCTTTTCACCGGAGCAGTCATTATTGGTGGTGTTCGCCGTCTGAGCAAGGTGGCCGCGACATTGGTGCCCTTCATGGCCATGTTCTATATTGCCGGAGCCCTTATCATCATTCTGCTTAACCTGGAACAGGTCCCGGCGGCCTTGATGACCATCATTCACCATGCGTTCACTGGAACCGCAGCGGCTGGAGGTTTTGCCGGAGCCACGGTGCTGATGGCGATCCATTTTGGAGTGGCCCGTGGCCTTTTTTCTAACGAAGCAGGGTTGGGCAGCGCACCCATTGCTCATGCAGCCGCAAAAACCAACGATCCCGTTCATCAGGGACTGATCGCCATGCTGGGTACGTTTATTGACACTATTGTGATCTGCACTATGACGGCCCTGGTTATCATCCTGACAGGGTCTTGGACCAGCGGCCAAACTGGAGCCGCTCTTACCTCTGCCGCCTTTAACTCCGGATTAGCCCAAGGTGGTGGAGTGGTCGTCACCGTGGCTTTGATTTTGTTCGCATTCACCACTCTATTAGGATGGAGTTATTATGGCGAACGATGCGCGGAGTATTTGTTTGGCGTGCGCGTGATTCAACCGTTTAGAATCGTATGGATCATCGCGATTCCCATAGGAGCCATGGGGGATTTAGGAGTAATATGGACGATCGCCGATATCCTGAACGGGCTCATGGCTATTCCCAACCTCATTGCCCTCTTGGCCTTAAGCCCGATCATTTTTCATCTCACCCGCCAACATTCAATGATGAAACGTCCACGGCCCTGACACTCCACAACCCAAGGGAATCCCTTTGGATATGTCGTAGGGGAATACGTGGCGATGTGAAAGAAAGTGATGTTCAATTGGTGCCAATCTTGGCTATGTGGTGGTCTAACCTAAAAACAGCAGTTGGATCACGAAGGTCTGCCCAACCCCTTGTAAATGTTCACATTGGCTCATCACCCAAAAAGTGACCGCACAATTTTTACCTTCCCTATGCGCATCAGTGGCTTGTACAGCATTTTCGCACTCAGCTACTGATTTTAGGTTGAAACGCGAAGAGTGAAAAAAACTACCGACCTGATGGCTCATGGCATTCCTAAGCATCAAGCCATCGAGACTCATCTCCGCATCATAAAACAGATTCTGAAGGTAGGGTACATTCCCAAAATATACTTGGGTGGACCTATGCTCCCTATGCTAAGGGTTCGCGAAATAATCACTTTCTGGAATTCGCGTCTAGATTTATGTCAGATTGGGTTGATCTGAGGGAGCACAACCGCAAGCGTAGCCAATCCTACGCTGAGGATTGGGCGAGTGAAGATCGGCCTAAGCTGGCCCAAAGATGGGATGCGAAAATGGGAAGAGATTATTTCGCGATCCCTAAGAAGAGAATGGTATGATGGTAAGAGCTACCCTTGATTCTCTGTGAGGTATGCGTATGTCTCGTCCCGGTGCTTCCCTTAAGACGGTAGGATTCCTCACCTTTCTCTCCCTCGTGTTGGGGTTTCAGCTAGCCTGGTCTTTCTCGATTCGTGAGCCGAAAGCCGCTAGTGTTCATCAATCAGGCCAACACATTTCGGTTGACCTGGAATTGAATGATCTTCCGGGTGTCACCAAAGTGAACTACTATTGGTATGGGGAAGATGAAGACATGCTGAAGGCCTTGGCCGAGAAAAAGTTAGCCCTCGTTGCGACCGCAAAAAGTCAGCCTCCCTTTGGCGGGACCATCGTGGTACCCGAAGAGGCGATCGGGACATATCGGTTGCTCGCGGTTGCCGAACAAGGTGGAAGACAATCTCAACATACATCCCTGGCCATCTTCGATGAAGTTCTGATTCACATCGAGCCGAATGCCAAGCTTCTGGACATCGATTTCCAGACAGATAAACCCCTTCGATTCGGCCGGGCGGGTGGGATTCGGGTCTATGACCAAGTAGACTCGTTGGGAAAGACATTTGAATTGCCAGTGATGGGGGAATTCTCCGACGGCATCACACGTGCCATTCGTTGGCATACCGCAGGGACCACCTACCAATCAGCCAATGAACAGATCATCACAGTGAATCAGGATGGTGTACTTCGTCTGATGGGAAACGGGGAGACCGTGCTCACCGTGAAAAACCGGAATCACGAGGCCACCCTCAATATCCTTGTCGAGATCAATGAAGAACCCAATGAACCTCCTGTTTCGAATGCGGGCAGCACGCAAACGGTTTTTGCCGGAGAACGAGTGACCTTACGTGGCTTGTCCAGCTACGATCCCGATGGTGGTTCACTCCAATACTACTGGGCACAGGTACGGGGAAGCAAAGTCCCGCTGCTTGATCCGTATTCGAGTAAAGCAACATTTTTGGCCCCCTTTGTGGTGGAAGAACGGACTTTCCGCTTCACACTCAGAGTGACCGATGTTCGAGGCGCGGATAGTCTAGTGGCCTCTGTCGACATCATCATCCAGCCATAATCTGCAACGGAGAAGGGTGATGCTCAATCGGAGAACGGGCCGGTATTGGATCAGGACTTGCTGTCAGACTTGGGTACATTGTCTAACCCCACTCACCCTCCCGTGAACAAAACTTACCGGAAGATGAAGGCGAAGAAGACGCTGCACCGCAGCGAAGTTGCTCAACGGAAGCAAGTCTGACGCCAATTCGTCGATTCATGGCCGTCTTCGATCCGGATCGCGTCATGCCTCCGATGAGCATCTGGTTTGACCCCCAAACTCCGCGATGGCCTCTTCGTCCACATGCTACGCGACTCGGCTATAGGGACCTCGTTTGCAAGGTAAAGTCGGTCGGTATATAATGAGTTGGTCAGACTAGACCAACTAATGGAGGGTCTCTATGAAAACGGTCAATGTGTATGAAGCGAAGACTCATCTTTCTCAATTACTTGATTTAGCGGCCTCGGGGGAAGAGGTGATTATTGCCCGGGCTGGAAGACCAATGGCCAAGCTCATTCCTTACCAGGTTAAACAACAGTCGAGGAAGCCAGGCTATTGGAAAGGTCAAGTCAAAATCGCCAAGGATTTCGATGAACTCCCTGATGATCTCTCTCGGGCTTTCCGGGGCGAAGCCGGGTGAAACTTTTATTAGATACTCATGCTTTACTCTGGTGGTTGAGCGATCATAAGTCCCTCACAACCAAAGCTACCAAGGCGATCAAGGATGGGGGGAATGATATATTTGTTAGTGCAGTAACGGCATGGGAAATTTCCATCAAACGAGCTTTGGGGAAATTGAAGGCTCCAGATGATCTGGAAGAAGCCTTAGAAGCGAATCGCTTCAATCATCTTCCGATCTCCATTCGGCATGGACTTGTTGCGGGAAGTCTCCCTCGTCACCATGATGATCCATTTGATCGCATGCTTATTGCCCAAGCCCAAACTGAACAATTAACGATAGTCACGCATGACGTCCGAATGAAACAGTATGGAGTATCCATCCTTTGGACATGAGGGGATTTTGTAAATAGGGGAAGACGCCGCACAGCAGTGAAGTTACTCAACTTAAGTAAGCCTGACGCCGACTTCTGCTGTTGCTCGACTTTGCGCCCCAAGAGGTAGAGAAAACGACGCCGGTCTATGTCATCAAGATAGATAGCCTGCCGCCCATTCCCACGGGCCGTCACATGATAGAGGGCACCTCATACTCTAATCGCAGTTGTCGAGCCATAGGTGGGGAAGCCTAATGAAAAAGATATATAAGATCAAGCAATGACCCCAAATAGGGCACCCATAATGCTGCAGATGGGCCATTGCTACAAATATGGAACCCAAGGAGTGTTCTAAACCGTCATCTAGATCTAAGTATGTGGAAATGCACTCTCTCTCATAGATCTTGCGGTCATCGACACTATCTACCTTCATTGAATCAAAGAATCGTTTTAGTGAACTATTGTATCCCCATTGTGAACTTGCGTGTCCTCTCCAAAGAAACTTTCTCTCACCAGCAAACTGGTTCACCTCACCCACAAGTTCCGCGAAATGTGAAACCGTCCTCGTTCTCATCGTACACCTTTGGTTTATTCCACTGGCACTTCGCTTTTCTAATGCGATACTGCCTGACACCTAACGATTAAGCTCAGCCGCGCCGCTTTTTGGCGTCGGCTGGAGTGCCTTGTTATGCGCTACTCCTCATCGAAGTAATCTGAGTCGACTTTCTTAACCTCATATTTACCTACGGTAGACACGCCGACATTGTGTTCTGCCATTAACGATGAAAGTCGACTACCATCTACCAGAATAATTTTCGATTCAATCATGGACGCATACTCGACAGCTTCTTTAGAAAAACTGGATGTTGTAATAAAAACCCCTTTTCTGCACCGTTGGCCTTGGAGGGCTCCCGCAAATTTCTGAATTTCCGGTCTACCAACTGTTCCTTCCCATCGTTTTGCCTGAATATATATGACATCAAGACCAAGACGGTCTTCGTTAATGATGCCATCTATTCCACCATCACCACTTTTTCCAATGGCACGACCAGCGTCTTGCCGAGTGCCGCCATACCCCATGTTGACTAGGAGATCCACGACTAATTTTTCGAAGAAGGACGGCGATGAATCTGCTATGGAATCTAGTATTTCTTGCTCTAGGTTTTCCCTAAGTGTCCGGTATGCAGATGCAAGGGAATCTTCGGGTGTCTCAGAAGAAGGTGATTCAGTAATTGTTTCTTCTGCTGCATCATTCGTCTTTTCTTTTCTTCTGGCCTTGAACTCCATAAATTCCGGATACCGCTCTAGAACACTAATATTTATTAATTTGGGATTTTCTGACAGAAGTTCGATGCCTTGGCTCGTGATATTAAAGTATCCCCGCTTAGGAGAGGCGAGTAATCCTGCTTGTTTTAAATAGGACCGCGCCCAACCCACTCGATTATTGAATACTGCTTGGTTTCCGCTAGGGAGTAATTCAGTTCTTTCTTCATCGGTGAGTCCAAACTCATCCGCCAATTCATCCACAGTAGTACGAAATTTGTGCTCTTTTTGGTCAGAAGATAGTCGC
>Ga0209988_10001189_pt1 | contig 16840 bp, 18 predicted proteins | sample N075metaG_FD_183115 | JGI IMG/M metagenome (GOLD analysis project Ga0209988, IMG submission 183115) | Deep subsurface microbial communities from Kermadec Trench to uncover new lineages of life (NeLLi) - N075 metaG (SPAdes) (version 2) | ecosystem: Environmental > Aquatic > Marine > Ocean trench... | reverse complement strand
GATTATGCTCAGTCGGGCGCCTTGTTGAGTGTCGTATGGGATGAAATTCAGAAACTAAAAACCGTTCTTAATTTAAAACACAATGAACATCTCAGGTCAAAATTTACAGCGGACTTTATTCAGACCGTCGGCATTAAAGAAGTGATTGAATAACGCATTTCTAAAATGCGTGGCTGCTACCGGAGAGTAAAATGTTTTTAAAGAATATGAAGATTAAATTCAAAATGCTGGTGTCTTTTGTAACGGCAATTGTGGGTGTAATGACAGCGGTGATGTTGATCACAACCAACCTTACTGAAAAAGCCGTTACAACCAATTTGAACTCCTCGCTTGAAGTGATGAGCCATGCAATTGCAAACTCAGTCGTGGCCGGATTGGATTTCGGTGACCAGAACGAGGTAAATTCTGCGGTTAGTTCTTTTACCAGCCAGGAGCTGTTTTCGTTTATCAGTGTCACGGATGCAGAAGGTAAGGAGATTTTTCGCTACCGTAAAAATGGTTTAGAGAAGCTCGCGGCCAATCAATTAGCGGATCTCGCAGCTGTTTCCGACGAAATGTTCAGGCAACTGCCTGTTGAGTCAAATGGCGCTAAAATCGGCATGGTCACGGTTGGGATTTCGCTGGCGGAAAGAAACCAGATATTGAGCTCGACCCGCAATTCCACAATCATACTGGCGCTCGCAGTCACGGCAATTTTTGTTATCATCACGATGTTTGTTGCCAACATGATTTCCAAGCCGATTAATACGATAACAGATATTTCCAAAAAATTTGCACAAGGCGATTTAAATCAAAAAATTACCATTCAAAGCGGCGATGAAATTGGGTCACTTGCAGACTCGTTCCGGGAAATGGCCGCGGCGCAAAGAGAGAAGGCCGAAATGGCTAACCAGATAGCACAGGGCAATCTTTCGGTGGAGATCAAGGTGGTTTCCGAAGACGATACATTGGGCAAAGCCATGATGACTATGAAAGAAAGCTTGAGCAACATGTCTTTAGATCTCTATGGCACCATTGAGGCGCAAAAATCCGGTGACTTAGACGCACGCTGTGAACCGGGCAAGTTCCAGGGTGCTTACGCTGATTTACTTGAAGGCGTTAACGATGCTCTGGATGCCGTTATCAACCCGTTGTCGGATGGCATTAATATTCTTCATGAGTATGCTGCAGGTAATTTGAAAAGTCAGATGCGTGTGTTACCGGGAAAGCAGTTTATTTTGACCGAAGGGTTGAACACCATCCGCAAAAATCTACAATCCTTGATTGATGAAGGAACCATGCTTTCGAAGTCGGCAGAAGAAGGCCGTTTGCAAATCCGGGGCGACGTTACGAAGTTTGAAGGCGGTTACCGTGAAGTCATTCACGGCATCAATAACATTGTTGAAAATATTTTAAAGCCGGTCAATGAAGCGACTGACTGTTTAAAAGAAATGGCCACCGGAAACTTACGGGTTTCCGTTACCGGCGACTATCAAGGCGATCATGCCATTATGAAAGATGCCACGAACCGCACGCTTGATGTTTTAAATGAGGTATTGAGCCAGGTTTCGCAGGTCGTTGATGAGGTTGCTTCCGGAGCCGGACAAGTGTCGACCTCAAGCTACTCGCTTTCCGATGACGCGACCAAACAAGCCAGCGCCATACAGCAGATAACTGCTTCATTAGCAGACATTGCTTCTCAGACCAAGAAAAACGCTGAAAACGCCGAGCAGGCAAATCAAATTGCGGGATCCACCAAAAATAGTGCCGAGGAAGGCAACAAGCAGATGAAGAACATGCTCAAAGCAATGACTGAGATTAATACGTCATCTGGCGAAATTTCAAAAATTATTAAATCAATCGATGAGATTGCTTTCCAGACCAATCTGCTGGCTTTAAACGCGGCGGTTGAAGCAGCCCGGGCAGGCGTGCATGGTAAAGGCTTCGCAGTTGTTGCAGAAGAAGTTCGCAACCTGGCCCAAAGAAGCGCCAGAGCTGCCCAGGAAACGGCACAGCTAATTGAAGACTCGGTCAATAAAGTTGAAAACGGCTCTAAAATCGCCAACATGACTGCGAAAGCATTAACTGAAATCGTCACGGGCGTTACCAAGGTGTCGGATTTCATTGGCGAAATCGCCAGCGCATCGAATGAGCAGGCGCAGGGGCTGGATCAGATTAATGCCGGCATGGCCCAGGTCGAAAATGTGACTCATACGAACACCGCCCACGCAGAAGAAAGCGCTTCTGCGGCTGAGGAATTATCGAATCAATCCAGCAGCTTAAAGACTATGTTAAGCAGGTTTAAATTAAAGAATCGGGAAAACTTTGATGAGAAACCTGCAAACGATTCCGGCAACATTACGGTCGTTAATGAAAACGCTAACGCAACGGAGCAAGATGCCTGGAGTTTCTGAAAAACTTCCTGTTATCCAAGTTAAGACCAACGATCTGATTCCTTTAAGCGACAAAGAGTTTGCGCTTATCAGGGACCTGGTTTACAGCAGGTTTGGGATAAATCTGACAGAAAAAAAACGCTCGTTGATTGTCGGAAGATTGAATAAGATACTGCGGGAAAACGGCATCAAGAGTTTTCAGGCATATCATAATTATGTTCTTGCTGATAAGACCGGGCAGGCCCTGAGCAAAATGGTTAATAACATTTCGACCAATCATACATTTTTCTATCGGGAGAAGGCCCATTTTGACTACATGCTTGACACGGTTTTACCTGATCTGGTTAGCCAGGCCAAAAAGAGCGGCAAAAAAGTTTTTCGTATCTGGTGCTCTGCGAGTTCCTCCGGAGAGGAACCTTATACTTTGGCCATGCTGCTTTGTGAATATTTCAAAAGTGATCTGGCTTCGTGGGATGTTGGAGTGTTAGCCACGGATATCTCTATCGATATTCTGGAAACCGCTAAGAAAGGAATCTACCACGATGGCAATGTTTCACAACTACCGGATGCTCTGAAAAATAAATACTTTAATAAGCTTCCGGAAGAGAAGTGGGAAGTCAAGAATCAAATTAAAGAATTGGTACTTTTCAGACGACTTAATCTTATGCGCAATGAGTACCCGTTTCGAGGAAAATTTCAGGTCATATTTTCGCGGAATGTGATGATATATTTTGATGAACCTACGCGGCAATCTTTGGTCAAACGCTACCATCGTTATTTGGAGCCGCGAGGTTATCTGTTCATCGGTCATTCTGAAACCCTGGGAAGAAATAATAGCCTCTACCGTTTTTTGAAACCGGCGGTTTATCGAAAGGAACCCATAAATTGACTAAGAAGGTTCGAGTATTAGTGGTCGACGATTCCGCAATAGTTCGGGGGATCCTTTCGAAAGGTCTGGAATTGGATCCAGATATTGAGGTGGTGGGCAGCGCTTCAGATCCTTATTTTGCCAGGGACAAGATTATGAAATTGCGGCCGGACGTCCTGACACTGGATGTTGAAATGCCGAAAATGGATGGGGTTGAATTTCTCCGTCGTTTGATGCCGCAATATCCTCTGCCAACTGTGATGGTCAGCTCTCTTACCGAGCGCGGCAAAGAGATAACCCTGCAAGCTTTGGAAGCGGGAGCGGTTGATTTCGTCACTAAACCAACCACGGATATCGCCCGCGGCTTGAACGGTATGTTAGATGAGCTACGCTCGAAGGTCAAAATTGCTTCCAGGGTAAATGTCAGCTCATGGAAAAATAAGCAGTATAAGCCTGCTAAGACTTTATCAACAAGTTACAGCGCACTGGCTGAATCCACGGACAAAGTGATTGCTATCGGGGCGTCAACCGGCGGCACCGAAGCTATTCGGCAAATTTTAACGCAGCTTCCCGCAAATGTTCCTGGGGGAGTCATTGTACAACACATGCCGGCAGGGTTTACCAGCATCTTCGCCAAAAGCCTGAATCAACAGTGTGCGATCACAGTTAAAGAAGCTGAGACGGGAGATCGGGTGATGCAGGGAAGGTTTCTAATTGCGCCAGGAAGTTTTCATATGACCGTAAAACGGTCGGGAGGTATTTACGAGGTTGAATGTAATAAGAACGAGAAAGTGTGCGGCCATCGGCCTTCTGTTGAAATTCTTTTTCAGTCGGTCGCAAAGTATGTTGGCAAAAATGCAATCGGGGTTATTTTGACCGGAATGGGAAATGACGGAGCTGACGGGTTGGTTTCTATGCGGGAAGCAGGCGCCCTTACGATAGCGCAGGATGAGGCTACAAGCGTCGTTTTCGGAATGCCAAAAGTAGCATTTGAACGAGGGGGGACCGATAAATTAGTTCCCTTGCATAAGGTTGTGAGTGAAGTGATGAGTATGCTTTCGGAGAAAAACCAATGAATGTGATCTATGTAGGTGTGGGCGAATATGAGGTATCTAAAACGCCCGGAGAAATTGTAAAAACTTTGGCTTTGGGCTCGTGCGTTGCAGTTGTCATTTTAGATCCGAAAAATAAGTTGGTGGGTCTGTTGCATGTCGCCTTGCCTGAATCTTCTATCAATAAGAAACGGGCCATGGAAAGACCCGGCATGTTTGCCGATACCGGCATTCCTAAATTGCTGGATGAAATAAAAAAATTTGGTTACGACGGAAAGGGCGGATTGATTGTAAAACTTGCCGGAGGTGCAAGTATCATGGATCCAAATAACACTTTTAATATTGGTAAGCGTAATGTTCTGGCAATTCGAAAAATTCTCTGGCGGTTTCGCCTCGGGGCGATCGCTGAAGATGTCCGCGGAAATATCAGCCGGAGCGTTTCAGTCGATATGAACACAGGTAAAGTCATTGTCACTTCGCCAGGGAGAGGGGAGTGGGAACTATGAGCATAATAGAACAAATTACACAGCGAATTAAAGAACACCCGTTACCGTCAATGGTGGCATTTGAAATATTGAAAACCATTGAAGATGAAGATCACTCTTTGAAAGATGTTGTTAAGTTGGTGGAAAACGATGCCTCTCTGACTTCAGAAGTTCTAAAGATGGCAAATTCTGCGGCTTATTACCGCGGCCAACCGGTGACGACCATTAGCAGATCTGTCCTGCTCATGGGAGAGATGATGGTCGTGGGAGTGGCGATTTGTGTTTCTACATCAATTATTTATCAAATGCCCCTCGATGGCTATGAAAGTCCTGAAGGTGAACTGTGGGACCATTCGCTGCGAAGCGCGATTGCATGTCGGGAACTGGCTAAGTTTACAAAGGGGAAAGTGAATCCTGGCCTGGCTTTTACCGCGGGTTTGCTGCACGATATCGGTAAATCTATTATTTCTGAGTTTTTAGTCGGCAGTACGAAAGAGATGACTGATTTATGCGCAAGCAGGGAAGCGGCGGACTATATCGAAGCCGAAAGAAGAGCCGTGGGAACCGATCATTGTGAAGTTGGCTACACACTTGTGCAAAAGTGGGGGTTACCGGAGATGCTTTGCCTGGCTCTTCGTGATCATCACCATCCGTCCAAAACCGAAAATCAGTATAAACATCTGGTTTACACGGTTCATCTCGGCGATATTATTTCCATGCTAGGCGGCGCGGGCACCGGATCCGACAGCCTGGCTTATACAGTGGATAACGAATATGAACAATATCTCAATATTCAGAAAGATGAGTTAAGTTTGATATTATTAAAAGTTGAAGAAGATTTTACTGAACTCAAAGAGACTTTAATGTCATAAGGGAAGATTTGAATGATTAAAAAGATAATCATTGCAGACGATTCCGCAACTGCGCGGATGATCATTAAAAGGTGTCTGGAAATCGCCGGATTCTTTGATGTCCAGATGATAGAGGCGAATGACGGCCAGGAAGCGCTAAGCCTGGCTCAGGAAAACCAGCCCGATCTGCTAATCACAGATCTAAACATGCCGAATATGGACGGCCGCACTTTATTAAAACATGTTAAAGCGAGCCCACGCTTGAATTCAATGCCCGTTCTGGTTATATCCAGCGCCAGTAACGAGGCCATGGAAAAAGAGCTTGTTGAACTGGGAGCCTTTGCTGTTGTTAATAAACCGATAACACCGACCAGCGTTTCTAAAGCGCTGCAAAATATAATGGAAGAAGATAACCAAGAAAACCAGTGGGGTTAATCAAATGATAGAAACGATGGATAATATTCAAACAAAACTGGCGGTGGCTATTTCTCAGACGATGGAAAATATAACCTTCGAAGATGTAGAAGTCGTAACTGATGAGACGATAGATCCTTATCTCGGGGATGATAAACTCTGGGCGGTTTTACCGGTGGTCGAACCTTATGCCGGCGAATTGGTACTGGAAGTTTCGATGGCGTGTGCCAAAATTCTCTTAGAGGGAGCCTACGGAGAAATAGATGCTGAGCCCTCTCTTGAAGGAATGCAAGATCTTGTTGGGGAAATTCTCAACACACTTACGGGAAGGTTTCTGGATGAGCTAACACCATCCGGGCAAACATTTCAGCTTGGCTTGCCCAGAAAAGGCAGGGGCGAGTTGCCGAAATTCGATGATGAGATTACTTCCATCTTATTGAGTGTCGGAGAGCACTATTTAAATACAACCGTGGTGGGCAAAGATTTGCAAAGAGCTAACGATAATTAACAATAAGGAGTTTGACCTAATGAAAGTTTTGATTGTTGATGATTCTGCTGTGATGCGTAAGATAGTGATGAAGGCGCTGATGGAAGCCAGGCCACACCGATCTTGTCGAAGCGGCAGACGGTAAAGAAGCCCTGTCGAAAGCCGGGGATGTAGATGTGATATTTACAGACTGGAATATGCCGGTCATGGATGGACTCACTTTTGTAAAAGAGTTCAGGAAAGGTTCTAATGTTCCTGTTGTAATGATTACAACTGAAGGCGGGCAAAAAGAGGTTCTTGAAGCAATGAAGTCAGGTGTGACTGATTATATCGTAAAGCCGTTTACACCGTCAATTCTCGTTAGCAAGTTAGAGTCTCATATAAAGAAATAATGGATTAAACGAAAAAATGGAGACTCAATTATGAATAATAATATTGTAGCAAATGAGAACCTCATTCAGGATTTTATCGATGTCACCGAGGAGGTTCTGTCGACCATGGCCTCATTCGAGATTAAAGCGATCGAGGTGCAGGAAATTAACGCTAATGGTCACAGCAAAGATGTAACGGCCTGTTTTGATATCACCGGTATTCTCGGGTTTTCCGGGGGTCGTAAAGGGTCGCTTTTGATCTCATTTCCAAGAAACATTGCGTTTGGAGCCGTCGGTGGAATGCTCGGCATTGAATTTACTGAAATTGATGCCGATGTCAGAGACGGGGTTAGTGAGTTGGTGAATATGATTGCCGGAGGCGCCAAAACCAAGCTTCAAGCCAAAGGGATTGATTTTGAGCTTTCCATTCCGAATACGGTAATCGGACAACAACACCAAATCACCGCCGGCGCTTCTGCCACCAGAACGCGTGTTGATTTTGACTCGGATTTAGGCAGCTTTTTTATTGAAGTAAATTTGAAAGAGGACTAGAAAGGGAGATGATTAACAGCCGTACAAAGATCCTGATTGTCGATGATGAACTTATCTCAAGACGGATCCTGGAGAAAATTATCCGCGATCAATGGAAATGCGATCTTTTTCTTGCCGACGATGGTTCAGAGGCTTTGAAAATTATGCTAAAAGAGTGCCCCAGTTTGGTGATTTTAGACATGATCATGCCTTTTATGAATGGTATTCAAGTTCTGCAGACTATGCGCAAAAGCGCCAAGCTTTCCAAAATCCATGTACTGGCATATACAGCAGTTGATGATAATAAAATTGTCAAACAAGTTCTAAAGTACGGCGTGCTCGACTACATGGTAAAGCCGGTTGATAAACAAGCTTTTATAGTTAAATTAACCAAGTTGTTTGAGAAGATTAATTAGTTTCTATTGAAATGGCCCAGGAAGCATTAAGCCAGAGCGAAATAGATGCTCTGCTGACCCAAACCCAGAATGTAGAAGAGGATGGTGGTGAAGAACAGCCGGTTCCAGTAAAAGAAAAAGCTGTTTTCTCGTTTAATTTCAGAAAGCAAAAAAAATTCAACAAAAGCCAGTTTGTACTGCTGGAAAGCATTCACAAAAGGTTTTTGCGAAATTTTGAAATCACCCTGACCAACCTGCTTAATCGCCCGCTAATTGCCACTTTGGCGGCTGCCTCCGAACTTTCTTTTGGTGACTGTATGGAGTCATTTTCTTCACCTACCTGTCTGTATGTCCTTAACGTGGATGACGGCAAAGGCAAGTTTTTATTAGAAATCGATCCAAATTTCGCTTTTTTTGTTATCGACAAAATTCTTGGCGGCGGCGCTAAAGATTCTGTAACTATGGATCGTGAGTTAAGCTTGATTGAAGAGAGGATCATGCATCGTGTCGTAAGTTTGATCCGGTTGGACTTGAGAAACGCCTGGGAAAGGGTTTGTTCCGTGGAGTTTGAGATAGAGGCATTTTTCGCCCAGCCTGACTATGTTCAAGTTATTGCAAGTAGTGAGACGGTTATCATGGTTTCCATGGACATAAGAAGCGGCGACAAAGTGTTAGGGTACGTGAATCTTTGTCTACCAAGCACGTTCTTAGAATTAATGCTGCATAAATTTGATACGACAAGTGATTCATTAAGTCGCTCTCCGGAACAATACGAAATAGACCAGAAAGATATCGGGTACCAGGTGATGAAGTCGATATTGCCGATAAAGGCTGTTTTAGGCGAGACGGAGATGAATATAAAGGACGTCTTGAATTTGGAAATCGGGGATGTGATTTACCTGCCCACGGAAAAGAATAGTCCTGTCGATATCTTTGTCGGGGATCTGAATTTGTTTAAAGCCATGCCCGTAAAAAAAGAAAATACCCTCGCAGTAAAAATAGATTCGATCATAAGTCAGAAACTTGATTGATTGAATTGTTTTTTGTTTGAAATCGTCTGCTGTTCAATAGGGACCAGACTCAAAAAAATAGTTTTCATTTCATTTTTCCACTCGTTGGCGATTTTCCGACCGCTTTTTTTCCGTATCATTGCCGATGTCAATCATTGCTGCATTTTTTCCTGCCAGCAGTTAGAATTCGCATGGGATTCTTTTGTCGTCCGAACAAACGGTATATATATTTCTACCCGCTCGATTTTTTATCCACGATCGAAACAAATTTAGCGCAGGGCGACCCGGACCTGACTTTCCTTCCTTTTTTTAGAATAATGAAATCGGGAAGGAGGCGCCCGTCGCGCTTCATACCCGAAATAAAATTGAATTCATTTTGTTACAGAAAAGCTTGACTTCAACCAACGTTTTGTTTACTTTGTTCTAAACAAAAGTAACAATGGCTTTTCTGTGAAAATGACCAACGAAAAAGTAGAAGAGAAGAAGAAGCGTTTAGCTGATTCCGTAGGTGATTTTATAAGGTATTGGGGGTTTAAGGAAGTCCACGGCAGGATTTGGGTTCATATCTATCTGGCTGAGAATCCCATTACGGCGAAAGAATTAACCAAAAAACTTGGCGTCACGAAAGGGCTGGTGAGTACAGCGCTGGCTGAGCTCATTGCTTATCAGGTTGTCGAAAAAGTAAATGTTGGGGATGCGCGGTCGCCGGGTTATCAATCAAATACCGATTTAGTTCAGGTTATTAATAATATCCTCCGGAATCGCGAGCTCAAACTCACGACGAGAATCAAGGAGGATAGCGAGGCACTGGCCAAAGAAATGGTCGATGCCGATTCGCTGATGTTAGACAAAATCAATAAATTGCAGGATATGACCCGATTTGCGGTTGATAGCTTACAAAAGCTCCTGAACAGCAAAGCTATATCCACTGAACGGTTTATAAAAATAATGAGACTTATATCTTAGCCGGGGGGCGAATCAGGAGGGAGAATCTTTATATGTCATCAAAATTCAAATCAGCCTTTGAAATTGAGGACGCTGCCCGCTCGTTTGACTTGTTTTACCGGGCTGCGATCCTTAATCGGCTGTCGATTGCTGCCTGGCGTTGCCCAAACCGCCAGAATACCAATCTTATCATTGATCTTTCGGGTGGCGCAGACCGGGTCGACCTCAATTTGAGTCTGCTTAAGCAAGGCTTTGTCTTCTCACCATTTGCCAGTCACGAAGAGAAATCCGGTTTTTTTATAAAGGCCAATCTTCATTTAAATGAAACGACTTGTATTTTTAATGACTTTTCTAACGGGCATATTGATGCTGATATTACCTGCAACAAGCTGCGGTTCGAATCTACATTAAAAGAGTTAAGCCGGACCGGCTTTTATCAGGAGCCGGCTAAAAATTGGTACATTCGAAGTTTATCAAATCCCTCAGTCTCTGCTACAAAAGAGCAGGAATTTTGCAATTGGGTTGCAGCGGCATTAGAGCAAATAAGAAAAGAGAAATTTCGAAAAGTGGTTCTTTCCCGAACTCATGAAGTGCTGCTGAAAGATGAATTTTCTGTTTTAGGCCTATTCCATAACCTGTGCGCCGAATACCCGAATGCTTTTGTTTCTCTTGTTGCCATACCCGGAAATGGTACCTGGGTCGGGGCGACTCCGGAACTGCTTTTAAGTTTAGATAATCAGGAACTGATGACTGTGGCTTTGGCAGGCACCCAACCTGTTACATCAAGCCGAGAGATTCAGACCTCTAAATGGGGAAAGAAGGAAATCGTCGAGCAGGAAATTGTCAGCGAATATATTCGTGACTGTTTCAAGCAGCAGAATATAAACGACTTTTCTGAGCACGGACCCGAAACGGTCCAAATTGGAAATATATTGCACTTGCAAACAAAATTTATTTGGAGGAACTCGCGGCACAATGAGGTGGATGTGGTAAATCGTTTGCTGAGTTCCCTTCACCCAACCCCGGCAGTTTGCGGTGTCACCAAAAAGGCTGCACTGGAATTTATTGAAAAGACAGAATCCCACAAGCGGGAATTTTATGCCGGTATTCTGGGCCCTGTAAATATAAAAAACCGGTCCCGTTTATTTGCTAATTTGAGATGCCTGCAGCTACAAAATCATTCCGCAATTTTATATGCCGGTGGCGGCATCACCATCGATTCAATACCGAAACAAGAATGGCTGGAAACCGAGCTCAAATTAAATGCGCTCTTGAAGTTCATTCAGAAACCGAATGAATTACCTTTGTCTGAAAGGGTCGATTCTGCTCGAAGTCTCGAAGGTGCCCTTGGATGACCGAGTTTAAGCGTAGCATCGTCAACATCGCTGAAATTTGCTCACAAAAAAACATTTCCGATATTATAATCTCACCCGGTTCCCGTTCTGCCCCTGTTACTCTTGCATTTCTAAGACATCCAAAATTAAAATGCCGGACGATTGTAGATGAGCGCTCGGCGGCTTTTATCGCCCTGGGCCTGGCCCAGCAGACCGAAAGACCGGTTGGCCTTGTTTGTACTTCCGGTACTGCCGGGTTAAATTACGGTCCGGCGGTGGCCGAAGCTTTCTACCAGCAAATTCCTCTTTTGATTTTCACTGCCGACAGACCCCCCGAATGGATCGATCAAAACGATGGCCAAACGCTCGATCAGAGAGAGATGTACGGCAAGCGCTGCCGCGAATATTTTGAACTCCCGGTGGATGATTTTCATCCTGATGCCAAATGGCATGCCGAAAGAATCATCTCAGCAGCCATAAATAAGAGCGTCTGGCCAATTCCCGGCCCGGTTCATATCAATGTGCCCTTGCGTGAACCTCTTTATCCAAAGTCGGATTTTAACTACCAAAGCAACCCCAAAATCATTTCTCATCTGCCCACTCACGATGTGTTGCTCAAAGACTCCTGGAATGAGATTGCCTCGGTGTGGGAAAAGTCAAATGGGATTCTGATAGTGGCAGGCATGCATTCACCGAGTTCACGTTTAATTGAAAGCTTATCGGCCATTCAAAAAACCAGCAAAGCTTTGCTTCTCTGTGATGTGACTTCAAATTTGCAGCAAGCGCAAAAAGTTAATTATTACGATTCTTTTTTGGGAACTGAAAATGAGGAAATGCTGAAAAAACTGGTGCCGGATTTGTTAATCACGTTTGGCGGCCCGGTGGTGTCTAAAAGTTTAAAATTATTTCTACGTAAATTTAAGCCCAAGATGCATTGGCAGCTTCAAACTCACGGCGATTGCATTGACACCTTTCAATCTTTAACGCAAGTTATTCAAACTTCGGCGGATTATTTTTTTGAAAATCTACTCATGATTTTAGAAACTGAAAAAACCGATATTGGGACTGCACACGAAAATTATTCCTCCTCCTGGCGGAATATGCAATCTAAAACCGCGCCGCAATTACATGAGTTTTTAGAAACCGCGCCGCACTGTGAGCTCAAGGCGATGCGTTCAGTTTTAAGGCGCCTCCCGCCTGAAAGTCACCTCCAGTTAGGCAACAGTTCAATTGTGCGGCTGGCAAGTTTTGTTGGTTTAACTGAAACAAGCGGCCTGCGAGTGAACTCAAACCGGGGCACTAGCGGCATCGACGGCACGCTGAGCACCGCAGTCGGCGCAGCGCTTGCAACCCCTAAAATGACAACCCTGATTTTGGGTGATCTTGCGTTCTTTTACGACCGAAATGGTTTATGGAATAACTATTTACCACCGAATTTAAGAATTATTATTTTCAATAATTATGGCGGCGGGATTTTCAGAATATTGGCCGGCAGCCGTGATCTGCCTGAGCTAGATCATCATTTTGAGGTAGAACATAATCTAAGCGCCAGGAATAGCGCCGCAGACCACGGCCTGAATTACTTTTTTTGTAATTCGGCTAAATCTTTAGAAGAGGCGTTACCTCTGTTTTTTTCTACTAAAGACAAACCGGCAATTATGGAAGTTGGCTTTGATAAACGCACAAACGCCGCAACATTTTTTAAATTTAAGTCTTTAATGAAGGAGCTTAAATGAATCAGCGAAACATAAAATGGGAGACCTTTAAGGAGTTTGAAGATATCCTTTTTCAGTACTATGAGGGCATTGCAAAGATCAGCATCAATCGTCCGGAAGTCCATAACGCATTCCGGCCCAAGACCGTGTTTGAACTTGAAGAAGCTTTTGAGTTGGCTCGCCAAAACACAGATGTCGGCGTGGTTATTTTGACCGGGGAGGGGGGCAAAGCATTCTGCAGCGGCGGCGATCAAAAAGTGCGCAGTGAGGGCGGGTACGTTGGCGATGACGGCATTCCTCGTCTAAACATTCTCGATGTGCAAAAGAAGATTCGCTCGATTCCAAAGCCGGTGATTGCCATGGTAGCAGGGTGGGCCATCGGCGGCGGACATGTGCTGCATGTGATTTGCGATCTGACCATTGCCGCGGAAAATGCCCGGTTCGGCCAAACCGGACCGAAAGTCGGCAGCTTCGATGGTGGTTTTGGATCGTCATATTTAGCTCGGTGTGTAGGACAAAAGAAGGCCCGCGAAATCTGGTATCTGTGCGATGAGTACGATGCTCAGGAAGCGTTGCAAATGGGCCTGGTCAACAAAGTCGTGCCGCTGGAAGAACTCGAAAGCACAACCATTGACTGGTGTTTCAAAATTTTGACCAAAAGCCCTATGGCGATTCGGTTGCTCAAATCTGCCTTTAATGCCGAGCTGGACGGCCAGGCCGGTCTGCAAGAATTGGCCGGCAATTCGACACTTCTGTATTACTTAAGTGAGGAAGCGAACGAAGGGAGGAAGGCTTACCTTGAAAAGCGCGAGCCGGATTTTACGAAATTTAGGCGATATCCGTAGATTGTGTTCCCGCTCCCTGTGGGAGAAGGGTGTCAAATACAAACAAAGTATTGCAACATCAGAAAATCTATGAACTCAATCAAAACCTGGCTCTCCGCCTTCAGACTAAGAACCCTGCCATTGGCCGCAGCCAGCATCGCTCTCGGTAGTTTTTTAGCTGAATTCGATAACGCCTTCCAGTGGCGTGTTACTGCTCTTTGTTTTTTAACCGCTATGTTGCTGCAAATCTTATCAAATCTTGCCAATGATTACGGCGATAGCGTCCATGGAGCGGATAGCAGCAATCGCGTTGGCCCGGAACGGGCAACGCAGTCCGGAAAAATTTCAGCCAAATCTATCAAGTTCGCTCTACTTATTTTTGCTTCGCTGTGCCTGATTTCCGGGTATCTGCTCATACGCGGCGAAAGTCTGTTTTTTCATCTCTCCGGATTGACAGCGATTGCCGCCGCCGTTGGCTACACCCTGGGTCCCAAATATGGATACACGGGATTGGGAGATATTTTTGTCTTTCTTTTTTTTGGTTTAATTGGCGTGTTTGGCACTTACTATTTGCATACCCATCAACTGAATTTCCAAATATTTTTACCGGCTGCATCGTGCGGGCTTTTTTGTACGGCGGTCTTGAATATCAATAATATTCGGGATTTACAGTCTGATAAATTGGCCGGTAAGAATACTATTCCGGTCCGCCTTGGAGAAAGGAAAGCCCGGATCTATCATTGTGTCCTGCTGATTTCGGCCCTCGGGTTTGCACTCATTTTCATTTTGTTGAATTACAACAACCCCTGGCAATTCTTATTCCTGATTACCCTGCCGCTGGTTTTAAAAAATGCTGTGGGAATTTCTCTGCAATCAAATGCCGCCGATCTCGATCCTCACCTGAAACAAATGGCAATTACAACCCTCCTGTTTAGTTTTTGTTTTGGTTTGGGAATCTTGCTGTGAGTTCTCCGCAAGCCGACTTCAAAAAATTCACTCTCAAATTTAAGAAACCGATGGGCACATCACGCGGCATCCTTTTCGCACGTGATATTTTTATTTTGGCACTCCGGTACAAGGAAAAAATCGGAATCGGAGAATGCGCCCCCCTTAAAGAACTGAGCATTGATGACCGCCCGGGTTTTGAAGATAAATTACAGGAAGTCTGCAACCTGTTTAATCAAGATGCAATTCGGTCCGATCTTGATTTAACCGACTGGCCGGCTATCAGGTTTGGACTCGAAGCCGCTAAAATGGATTTGCAAAATGGCGGTAGACGGCTGCTTTTTGACAATGATTTTACCAAGGGAACCGAGACCATCGCAACCAATGGTTTGATCGTCATGGCAGACAAAGAGGAGATGTTTACTCAGATTTTAAATAAGATCAAACTCGGTTTTAATTGCATCAAAATTAAAATCGGCGCTCTTGATTTTGCCACCGAGTGTGAACTCCTGTCGGAAATTCGCAGGAAGTTCCCACCTGAACAAATTGAGTTTCGTTTAGATGCAAACGGCGCTTTTGAAGCGGACTCCGCTTTAGATAAACTGCAGCGCTTAACAGAATTTCAAATCCATTCAATTGAGCAGCCAATCAAAGCCGGGCAATGGCAGACCATGGCGAATTTGTGTGCTTCAAGCCCTATTGCTATCGCTTTGGATGAAGAACTGATTGGAGTTCTTGAGCCCATCGCCAAAGAAGAGTTGCTTAGCACCATTAAGCCACAATATATTATTCTTAAACCAACTTTGCTAGGCGGCTTAAAAGCTTCGATGGAGTGGATCGATAGCGCAAGAAAATTAAATATCGGCTTCTGGGTGACTTCCGCTCTGGAGTCGAATATAGGTTTGAATGTTATTAGTCAGTGGGTCAGTACGCTGAATTTATCGATACCTCAAGGCCTTGGAACCGGCCAGCTTTTTACCGCTAATTTCAGGTCACCTTTAAAAATAATCGACGGACAGTTAACCTATGCTGCGGTAAATGGCTGGGATAACTTGACGAACTTAGCTGATTTGAAATTAACAGCAGAATGAGCGAATCCAGCGAAATCATTTTAAACGGAAAGTCCCTTGCCTTTGAATGGATATTGGAAAATTATGAAGATTTACCATCAGAGCAATTTTCTCAAAATGAAATCCAAACCCTGATTTTTTGCGGACAATGGCTGTCGGGACAAAAGCGGTTTCCGGTATCGACTTCCGGATCGACGGGCCAACCTAAATCGGTGAATTTGACTCGACAGCAAATGGCAGCAAGCGCCCGCATGACCGGCGAAGCGTTGCATTTAAACAAAGGAGATAGTGCTCTTGTCTGCCTTTCGCCAGAACATATCGCCGGTCTCATGATGTTGGTTCGCGGTTTTGAATTAGGGCTGAATGTAACCGTTGTTGAACCGGCTGGTAATCCTTTCACTGCATTTGATTTTGAAAACGGTGGACATTTCCATTTCACCGCCTTCGTGCCATTGCAGCTGCAGACAATTTTGAACTCGGGAGAAACTCACCTTGCCGTTTTAAATAGGATGAAAGCCATTCTTGTTGGCGGGGCAGAGGTTTCGGCGACTCTTGAAAAAACCATTGAACAAGTAGAAACTCCTGTTTACCAAACTTTTGGCATGACCGAGACCGTCAGCCATATTGCCCTGCGCAGGTTGAACGGCCCTGACAAGGTAGAAAATTATGAAGCGTTACCGGGCGTTGAAATCGGACAGAATGAGCATGGCTGTTTGAGGGTGAAGTCAGCAGTGACCAATAACGAGTGGTTGGTCACTAACGATGTAGTGGAGATCAAAACTGAAAACCGTTTCGTTTGGCTCGGTCGAATCGATAATATGATCAACAGCGGGGGGGTGAAAGTATCCGCAGAGAAAGTCGAACGTGCAATCGCGGAAGTTCTTTTTGAAATGAACCAGGGGAAAAGCATTCATCAGGAGTTTTTTGTCGGGCCATTACCTGACAAAATTTATGGGCAGGTCGTAACAGTTGTTTTTGAAGGCGTCAACCAGATTCAAATTGATGAGAAAAGGCTCAAGGTTCTTCTTTCAAAAAATCTGACTACATATGAAATCCCCAAATCAAGTTACTATTTAAATTCGTTTATCCGTACAAGTACCGGCAAAATTGACAGAAAAGCCAATCTCGCAAAAATTATAAATGAGCTGGAGTTTCTCCCAAAAGTTAAAAT
>Ga0209988_10001188_pt1 | contig 16847 bp, 13 predicted proteins | sample N075metaG_FD_183115 | JGI IMG/M metagenome (GOLD analysis project Ga0209988, IMG submission 183115) | Deep subsurface microbial communities from Kermadec Trench to uncover new lineages of life (NeLLi) - N075 metaG (SPAdes) (version 2) | ecosystem: Environmental > Aquatic > Marine > Ocean trench... | reverse complement strand
AAGAACTTCGCGTGACTTGCCGTATAAGAAGACGCGTTCCCATGCCGGCGTGGCGTGTGCGGCTTCTATTGGCGGTCCGATAAGTCCGCCAGGACCTCGACGTACTTCTGCGCGGCACCTGTATTAAAGAGGACAACCCGCTCGTCGGCCCCGACGAGCCCCTCTGCCACGGCCCGGCCCAGCGTTCCCACGCAGGTCGCGGCCTCCGGGCACAGCGAAATGCCCTCCAGTCGGGCCACCAGCTGCATCCATTCCGGCAGTCTCTGCTCGTCGGCCGCCATCGCCCTGCCGCCGGAGGCCCGGATTGCCCGCAGGATCATGAAGTCGCCCACGGCCCCCGGCACTCTCAGGCCGGCCGCGACGGTGTGCGGGTTCACAGCCGGCTCGGCGAATTCGGCGCCTTGTTCAAAAGCGGTCACGATCGGCGCGCATCCGCTGGACTGGCAGCTGAACATGCGTGGCCGGATGTCAGTTTCGAGCCAGCCCAGGCGGGCCAGCTCGTCGAACGCCTTCCACATGCCCACGAGCCCGGTGCCGCCGCCTGTCGGATAGAACACCGCGTCGGGCAGGTGCCAGTCCATCTGCTCGGCGAGTTCGAGCCCCATCGTTTTCTTGCCCTCGAGGCGGTACGGCTCGCGAAGCGTGGACATGTCGAACCAGCCATGTTCTGCGGCTCCCTCGCGCACGATGCGTCCGCAGTCAGAGATCAAGCCGTCGACCAGCGATGTCTTGGCCCCGTAGAACGCTGTCTCGTACCGGTTCACCACAGGCGTGTCACGCGGCATGAACACGAAACTCTCCATGCCCGCCCTGGCCGCGTACGCCGCCAGCGCCCCGCCGGCGTTGCCCGCAGTCGGAATGGCAACGCGCTTGATGCCGAACCGCCGCGCCATGGTCACGGCCATCGCCATCCCGCGCGCCTTGAACGACCCGGTCGGCAGCGCCGACTCGTCCTTGATCCACAGGTGCTTCAGACCCAGGGCCTCGCCCAGTCGTGGACACGGCAACAGCGGCGTCATGTTCTCGCCAAGCGAGACAATGTCCTGATCGAGGCTCGGCGGCAGCAGTTCGCGGTAGCGCCACATCGTTCGCGGCCGACCGTCGAGGTCGTCACGCTTGACCGACTTGCGAATCGCGTCCAGGTCGTAACGAACCCACAACGGGCGATCGCGATGTGTCGTTTGCACCCTGTCGGCCGGCAGCGTCGTGCCGTCCAGGGCGGACTCGAGGTGGGTGACGAAGCTGCTCAACGCCGCTTCATCCGGTACACCCATCGACCGTAGTCGAGCATCGCGCGCCACCGCGCGATCAAGCCCGGGCGTGTCGCCGGATCGCTGCCGAAGGCAGTCTCGTCGCGCCAGCGCCAGTACCTGTTGGAGAGACGAAAGCGGCTCGCCGCGGCCAGCCGTCCGAGTTCCCACACCCCGCCGATTGAGTCCCGCAGCCCCATCATCGGTCCCCCTGGGAATAGGCAACGCCGCAGACGCAGTTGTTGTCGTACGATAGGTGTTTGAGGCTTCTCAACTGTGAGCTACCACGCGACGGTCCATGAAGTGTATCGCAAGGCCGCCGAAACGCCGGACGGGGCTTTGTGCTGTGTCCCCCAGGCCCCCATGTACCTGCCGGGTCTCCACATCCCACCGGTCATGCACGAGATGAACTACGGCTGCGGGAGCACCGTGCACCTGCAGGACATGCGTGCGGACCAGCGGATACTGTACGTCGGCGTCGGCGGCGGACTCGAGGCGTTGCAGTTCGCCTACTTCGCCCGGCGGCCCGGCGGCGTCATCGCGATCGACCCGGTGCGGGAGATGCGCGACGCGGCGACCGACAACCTCCGGCTCGCAGCCGAACTCAATGACTGGTTCGACCCGTCGTTCGTCGACATACGCGACGGCGACGCGCTGGACCTGCCGGTGGACGACGGGACCGTCGGCCTGGCCGCCCAGAACTGCCTGTTCAACATCTTCAAGACGACGGCCGGCGCCGGCCAGCCACAGGGCGACCTTGAACGGGCGCTCGCCGAGATGCACCGGGTGCTCGCGCCGGCAGGTCGGTTGTCGATGTCCGATCCCGTTGCCCCGCGCGAGATCCCGGCGCACCTGCGCGATGACGAGACGCTCCGGGCCCAGTGCATCTCCGGCTGCCTTACCTACGAGCAGTACATAGGCAAGATCGTCGAGGCGGGATACGGCTCTGCTGAAGTGCGATCACGTCGCCCCTACCGGCTGCTCGACCGCGCACGGTACGGTCTCGACGAAGACCTGCTGCTGGAAAGCATCGAGTTGTGCGCGGTCAAGGTCCCCATGCCCGCCGACGGCATCTGCGTCTTCACCGGTCGGACCGCCATCTACAGCGGATCGGAGCCGACCTTCGACGATGGCAACGGGCACGTGCTCGTCCGCGACCTCCCGCTGGGTGTCTGCGACAAGACGGCCGCGGCGCTGGCCGCCCTCGGCCATTCGGACATCACCGTGACGGAGTCCACCTGGCATTACGCCGGTGACGGATGTTGTTGAGCCTGCCCATCCTCGACGGCACCCGGTTCCGCGCTCGGTTCGAGACCGATCTGCGCTCCGCCGCGAAGATCACCACGCTGCAGATCAACATCGGGTACGTCTGCAACCTCGCCTGCAACCATTGCCACGTGGAGTCGTCGCCGGCACGCACCGCTCCGGGCGAAAACATGGACGAGGCCACGGCGCGGCGGGTCGTGGACTGGGCCCGCAGCCAGTCTGGACTGGCGACCGTCGACATCACCGGCGGCAGCCCGGAGATGAACCCCAACTTCCGGTGGATGGTCGAGGCCTTCGTGGATCACGGCCTGCACGTCATGGACCGCTGCAACCCGACGATCATCGACCACACTGAAACCAGGACCGGCCGCCGGTACGACTGGGTGCCGGAATTCCTGGCCGCCCACGGTGTCGAGGTCGTTGCCTCCATGCCCTGCTACCTGCAGGACAACGTGGACAAGCAGCGTGGCCGCGGTTCCTACGACGCCTCGGTACAGGGGCTCCGGCGCCTCAACGACGCGGGCTACGGCAGGGACCCCCGGCTTCGACTGAACCTTGTCTACAACCCGGTCGGCCCGCATCTGCCGCCGTCACAGGATTCCTTGGCCGACGACTATCACCGCGAGCTGGAATCCCGCTTCGGCATCGTCTTCAACGAACTGTGGACGATCGTCAACATGCCGATCAAGCGATGGCGTCACCAGTTGGACCGCCTCGGGCAGCTCGAGGGGTACATGTCGACCTTGATCAACGCGTATAACCCCGACACGATCGAGGGATTGATGTGCCGCCACCAGATCAACATCAACCCCGAAGGCCGGCTGTACGACTGCGATTTCAACCAGGCCATCGACATGCCGGCGCCGAGTCTGGGCGCAAAGTTCCTGTGGGAGGTCACCACGGCGGATCTCGCCGATCGCCCGATCGCAACCGACGATCACTGCTACGGGTGCACGGCCGGCTGCGGAAGCACTTGCGGCGGGGCAATTGTCTAGAATCGCCACGTGCGACCTGATGCATATCCATGACGGGCGCCGACCGGAGCTCCGACCGTTCGGCGTCCGCCTTCGTCAAATTCGCTGCCCCAACGCCGTCTGGCCGAAATGACTATTGAATGAACAGCACTGCCATCTCCATCGAGGAACACCTGCCCATGCCTGACACGGTGATCCGTGGCAGCGTGCGGTGGTTGTATGCGATCCCGATCGTGACCGTGCACGGCCTGGCGCTGGCGGCGTTCGTGCCATGGCTGTTTACCTGGACGGGGCTGATCGTCATGATCGTCGGCGTGCACGTCTTCGGGCAGGCCATTAATCTCTGCTACCACCGGCTCCTGGCCCATCGCAGCGCGCGGGTCCCGCAGTGGCTCGAGCACTTCTTCGTCATCGTGGGCCTGTGCTGCATGCAGGACACGCCGGGCAAGTGGGTCGCCACCCACCGGTTCCATCACAACCATTCCGACGAGCAGCCCGACCCGCACAGCCCGCTGGTCAACTTCCTGTGGTCGCACGTCGGCTGGCTGGTCGTGCACAACCCGGGGACGAACAACATCGAGACCTACCGGAAGTTCGCTCCGGACATCTTCCGCGATCCGTTCTATCTTCGCCTGGAGAAGGGCCTGCTCCCGGTCTGGATCTACCTGGTGCATCTGGCCCTCTTCTTCGGGATCGGCGGCGTCATCGGCTGGATCGCCGGCGGTCCGATGGAGGGTCTTCGATTCGGGCTGAGCCTGCTGGTGTGGGGCGTGATCGTGCGGACCGTCATCGTGTGGCACATCACCTGGTCGGTCAATTCGTTGACGCACCTGTTCGGCTATACGACATACGACACCGGTGACCACAGCCGCAACAACTGGTTCGTCGCGCTGATCACGGTGGGTGAGGGCTGGCACAACAACCACCACCACGATCCGGCAAGCGGATCCAATCAGCACCGGTGGTGGGAATTCGACATCACCTACTACGAACTCAAGCTGCTCGAGTTGCTGGGACTGGCCACGAACGTGATCCCGCCCCGGCATCAACGGCGTAAGGCGAGAGCTGCCGGCTGACTGGGTGGCACGGTTGAACTCGCGCAGCGAGTTCGGCCGTGGTGACGTCCAAGACACGGCCGACGCCGCTTCGCGACGTCAACCGTGCCACCCCAAGCTAGCTGTCGATGGCTTCTTCCGGGCTGAACCGGCTTCCGCGCAACCCGACGCGGTGGTTTGGCGCCTTGGTTCGTGCGACGAACGGGCGGCCGAGCCAGATCAGGATGATCACGCCCAGCGAGCCAATCCACATCAGCCCCTGGCTGTCGAGACCCAGGAAGACGAACACGGCGGTGACAAGCAGCATGAGCATTGCCGTCGGGATCATCCCCTCCCAGGCCAGCCGCATGAGCTGGTCGTAGCGGAACCGCGGCAGCGTCCACCGCAGCGTCATGATCAGGGCGACCAGTACCAGGACCTTGCCGCAGACGACACCCACCTGCAGCAGGATCACGGCCAGGCCGCCGGTCATGCCGAAGTCGGCGCCGGTGAACGGGTTGATCGACCAGCCGCCGAGGAACAGGACCACGAAGAACGCACTGCCGATCATGATGTGCCCGTATTCGCCCATGAAGAAGAACGCCCACTTCAGCGACGAGTACTCGGTGTGCCAGCCACCGACAAGCTCCGACTCGGCTTCGGCCAGGTCGAACGGCAGGCGGTTGGCCTCGGCCAGCATGCATGTCATGAACAGCAACGCCGCCACCGGCTGGTGCAGGATGAACCACTGGCCCTCGAGCTGCTGGGCCACCATCTCGGCGGGCCGGACCGTGCCCGCAAGCAGGATCATGGTCAGGATGGCCAGGCCCATCGGGATCTCGTAGCTGACCATCTGGGCCGCCGCCCGCAGGCTGCCGAGGAACGCGTACTTGCTGTTCGATGCCCAGCCCCCTAAGACGACGCCGTACACGCCCAGCGATGTCACCGCCACGAGATAGATGATGCCGATGTTGACGTTGGCACCCGCGACGGCGACCGACTCGCCTGCGATTTCCAGGGTGCCGGCCCAGGGAATGACCGCAAAGCTGATCAACGCCGGGATCACGGTGAGCCCCGGCGCCAGCATGAACAGCACGCGGTCGGCCCGCTTGGGAATGTACTCCTCCTTGACCAGCAGCTTTATCGTGTCGGCGATGGGCTGCAGCAGCCCCATCGGGCCGACACGATTGGGACCGCATCGATCCTGGATCCACGCCGCGACGCGTCTTTCGAGCAGGATGAGGTAGAGCGCCCCGACCGCGATCGTGTTGAGCACGATGAAGATCACGAGCATCGACATCATCAACTGCGGCGTCACCCAGGATGGCAGCCAGGCGGGCATGGCGGGGAGTGTAACAGAGGGGTGGCACGGTTGACGTCGCGAAGCGGCGTCGGCCGTGTCTTCGGCCGTGTTACGACGTTCCAAGACACGGCCGAGCTCGCTTCGCGAGCACAACCGTGCCACCCGCTAGTCCGCGGAGGTGACCGCCGGTAGCAGCGCCGCGTCCGGGTAGTCCTGCACCGCCGCCACCGACCATGCGCCGGCCCGCAGCGCGGAGATCGCCTGGACGGCTGCCCGCGCCCCGGCGATCGTCGTGATCATCGGGACGCCACGACTCACGGCCATCGCCCGGATCTTCCCCTCGTCGGTCTGGGCGCCCTTGCGGGTGGGCGTATTGATGATGAGCTGGATCTCGCCGTTGGCAATCTTGTCCTGGATGTTCGGTCGGGCCCCCTCCGAGATCTTTCTCAGCAGGTGGGTGTCCACGCTGTGCGACCGCAGCAGCTCGTGCGTGCCCTGGGTGGTAAACACCGTGAAGCCCATCGAAACCAGCGACCGCACGATCTCGGCGCACGCCGGCTTGTCCGAATCGCGGACCGAGACAAAGACGTTGCCCTCGGTGGGCAACTTCATGCCCGCGCCCATCATGGCCTTGGCCAGCGCGACCGCCAGCGACTTGTCCATGCCCATGACCTCGCCGGTGGACCGCATCTCCGGCCCCAGGATCACGTCCACCCCGGGGAACCGGTCGAAGGGGAACACCGCCACCTTGACGGCGAAGAACCCGGCGTCGGGCACCTCCTGAACGTCGAGCTCGGCCAGCGACGCACCCATCATCACCTTCGCGGCGATCCGGGCCCACGGCCGGCCCTTGGCCTTGGAGACGAACGGCACGGTCCGCGACGCCCGCGGGTTGACCTCCAGGATGTACACCGTCTCCTCCTTGACGGCCATCTGCACGTTCATCAGGCCGCAGACGGCGAGCCGCTCGGCAAGCCGGCGCGCCTGGTCCTTGATCGCATGCACGATCGACGGCGGCAGCGAGTACGGGGGGATCGTGCACGTCGAGTCGCCGGAGTGGACACCCGCCTCCTCGATGTGCTCCATCACGCCGCAGATGATCGCCTTCCTGTCGGCCGAGGTCTCGGTGTGAGGGTCGGACCCGGCCTCGAAATCCGCAAGCACGTCGACGTCGACTTCGATCGCGTCGGACAGAAACCGGTCGATGAGAATCGGCGCGTTGGCCAGTTCCGACACGTCCACGGCCGTCTGCATGTAATGACGCAGCGAGCGCTCATCGAAGCACGTTTCCATTCCGCGGCCGCCCAGCACGTAGCTGGGCCGGACCAGCACCGGGTAGCCGACGCCGCGTGCGACACCGACGGCCCCATCGAGTGAGTACGCGATTCCGCTGGCGGGCTGGTTCAGGCCAAGCTCGTCGAGAACCCGCTTGAAGCGGTCTCGGTCTTCGGCAAGGTCAATCGAATCCAGGTTGGTTCCGATCAAGGGCACCCCCGCCTTGACCAGGCCGTGCGCAAGGTTCAGCGGCGTCTGGCCGCCGAACTGCACGATGACGCCCTTCACGCCGCCGGTGCGGTCCGGCGTATCGATCCCGCCGCCGTTGAGCCGTTCGATCACGTTGAGCGTGTCTTCCAGCGTCAACGGCTCGAAGAACAGCAGGTCTGACGTGTCGTAGTCGGTGCTGACCGTCTCCGGGTTGGAGTTGATCATCACCGACTCGTAATCCATGTCGCGGCACGCGTACGCGGCCTGGCAGCAGCAATAATCGAACTCGATGCCCTGCCCGATCCTGTTCGGCCCCCCGCCGAGAATGACGACCTTCGGTCGATCGGTCACCCGGATTTCGTCTTCAACGATCTTGTTCGTGCCTTCCGTGAATTCCGCCTCGTAGGTCGAGTAGTAATACGGCGTCACCGCCTCGAACTCCGCCGCGCACGTGTCCACGATCTTGTAGACCGGCTCGATGCCGAGGGCCTTGCGCCGGCGACGGACCTCGAGGATCGTCTCGGTGCTGATATCGCCGAGGTACAGGTTCGCCAGTTGTGGGTCGGAGTACCCGAACGCCTTGGCCTGACGCATGACATCGGCGGGAACGTCGTCCAGCCGCTCGTACTGGCACAGCACCGTCTCGAACTCGACGAGCTGCGCGATCTGGTCGAGGAACCACGGATCGATGCATGTGAGTTCGGCGATCCGCGCCGCCGGCCATCCCATCTTGAACGCGTAGCGGATGTAGTACAGCCGCCCCTGGCTTGGCACGCTGAGCTTGCGAACGAGCGTCTCGTCGGGGATCGGCCATGTGATGGCCGCGCCGTCGGCGGCGTGGTCGAGGCCATCCGGCCCGGCCTTGCGATGCCTCAGCCACCAGTCGTTGCGATCGAGACCGAGCCCGAACCGCTTGACCTCCATCGACCGGATCGCCTTCTGCAGACTCTCCTTGAAGGTCCGGCCGATCGACATCGCCTCGCCGACCGACTTCATCTGCGTTGTCAGCGTCTCGTCGGCCTCGGGGAACTTCTCGAACGTCCACCGCGGCATCTTCGTGACGACGTAATCGATCGAGGGCTCGAAACACGCCGAGGTCGTCCCGGTGATGTCGTTGCGGAGCTCGTCGAGCACGTAGCCGACCGCCAGCTTGGCCGCGACGCGTGCGATCGGGAACCCGGTCGCCTTCGAGGCCAGCGCCGAGCTGCGTGACACACGCGGGTTCATCTCGACGACCACCATGTCGCCGTTGGCCGGGTTGAACGCGAACTGCACGTTCGATCCGCCGGTGTCGACACCGATCGCCCGCATGATGGCGATGGCGGCGTCACGCATCTGCTGGTATTCCTTGTCCGGCAACGTCATGCACGGCGCGACGGTGATCGAGTCACCGGTGTGCACGCCCATCGGGTCGATATTCTCGATACCGCAGACGATCACGCAGTTGTCGTTGCGATCGCGGATGACCTCGAGCTCGAACTCCTTCCAGCCCAGCAGTGACTCGTCGATCTGTACTTGCCCGATCATCGACGCGTCCAGACCGCGTCGCACGATGTCCTTGAATTCCTCGCGGTTGTAGGCGATGCCGCCACCGGCGCCGCCCATCGTAAATGCCGGACGGATAATCACGGGCAGCCCGACCTCTTGGACGAACTCCGAGGCCTCGTCGATATCCGATACCGTCACCGCGCGCGGCTGCCGCAGACCGATCGAGTCGATGATCTTGCGGAACGCCTCGCGGTTCTCGGCACGGTGAATGACGTCCCGATCCGCGCCGATCATGCGGACGCCGAACTCCTGGAGCGTCCCGTCGTCATACAGGTGGCAGGCGACGTTGAGGGCGGTCTGGCCGCCAAGCGTCGGCAGCAGCGAATCGACGGGGGTTCCGGCGTCCGCTTCGCGCGCCAGGACCTTCCGGACCGCTTCGGGCGTCACCGGCTCCAGGTAGGTCCGATCCGACATGGCCGGATCCGTCATGATGGTGGCCGGGTTGGAGTTGACCAGGACGACTCGGAAGCCGTCCTCGCGGAGCGCCTTGCACGCCTGCGTGCCGGAATAGTCAAATTCGCAGGCCTGCCCGATGACGATCGGCCCGGAGCCAAGAATCAGGATGGTGTTGATGTCATCGCGGCGGGGCATGGCCCAAACTCCGGCAACCATAGCCGCGCACCGGCGGCGACTCAATCAACGGGGCACCGGACGGTCCGAGCGATTTGACAGGCCCCGATTTCTCCAGCACGGTACAGCCAATGCCCACGTGGCCCAACATCCTGATTGCCGTCGTGGGGTTCGGGCTGGTGGCGTGCGTGATGTTCGTGGTCTGGGCCCGCAGAGGGCCCGGCGGCGACCCGTTTACCGGTTTCCTGTGGATCGTCCTGCGTGTCTATACCCGGTTCATGCACCGCAGGACCTTCCTGGGCCGCAGACACGTACCGGGCACCAATTCAACGGGCGGGCTGGTGGTCGTCTCCAACCACACCGGGCCGATCGACCCGCTGCTGCTCCAGGCCGCCTGCCGTTTCGAGATCCGCTGGATGATGGCCGAGGCCCTGATGTTCCCGGCCCTGAACTGGCTCTGGAAGCGGCAACGGATGATTCGCGTCGCCCGTGACGGGCGTGACACGGGCCCTTTGCGAGAAGCGATCCGTCACGTCAAGGCAGGCGGAGCGATCGGCGTCTTCCCCGAAGGCGCGATTGTGCAGCCACGGTGCGAGATCAGGCCCTTCCACGAGGGCGTCGGGCTGATCATCTCCAGGACCCGTAGCCCGGTTCTGCTTGTCTGGGTCAGCGACACGCCCGAGAGCCCGCACATGAGCGTCGCGCTCAAGACCCGAAGCCGGTCAAAGGTCATGTTCCTGGACCACATCACATTCGACAAGTCGGTCGACGCAGCGACCATCACACGCACGCTGCGCGAACGCCTCATCGAAGCGAGCGGCTGGCCCGCCAACGACGAGCCGCTCCTACCGCCTCAACGCAAGACCGACTGACAGGCGGTCCTTTGGCGCAACAGGTTAGTCCTTTGGCGCAACAGGGGCGGTTCAATCTGTGGCCGGCACGAACGGCAACGAGGCGGCAGCCGCCCGCGGGGCCACGATCGCGCGCCGGCTGCCGGTCAACGCCGGCGGCTGCCATGGGACGAAGGACTCCATCGGCAAAGCGCCGCCGAGCGTGTCGCGGCCCTGGATGCCGTCGGTTGTCAGGACGTGGTGGCTCAGCGGGACACCGTCGAAGCCGTTATCGATCTGGTATCCGCCGGTCCCGAACGGTGTTCCGCGGTGCCACAGGCCATCGACCTGGCCCGTCTGGGCAAGCACCTGGAAGTCCCCAAAGAGCACCTCGCTATTGGGCAGCAGCCGGACATGCCCGTCGTAGAACAGCGTCACCGGCGCCGAGTCGATCCCGGCATTGAAGTAGTACGGCTCACATCCGAAGAACGCCGGGTTGCACGGCGCGGGCGGATTCTGCACCCAGCTGTGCTCGATGAGGTGCGTCTTGAGGTCGGGGTACGTCGCCTGGAAGAAACCCGGCGTCTCGTATCCGTGGTCGAGCTCCCACGCCGCCTGCCAGCCGCCGTCGGCGTTGGACCGGAAAACATCAGGGTGGAAGATCGCCGCCGGCGAACGGGCGTAGCTCGACCACGACGGGTTGCACTCGGTGGGATAGGCGACAAACTCCGGCGCCTCGTCCAGACAGCCGGCGATCGGCTCGACGACGGATGTGTCGTTCGGCGCAAAGAACACCGGATCGTGATACCGGCCGTTCAGGTAGTCGTGGATCGGGCGGGTCTGCGGGAACCGCCAGTAGCCCCAGCCGTCGGCGCTGGACGAACTGTTGGGCGGGCCCGGGAAGTTGATGGGCTGGAACGCAAAGTTGTTGCCGGACGTCGCCCAGTAGGCCCAGGTCACCCAGGAGCCGCTCAGGGTCGGTCCAATGCCGGCGATGATGGGCGGATGGCAGTCGTCGATGCCGTCGATGCAGTCACCGTAAGGATTGCTGCCGTAGTTTCCGACATCCCCCCCGTAGGCGCCGAAGTCATCGCGGTTCTGTGTGACCTGGCGGCCGTTCCAGTCGGCCGCGTACAACAGGTGCGCCGTGCTCTGCGCGACGAGGTTCGACATCGACTGCTGCACGCCCGCGTTGCCGCCGACGCCGGCGATCACCGGCACCGCCGCCGCCGCAAGAATCACGATGACAAGAATCACGACCATGAGATCGATGATCGTGAAGCCGATTGTTGCTTTGTCCCTCGTCATCGCGATATTCAACTCCACAGGGCCAGCAGGATCAGGAAGTCGTTGATCCCGACCATACCGTCGCCGTCGAGATCCGCCGGGCAAAATGCCGGCGGCGTGGGGCATGGGCCCCACGCCGCCAGGAGAAGAAGAAAGTCTTCGATACCGACAACGCCGTCGCCGTCGAGGTCACCCAAGGTCGTGACCACCAGATCGATCGAGTCGGCGTCCTGGTTGAAGTGCCAGATCAGCCCGGCGTCGAGAGCGGGCAGTGTCACCGTCTCGAACACGCCGTCGATCGAGGCGGCGGAGAGGATCCCGAAGCTGTCACCGAACCGTGGGGCGTAGCCGTCCACGAGCGAGACCGTCAACGAGCCGCCGATCGACGCGGCGTCGCTGACGACGACCGCGTCAAAGCTGCCGGGTGTCGGGCCACCGAGATCCAGCAGAAGTTCGCCGGTCGAGGTGAATGCGCCCTCGATATCCAGCATGCCGACGGGGTCGCCGATCCGAACCGTGCCGTTGCTGTCGACGTCACCGGCGATCGAGCCGTCGGCCTCGAGTTCGGCATCGGGCATGACGTCGATCACCGAGGCGAGCACGACCGCCCCGTCGGCGATACGCAGCAGACCACCGGAGAAGACCGTGATGTCCTCGATCGTGCTCCACACCGAGCCCGGCCCCTCGACGTTGGCGACGTCGCCGCCGGGACCCTGCAGCCCGATGATGCCGGCCTGGCTTGTCACGGTGGCACCGTCGAGAATGTCCAGCGTACCGAGCCACAGCAGGCCGACGAACAGATCGCCGTCGACGAGCCACACCGTCGCGGGGCCGCTGATCGTCACGTCGCCGACACCGCCGGTTTGCGGCTCGACCGCGGGCTCCGGGAACGACCCGATCGCTGCAAACCCGTGCGTAAACACCGCGGCGCCACCGGTGACCGTAAGCGTTCCCTGGCCCTGGAATCCGATGTCCAGCGAGCCGTCGTTGATCCAGGACGCACCCTGGCCGGTGACGGTCACCGTGCCCTGCGAACCGGGCGACATGCCGATGATCGCGACGGTACTGGTCAGGCCGGCCAGATCGTCAACCGTCAGCGTCCCCTGACCCTGTTTACCGACTGTCAACGGTCCGGCCGCGTCGAGCCTTGAATCCGGGTTGGTCAAGATCACTTCACCAATCGAACCGGTGGCGACACCGAGCACCGTCTCACCGGCGGTAACAAGGACACCGTTGTCGATCGTCAGCAGTCCCTGGCCGGAACCGCCGACGTGAAGCTCGTATACGCAGGTCAGACCCGCCGTAAGCTCGAACAACCCGACGTTGAAGTCGAGTGAGCCGAACGATCCCGTGCCCATGCCCAGCACTGCGGATTGTGCAGTGAGGAATCCCTCGCCGATGTTGAGGCTCGCGCTCTCCCCCGGGTTCTGGGCGATGATGAGTGACGGCGTGTTGAAGCTCGGGTTCACCACGTCCAGGTAATGCGAAACCGTCTCGAGGTCCCACATGGAGAACGACACGGCCCCCGCACGAATGAGCAGCCGCCCGCACAGGGCGTCGGCGTCGAACATGGCGAATGGGCCGACCTTGGTGTCGATGTCGAAGACGCACGCGACAGTGTCGTCCGGCGGCGGGCCGTTCCAACTCAGCGGATCGGTGAACGTGCCTCCGGGGCCGATCCAGAAGCTCTCCGTCTCGCCGGCAGCGGCGAGGGAGACCCACGCGAACAGCAGCGTGCCGATCAGGCGTTTCATGGCAGGTCCTCCTCTGGCGTGAAGAGCGTATCGGGCCCCGTCGCGGCACGCAGGGCTGTGATCGCACGCCGCCGGCCGGTATTCGGACGCGACTGCCACACAACGTTCGACTGCATCGGCGAACCGCCGCCGAGCGTGTCGCGGCCCTGGATGCCGTCGGTCGTCAGGACGTGGTGGCTCAGCGGGACGCCGTCGAAACCTTCATCGATGAAGTAGCCACCTGCGCCGAACGGCGTGCCCCGGTGCCACAGACCGTCGACCTGGCCCGTTTGCGCGAGCACCTGCAGGTCGGCGAACAACACCTCGCTGTTTGGCAGCAACCGGATGTGTCCGTCGTAGAACATTGACACCGGCGCTGAGTCGATCCCGGCGTTGAAGTAGTACGCCTCGCAGCCGAAGAAGGCAGGGTTGCACGGTCCGGGCGGGTTCTGCACCCAGCTGTGCTCGATAAGGTGCGTCTTGAGATCAGGGTACGTCGCCTGGAAGAGCCCGGGTGATTCGTATCCGTGGTCGAGTTCCCACGGCGCCTGCCATCCGCCGTCGGCGTTGGATCGGAAGACGTCGGGGTGGAACATTGCCGCCGGCGAGCGGGCATAGCTCGACCAAGCCGGGTTGCAGGTAGAGGGCTCCGCCACAAACTCCTCCGGCTGATCCATGCACCCGGCCAGCGGGCCGACGACGCTCGTGTCATTCGGCGCGTAGAAGACGGGATCCTGGTACCGACCGTTGAGGTAGTCGTGGATCGGGCGGGTCTGCGGGAACCGCCAGTGCCCCCAGCCGTCCGTAACGGACGAGTCGATGGGCGGGCCGGGAAAGTTAAGCGGCTGTAACATGACGTTGTTGAAGGTCGACCAGTAGGCCCAGAGCACCCAGTTGCCGGACTGGGTCTCGCCGATGCCGGCGATGATCGGCGGGTGGCAGCCCGGATCAAGACCACCGCCCCCGCAGTCGTTGCCGGCGTTGTACGCCTCGGCGTCGCCGCCGTAGACGCCGAAGTCATCTGGATTATGTGTGACCTGCCGCCCGTTCCAATCGGCGGCGTAGAGCAGGTGCGCGGCACTTTGCGCGACGAGATTTGACATCGACTGCTGCAACCCCGCGTTGCCACCCGCGCCGGCGACCACGGGCACCGCCGCTGCCAGGAGTACCACGATCACGAGAATGACGACCGTCAGATCGACGATCGTGAATCCGTTTGGCGTTCTGCGTCCGCTCATGGCTGACCTCCCACACACTGTCCCCCCACCACCTGATATGCAGGTTGGCGGGCGATCCTGCGCGGCTTCCGTCTTTTTCCCGGGGCGATTTGTTACGATGCCGCCCATGATCAGCCGGATCGAGGGTGAGCTGGTCGGCGTCGAGGCCGGCCGTGTCGAGCTCCGCTGCGGCGACCTCACCTACACGCTGCTGGTTCCAGCCGCCGACGAGGACGCCCTGCTGGAGCGGGTTGGCAGCCGTATCCGCATACACACGCTGCACTACCTGGAGGCCCAGGGTCAGGGGTCGAGCTTCATCCCCCGGCTGATCGGCTTCGCCTCGGCCGAGGCGCGGGCGTTCTTCGAACTGCTGACGACCGTCAAGGGCCTGGGGGCCCGCAAGGCACTTCGGTCATTGAGCCTGCCGTACAACACGATCGCCGAAGCCATCGCAACTCGCGACACGGGGCTGCTGGTCGCCCTGCCGGAGATCGGCAAACGCACCGCCGACACCATCATCGCCGAACTGAGCGGCAAGGTGGACCGATTCCTGGGCCCGGCCCCGGGAGATCACACCGCCGACACGCAGTCGTCAGGCACCGCGGTCGTGATGCGCGACGCGGTGGCGGCATTGACGCAGCTTGGCGAACCGAAACTGCACGCGCGGCAGCTCGTCGAACAGGCGTTCGCCGAGAACCCGGCGCTCGACACGCCGGACGCCCTGGTTGCCGCGGCCTACCGGGTGCGGGCCGGCGAAGACCATTCATGAACGGAGCGATGACGTGAGGTACGCGGTGATCATGGCCGGCGGCGCCGGGACGAGACTGTGGCCGATGAGCCGCAGGAGTCGTCCGAAGCAGCTGCTCCCGCTCATCGACGGCACTTCGCTGCTGGAACTCGCCAGCAAGCGGCTCGAGGGTGTCGTGCCGCCCGAACGGCGACTGATCTGCACTGGCGAAACGCATCGACAGCTGATTCGCGAGACCTTGCCGCAGTTCTCCGACAGCCAGATCCTCGGCGAACCCGTCGGCCGCGACACGGTCAACGCGGTCGGGTTCACCGCCGCGGTGCTTGCCAAGCAGGATCCCGACGCGATTTTCGCCGTGCTCACGGCCGATCACATCATCGAGCCCCAGGACGAATTCCGCCGCAAGGTCGACCTCGGCTTCCAGGTCGTCGAGGACGACCCGACGCGGTTCGCGACCTTCTCGGTCATGCCGACCTACCCGGCGACAGCCTACGGCTATGTCGAGCGCGGCGACCCGGTGCCTGGATTCCAGGGAGCGTACACCGCCAAACGGTTCATCGAGAAACCGGACGCGAAGACCGCCCGCAGCTACGTCGACGCCGGCACCTTCGGGTGGAACAGCGGCATGTTCATCTTCTCGGCCGTGCATTTCCTGGAAGCGCTCAGTCGCTTCAAGCCGACCGCGTGGGAGGGGATCACGCGTATCGGCGAGGCGTGGGGAACACCGAAACAGGCCGAAGTGCTCAAGAAGGTGTACCCGACGCTGCCGAAGATCAGCGTGGACTACGCGATCATGGAACCGGCGGCACGCGACGAGCAGATCTCGGTCTGCACCATCACGCTGGGGATCTGGTGGATGGACGTCGGCAACTGGCCGAGCTACGGCGAGACGCTCAGCGAGGACGCCCACGGCAACCGGAGCAACGGCCCGACAACGCACCTCGGCTCACGGGGTGTCATCACCGTCTCCGACGACCCCAATCACACGATCGCGACGATCGGCTGCAACGGGCTGATCATCGTGCGGACCAAAGACGCCACGCTCGTCTGCCCGGTCTCCGAGGCCGAGCGTGTCAAGGAGCTGGCTGGTATGGTGGATGAGAAGCTCAGGTAACCGATCGCTGGAGGCATTATGAAGAAACTCAGCACGTTTGTCATCGCCGGGCTGGTCATGCTCTGTCTCGGCTACCTCGCGGGACTCAGCCGCGTGGCGGTTACGCCACAGGCCAAGGCGTCTCCGGCGGTCGCGGCAGCGACGGCAAGCACCGTTCTCGCCATGGCCGATCGCATATCGCCGGTCAAGCCCAGGGCGCGTGACTTCTACGCGCCCAACAGCGAGCCCCTGGGGCGCAGCGAGATGCGGCTGATCGCCTGCGGCACCGGGATGCCCACGGCGCGTCCGAAACAGGCCGCTTCCTGCTGGCTGTTGGAACTCGGCAACGGCGACAAGTTCGTATTCGACCTCGGCACGGGTTCCGCGGAGCGGATCTCGGCGACGCAGATTCCCTACAACTACCTCGACAAGATCTTTCTCAGCCACCTGCACACCGACCACTTCGGCGACATGGCGGCCTTGTTCGTCGGCGGCGCGCTGGCCGGCCG
>Ga0209988_10001186_pt1 | contig 16872 bp, 13 predicted proteins | sample N075metaG_FD_183115 | JGI IMG/M metagenome (GOLD analysis project Ga0209988, IMG submission 183115) | Deep subsurface microbial communities from Kermadec Trench to uncover new lineages of life (NeLLi) - N075 metaG (SPAdes) (version 2) | ecosystem: Environmental > Aquatic > Marine > Ocean trench... | reverse complement strand
GCTCATGTCCATTTGCCAACCGAACGAGCGTCGATTTATGACATCGATCAGTACCCAGGCCATCAACAGACCCAACGGCAGAGCTGCCAGACCACTCAACATTCCAATAAGACTCGTTTGCAACGTGACCATGCCGCCGAGTTGCAACGGCGTCATGCCGAGAGCCCGGAGAATCGCCAACTCACGCGCACGCTCCAGCTGCAGGGCAAGCATCGAGCCCAGGATGCCAATGACTGCCACCGCCACCGCGAGCCAGTAAAGAACATCGGTAATGACGAACGTGCGATCGAATATTCGCAGCGACATCTCACGAAGTTCGCGATTCGATCGAATAAGAACGGCTTGCCTGCCCTGGCTTAGCGCTCGCATTTGATCAATGACTTCGGATGAATTCGCATCATCCACAAGATAGATGCCCATCGAATCAACCGAATCGTCGTTCCAGTGCTGTGAATAGGTGCTACTACTCATCAGCACGGTTCCCTGATTGGCATCATAACTACGATAAGTCGCCGCAATAGCGAATTCTTTGGGGCCGTCACGCGTCGTCAGTTGTAGCGTATCGCCACGGCCCACGTTGTTTCGATAGGCATACGGCTCCGAAACAAGGACGGCTTCCGCCTCCTCAAACGCTTGCCACGCCTCAGCGGGCTCCGCATCGAGTATCTGCGTGCCTGCGTGACCGGCTGAGGACATCCTGAGAATAACCACTCGTGTACGACCTTGCGGCATTTCCAGCCATATCCGCCTGCTGCTACTGGTTTCTGCAACGCCCGGCAGCCTCGCAAAATCCTCAATCAGTGATGGATCCAGTGACCCTCCGGGTACACCGACGTAAATATCCGATTGCAGCGAATTGCCGATCCACTCGCTGACAGCGGCGCGAAAACTGTCGACCATGACACTTACACCAACGGTTGCCGACACCGCGACCGCCAGCGCAACAATCGCAACGCCGGTACGGCTGAGTGATGCCCGGATATCGTTTACTGCAAGTCTCGCGGTTATTCCGCCAAGGCGTCCTGCAATTCCCGCAAAGACACGCACGAACGTATCCACAGCAATCGGAATGCACAGCGCAAAACCAAGAATCAGCATGAAAAGCGCCGTCAGGCCAGCGAAAAGAGAAGTACCTGAAAACTGCAGGACAACGACAGCCAAAACTACAGCGGCCAATCCGACCAGCGTGATCCGCGGCAATAGTCGCTGGGTCCGGTGCTCCAGCACGGATCGGGTTAATGCGAGTTGGGGTCGGTATCCGGAGGCCTCCGTGGCAGGGACAATAGCGGCCATCCCGGTAGCGCAGACTCCCGCCACTACACCGGTCACCACCGAAAAGGGGCTCACGACGACATCAGTCACGCTGACTCGAAAATACAGGTCGTTTATCGACTGCGAGACGAGAATCAGAAGTTGCTCGCCCAACCAGATCCCAAGGCCCACACCCAGGGCCGCACCCACGACCCCGAGTAGCAAACTTTCGTAGAGGATAAGCTGGAATGTCTGCCTGCGGGTCAATCCGAGCGCTCGCAATACGCCAATCAGTCCGCGTCGCTGCAAAACGGCAAAGCTGACGCTGTTGTAAATGAGAAAAGTGCCAATCAGCATTGCGAGCAGACTCATCGCCGTCAGATTCGTCATGAACGCCGCGCTCATTTCGATGGTGGCTTGTGTGCGGCCCTCTGCCGACAAAAGGTGTGCATCCGGCGGCAATTCGGCACGAATCCTTTCTGCAATAGATTCATCGCCGTTCAGACGCACGTCTATTCTGGACAGGTAACCAAACTGACCGAACCATAGCTGTGCCGTCGCAATGTCGACGACAAGAAGGCTGTCCAAAGAGCCGGAATCAACCACTCCCACCAGTACAGCCGAATAGGATTTGCCGGCAGATCGAATGACGAAAGCATCTGAGATCGAAAGATTCATGGATGCCGCCGTACCGGCTGACATCAAGGCGGCGCCGGGCTCAGTCAGAAACCGACGGATGCTGGATTCGCCGAACCCCATCCAGTGACCAGGGGCATCTGATTTGTGTGTGCCGCTGGCGGGAAACGTGTAGTCACGAAATCGACGCTCCGCAAATACATCGACACCGAGCACCTGCAGGGTATTGCCGTCCAGGTCGATGTAACCGGAAACGATCGGTGCAATTTCCTGCAAGCCCTGGTCTACACGCAGACGGCGGTATATGTTTTCATCCACACCACGTGGGCCGCCTACTATCTGGTGCGTTGCCTCACCGTTAATTTTGTTCATCGACAACTGGAAAGCCTTGCGGGAGCTGTCGTTTGCCAGATCCACCGCCACCATGACAGCCACACCGATGCAGATTCCTGCAAGGGCCAAACCAAGCTGCCACGGATGCCGCAACAGGTAACCGAAACTCGCTTTATAAAGCACGGGCATTAGCCGCGCTCGCTGTCAACGGCCCAATGCCCGTCCTGCAGTTCAAGGACCCGATCACAGAACGCTGCCACCTTGGCGCTATGTGTCGCAATGATCATCGTACCGCCTTCGAGTCGCACCAGTCTGTCGAGCAAATCCAGGACTTTGTCTGCTGTTGCTTCATCCAGGTTTCCGGTTGGCTCATCGGCGAGGATGATGCGCGGTCTATGCGCCAGCGCCCTCGCGATAGCAACCCGCTGCTGTTCACCACCTGACAACACATCAGGATAGCTGTCACCACGTGACGCGAGATCGACCGCCGCCAGCAATTCGTCAATTCGCTGTGATGCTTCGTCCCCTTCAATGCCGTTCAGCTCAAGCACCAGCCGTACGTTGTCAGCAACGCTCAGCGTTGGCACGAGGTTAAACGCCTGGTAAACAAAGCCAATATGCTTGCGTCGGAATAAAGTGCGATTATGTTCTGACATCGCAGTAATATCCTGCCCTGATATTTCAATCGACCCTGAATCCGGAGCATCGATACCACTGATCAGGTTTAAGAGCGTGGATTTTCCCGAACCGCTCCTGCCTCGCAGCGCAATGGACTCGCCTTCGTAGAATTCGGCGCTGAGATTTTTCAACACCGTGTGTTGTTGCTTTCCTTCCCGAAAACTGCGTGACAGGTTGCTCAGCCGAATCTGAATGTTGGAGATCACCATAACGACACAGTGTATAGAAAATAGAAGCTAGCTAGCCCGGACTATTCATGAATCGTCGCGATGATTGCACCCCAGGAGTACTTCCTCGGCTTGTCTGACGACAATCCTCACGGCGGGCAGAGCATTGTTTACTCACGGGGTTTTCCGACCGAGCGGAATACCGTGTGTATTCCCGAGAGAGGAAAATATCGTGAGTAAACAAGGATCAAGCAAGGGCGCGAGCGAATTCATGAATAGTCCGGGCTAATGCCTGGCGTGCTGCGCTGCTAAAGACTGACACCTCTTAGAAACGCTACCAGCTCGTTGATAAAGTAGGCCCGCGGAGCCTCAAGGAATGCGGCATGATCACCGCCGGGCACGCTCACCCATTGCTTGTGCCCGGTTTTGATGCGCGTAAACAGTTTGGCCAGATTATCTGCCGGTGCCAACGGGTCATGCGTTCCAGCGATAACAAGTACGGGCATCGTCAGCTCATTCGGGTCGAGCGCATTGTAGTCAGAATATCCACGCAAATCGGTTTTCACCGGGTCTGCCGCCAATGCCATTTTCACGTAGGCATCGACCGCTTTTTCGCTAATTGATCCCGGTACGATGAAATCACTGGCCGCCGCCATCGCCGTATTGGTTTCTCTTGCCGGAGCAGCGTCCGCTTCATCCACCGGGAATTTGTCGTCCGGATTGTGCCAATAACCGAATAATGTCAGTGACGCCATAGTGTTTGGCTGCCGCTGCGCGGCAAGTTGTGAAATGGTCGAGCCCATGGACCAACCGAACAAATGTGGCTTCGTCTCGCGCCCGCCCTGCCGCCCAATCCAGTCAAGCACGATATTCACGTCATCAGCGGCACGACCCGGCGTCAACCAGCCTGTCTCGTCGCGCGGCGACTCACCGTAGCCTCGCAGATCAACGGCATAAACCGCATAGCCCTCTGCGACAAGCCCGTCCATCAAAGACAGGTCCTCACCGTCAACTTGCAGATCAAAATCCGGTAGCGCACTCCAGGTCCGCCCGTGTACGAGAAGAATCGCTTCGTTTGCGCCATCTGCGCTTTTCTCCCATACCGCGAGCGGATGCCCGTCGGCCTGTACGGTGTGTCGAATTGCCTCCGCCGCGTGACCCTGGTTGGCGAGAAGCACCAGCATCGCTGCAAGAAGACGTACAATCCGGGTGGTTTTGAGTTGCAGTGGTGTCATCGCTAATTCCTCAGTGTCTGCGAATGGGAAGGCAACCTGATCTTTCCGGCCATCATCTCGAACCGGATTCTGGAGGATACCTGACCGCGAAACAGCATTCGAGTTCGGGCTGGCGGCACAGGCTGCTACCGCCGGCACGAGCAAGAAATACTGCCCGAAATTGAGCAAACTTATGACGATGTCCCGTGTCTGATAGCCGGCGAGGAAGTATGATGGCGAACAGGATATGCAACGGATAAAGGAAATCGGCAGGATGATTATGTCATCAAGTCTTTCGGGACCAAAAGGTCACGCAATGTCAATCGCACAGCGTATCGCTGTGTTGGCGATTGGAATGAGCCTCGCCGCCTGTGGCGGGAGCAGCGGTGGCGGGCTCGGTACCGGTGGAAATACGGGTGGTGGTAACGGTTGGACGCCCGGCGTATTTCTGCCTGCATCAACTTTTCAGTCCCAATGTGCCGCGCCGCGAGCAGGTACGGCAGATATCCAGGGTACCACCACCGACGAGAATAATTTTCTTCGCTCATACAGTGACGATACCTACCTTTGGTATGCGGAAATCGTCGACCGCGATCCGGCCCTTTTTGAGACACCGGAATATTTTGATTTATTGAAGACCACAGACAGCACGCCATCCGGAAGTGCCAAAGACCAGTTTCATTTCACGTTTCCCACCGACGAATGGATTGCCCTATCTCAATCTGGGGTCTCGGCTGGTTACGGCACGCAATTTGTATTGTTGCGCAGCGCACCTCCTCGGGAAATTCTCGTTGCGTACACCGACCCGAACACTCCCGCTGAAGCAGAAGGCTTGGGTCGTGGTGCGGAAATTTTGTTTGCCGATGGTGAGGATGTCATCAACGGAACCGATGTTGATAAACTGAATGCGGCCTTTTTCCCCTCAGCGGCCGGTCAACCCCACACTTTCATAATAAGAGACCTTGGCGCTCAGGCGACACGCGAAATTACCATGGTATCCGCCATTGTGACTTCAACGCCAGTGCAATACGTGAAAACGATACCGAACGGTGGCGGCAACGTGGGTTACCTGTTATTCAACGATCACATTGCGACCGCAGAACGCGGCCTGTTCGATGCGGTAACCCAACTCGCAGCAAGCAATATCGACGACCTGGTTATTGATGTGCGCTATAACGGCGGTGGATTTCTCGATATTGCGAGCGAACTTGCCTACATGGTCGCCGGCGCAGCGCAGACGGGCGGGCGAACATTCGAGTTACTCACATTTAATGACAAGCATCCAGCAACGGACCCGGTCACTGGGCAGCCAATCACTCCGATCGGATTTCATTCCCAAAGCCTGGGCTTCGATCCTTCCCTGGCTACGGGAACGGCACTGCCGACACTGAATCTGTCGCGTGTATTTGTACTGACTGGCGCAGGCACCTGCTCCGCCAGCGAATCCATCATCAACAGCTTGCGTGGCATTGACGTTGAAGTCATCCAGATTGGCTCAACGACTTGCGGCAAGCCCTACGGTTTTTACGCTACCGGCAATTGCGGGACCCACTATTTCACCATTCAGTTCCGCGGCGAGAATGCCAAGGGCTTCGGTGATTATACGGATGGCTTTACGCCAAGTAATACCCTCGGCAATGAAGGGACAGTCATACCCGGGTGTTCCATTGCGGATGATTTTAGCGCCGTCCTGGGTGACCCGACAGAGAACAGGCTGGCCGCGGCACTCCAATATGCGCAAACCGGAGCTTGCCCGGCGCCGACAGGTATCGCCCAATTGGGTGTAGCCAAACTCGCCCTGACCACTGACGAGGATCTGGTCGTGCCGAAGTCGATTTGGCACCAGAACAGAATTGTCGGTCGCTAACGCATGTTCCGGAGAAGTTACCTGGCAATGCTCGTCTCCGCGATGGCCGCGTGCGGCACGCCGGTCGTTCAACCTGAATTTCCGGCACTTCTGACCAATCCTGGGCCAGCCACACTCACGGAGATTGAGCAAACAGTCTCTACGGCAATGGATGGCGCAAGTGTGAATCTCTCGGCTGACGTTCTGACGACAAGCAGCCATCTGACGATCGAGCAAAACATGATCAGGCGAATCGATCAGCCACCTGAGATGGGACGCAATACTGGCCGGCCGGACCATTTCCAGTTGGTAATTGACGGGCCTCAGTGCGTTCTGGTGCACGAGAAAACCGGACTGCACTGGCTGCTGAATAGCGTTGAATGCGTCAAGGAATAGTCACTTCCACAATGCCAGCATCGAAAATATTGTTTTCGTGACAAAGATGTTAATAAAATAATAATATCGAACTCGTCATGGCTGCTCTTTCCACAGGCGCCATGCGCTGAGATTTCAATTACCATTGACTCGTTCAGCTACCAGGAGAAATCGATATGCTGCGGAAAATCGTATTGCTCGTTGTTTTGCTTGCTTCCAGCGGATTCGTGAGTGCACAGGAATACACGGGTACCCTGAAACGCATCGCCGAAACTGGCGAGTTTCGCATTGGCTTTGTCCCGGATGCCGCGCCGATGTCGTTTTTGGATGCTGAGGGTAACGTCATAGGTTATTCGATTGACCTGTGCCGTCATATCGCCGCTTCAGTTCGCAATAGCATGGGGCTCGATAAGCTCGATATCAGTTTCGTACCTCTGATAGCGCCCGAGGCAAGAATCTCGGCAGTCGAAGAAGGAATCGTGGACATTGAATGCGCGGCGTCAACGGTAACCCTGTCCCGACGAGAACGCGTTGACTTCACCCTGTTGACATTCATTACCGGCGCAGCAGTACTATCAATGAGCGATGCGCCGATTCCCGGTCTCGATAGTTTGAATAGCAAGCGAATTGCGGTAATAGAAGGCACAACAACCGAAGATGCCCTGCGGGATTTTGTGGAATTGAATGAGTTCGATGTCAAATTCATGTTCATCGAAACTCACGATGCGGGTATGCAGGCACTTGCCAAAGGCGATGTCGACGGCTATGCCTCTGATCGTGCCATGCTCATTGGCCAGGTATTTCGTGCGCCTGACGCGGCAAACTATACGCTGACCAACGGTGTTTTTTCGTTCGAGCCCTACGCCCTGATGATAAAACGCGGCGACACCGATTTTCGACTCGCCGCCGATCGGGCACTGGCTTCCCTGTATCGAAATGCACGCATCCGACGCATTCACCACAATTGGTTTGGTCGCTACGGTGAAGTACTGTCACCCATCGTCGAGGCGATTTATGAGTTTCAAGCAGTCGGCGAATGAGTCGTGGTCATCGTTTCTGATGGGAACTTGCACGGCGACGTGCAGTCGATTAATGCCTGAGCAGCCGTTCTGGTCTTCAAGGGCATCACAGGGTAAAAGTCCGCAATGCATAATCCCGGCATAATTTGCTCTCTGGTCGTCGTTGCCGGACTGGCAATCCCGGCCAACGCCGCAGGGACCGACCGTGTTTCAGCAAGTTTCGGCTCGGATGAAAAATCGCTGGACAAATTGATCGTGTTTCCGAAAGTCAGTGGTGACGTTGACAAGACACTCATTTGCCAGGGAATCCTGAAGTCCAATGGAAAGCTCGACTCGCCTGCCTGCTATGTCGTTGCTGCTGGAGACGAGTTGTACATCGCAGCAATTGACAAGGCAGCGAAGAAAGCTCGATTTATCCCGGCGAAATACAAGGGCAAGGACGTCGGAATCTATTTCCAGTACCGAGTCCGTTTCCAGAGAAAGGAAGACAAGCAAAGAATCAGCCTGTTGGCAAACCAGGGGTATCTGGAAAATGTCGATGCCTATGGAGATAATTTTGTCGCGGCGCAACGGGTTGTTACTCGCGAAAAATGGGAAGACGTGTGTCCGCGTAATGCGCACTTCGTCGTCGTGACTCGATCACACATCGCCTACGACGGTACGCAAAGCAGCATCACTGTAGAGCACGGCAGCGGCATAACGATCAGCCCCAAGTGTCGCCAGGGAATCATCGAAACCCTGGAGCAGAGCATTTTCATGCCAGCGATGGCGGACGGTGAGGCCGTGCCGTCATCCTACGTGGAAGCGTTCGGCAGCTAGGAGTCTGTCGGGCTTAGGCCGAATCTACTGCGGCGATCCCCTAAGTCCGACAGGCTCCTAGCCCGCTCATATCAGCACTCAAACAGCGCCCGGTTTTCCAAATTCGGCCGGCAACACAGCCTCTATGCGTTCCATGACATCGAGACGATGAATCAAGTCGTGAATGTAATCCAGATTATCGGTCTCAAGTATCAGGACATCGCTCATTTTGTAGGAAGCGATCCAGTTTTCGTAAAGACGATCAAGCCGCTTCAGGTAGGCCAGCGGCACATCCTTTTCCATCTCCCGACCGCGCATCCGGATGCGTTTTCTCAGCGTACGCATTGAGCAACGCAGGTAAATCATCAGGTCCGGCGGTCGAATTGCATCCAGAATCGATTGATAGAAGTTCCAGTAGGTCTCCCAGTCTCGATTGTCCATCCGCTTCATGTCATGCAGTGCTGTCGCAAAAATCTCTGCGTCTTCAAAAATAGTGCGATCAAGCACAACAACGCCTGGCGTGCGATCCAGTTCCAGGTGCAGGCGAAATTTATTGCTTAGAAAGTAAAGCTGCGAGTGGAACGACCAACGCTTCATATCCTTGTAGAAATCCGGCAGATACGGATTGTCTTCGTTGGGTTCGTAAAAAGGCGACACGCCGTAGGTTCGGCTCAGGAAATCAACCAGCGTAGATTTTCCCGATCCCATATTTCCGGAAATTGCAATGGATCGTTTCATTCGGGTCAGATCGCTCTTCGATGCAGGGCTTGAAGCGAAGAGCCGTCTTGCCCTCCCGGTTGAAGTGAACTTCCTTAGGGAACCTCTGATCTACTTCGCCCAGAATAAATCAGAGGATCCTTAGTTCACTCCGCTTCGTATACAACGGCTCCGCCGACAATTGTCGTCACGATTTTTACGTCTTTTATGTAGTCAGGGTCCATGGTCAGCAGATTGTCTGACAGAACGACGTAATCCGCCAATTTCCCAACCGTGATGGTGCCCTTGATGTTTTCTTCGAACGCAGCATAGGCGGTGTTGAGCGTATAGGCTTTTATCGACTCTTCAATCGTTAATTTCTCCTGCGGGAACCAACCACCTTCCGGTTGGCCGGATAACGTTTTTCTGGTCACGGCCGCATACAGCCCAAGCATCGGATTCAAATAATATCGGGATGCATTGGTGCCAGGAGAATCCGTGCCAAAACTGACAACAGCACCGGAATCCCACAAGCGCCTGAAAGCGTACGCTCCTCGCGAACGATCACGTCCGATGCGTTCCTCCATCCAGCGCATGTCATCGGAGGTATGAAATGGCTGCACCTCAGCGACGATGTGCATGTCACCCGCCCTCTCAATGTCGCGGTCGGTCATGATCTGGGCATGCACCAGTCGAAAACGGCGATCTTTGTCCCCGTTCTTTTCGATAATTCGCTCCAGCATATCCATCAGGTAGCCATTTGCTTCGTCGCCGATGGCGTGGACGGTCAGTTGCAAGCCCGCGTTGTCTGCCTGCAGAGCAAGCCGTTCAAGGCGACTTTGCATTTGCTCCGGTGCGTCGGGATGTCGCTCGAACGGAAACATGATGTCCCGCCAGATTCCGCGACTGGATGGGTTGTGCGTATAAGGTTCGTAGAAACGCGCCGAGCTGTTGCCCATGATGCCGTCGATCCAGGCTTTGACGGCGCCAAAGCGTATCCACTCGTCACCAAAGCCGACACGTATGCCAAGCGCCTGCATCGCTTCCCACTTGTCCAGCGGCGGCCGGTACCGAACGCGGGCTGTCATCAGTCCTTTTTCTCTCAATTCACGATAAATATCGACTTGTATGGGCGCCGATGTAACGTCGGAATAACTGGTAACACCCAGCTCTCGCATCTGCTGCCAGGTTCGCAATGTTTCCTGAATGCGCTGACCTCGGGAGGGCTCGGGAATAACCTCGCTGAATAACGCTCGAATGTTGTCGCGCACGAGCACCGTTGATTCGACTGCGCCGGAAACCGGATTGAACAATGCGCCGGTCGGCTCGCCGCTGCGATCCCGCTCGACCGCAATACCTTCAGGGTCTGGTACACCTTTTTTTATGCCAACCTGTGCGAGCGCTACGCTGTTCGCCAGGTAAACTTTGCGATCAAACCGGCGCACCAGAACGGGCCGATCAGGCGTAAAATCATCGACCATTGATTTGTTCGGCAAAAAGAAATTGCCGTACAAATCGTCCGGGTTTACTTCCCGGCCCGCTTCTGCAACGTCGCCCTCCGCCCAGGTTTCATAGGCGGACCAGTCTCCAAGCGTAATCCAGGTGCCGGGCGAATAACGCTCATCGACTTCGCGAATGCGGGCAACAAAATTTTCCTCATCGGACACGTCGAGAAGATTCAGCCCGTAAAGCAATCGACCGGTGCTTTCAAAATGAACGTGATTGTCGTTAAAACCGGGCACCACCAGTTTGCCACCAAGATCTATAACCCGTGTCTTACTGCCCAGGAATTGCTCTACGCCTTCGTTCGAGCCGACGTATATGATTTTATCTCGCAGGGACGCAACTGCTTCCGCGCGCGGGTTGTCGTCATCAACCGTCCAGATGACGCCATTTCGCACAATCAGATCGGCTTCCTGTGCGGCGGCTGCAGTTGCCAGCACTGACAACAGGCAGAGCATCCCCGTCCAGCGAATTTGTTTGATCATCGATTTCACCATCCACTCAATCACAATGGACAAACGTCCGGAACCAAGCGTCATAGTACAGATTCTGTGACGATATTTATTAGTGGGTGCAGAATACTAGCCCGGACTAGTTACTCTCTGCGATATTCCAGTCGCAAACGTCACAATACGGCGAGACGTTGTTATCCTGCAAAACGTCGAATATAAATTTGCGCCAGATGTCGTTGGGCGACCAGACCGAATTCATGTCTTCCTTTGCATCTTCTATGGCGACGCCCTGGTAAATGACCCTGTACAACAGACTAAACGCCGAGGCGCGAAAATTGACCTGGCAATGCAACAGTGTCTTCTTTTCCGGCTGCTGCTCCATGATAGCTGCAAACGTATAAAAGTCGCTTTTTGTCGGCGCACCAAACTCAACAGGAATGTGCACGTAATCCATGCCGAGCTTTTTGACCAGGAAATCCTCGTTGGCAAGTGACGATGATTGATTAGTGTAGGCCAGGTAAATCACGCGCTCGAATTTACTATCCCTGAGCGTTTCAAGCTGGTCCTCTGTTGGCTGGCCGGAACTTGCGTATGAGGAGGTGTATTCGCGAAAATTCGAAATCTCGGACGGGTCTGCTGCCAAGACAACGGCTGACGTCCCCACTGCGATCAACACGGCGAAATGCCGGATTCGAACGTCAAAACCGATACACATTTTCTGCTCCGCCTTTGTAAATTGTGTTTCCAATTATCCACTCAAAATGTTGGCACAGCCAAGGATAGCCTGTTCAACAGACTGTTAGCCCGGACTAGTTCCTGACGCCCTCGAGCAGCAGCAAAAAACTGTAGCATAAACTTGTCTCTTCCAGGCTTTGGTAGCGGCCAGTCTTACCGCTATGCCCGGCCTGCATGTCTGTTTTTAGCAAAAGCAGACCGTCGTTATTCCTGTGATCCCTGAGTTTGGCAACCCATTTGGCCGGCTCCCAGTACTGCACCTGCGAATCATGGAGCCCGGCAGTAACCAGAATATTCGGATAGGCCATGTTTTTGACATTGTCGTAAGGTGAATAAGAAACCATGTAGTCGTAGAACTTCCTCTCTGCAGGGTTACCCCATTCGTCCCATTCGCCCGTTGTCAACGGAATATCAGAATCCAGCATCGTTGTAACGACATCGACGAATGGAACGTTGGCCACGATTCCCTTGTACAACTCCGGCGCCATATTGGCGACCGCGGCCACCAGCAATCCTCCCGCACTTCCGCCTTGCGCGTAAGTATGTTCAGGCGACGAAAAGCCCTCCTTAATCAGGAATTGCGTGACGTCAATGAAATCATCGAATGTATTTCTCTTGTTTAGTTGGCGACCATCAATGTACCACTGCCGTCCCATCTCCGATCCACCGCGAACATGCGCGATCGCGTAAACAAAACCACGATCGAGCAAACTCAACAGGTCGGAGTCGAAATCGGGCTCCATGCTAATCCCGTAGGATCCGTAACCGTAAATGAGTAATGGATTGCGGCCAGTCTTTTGCATGCCCTTTCTATAGACAAGTGAAACGGGCACCAGGCTGCCATCTCTAGCGGGCGCAAACAGCCGCTCGCTTTTGTAATCATCTCTGTTGAAGCCCCCCGGTATTTCCTGCGTCTTAATCAACTGCTGCTCTTGCGTAAGCAGGTTGAAATCAAACACGGTTTCGGGTGTTGTCATCGATTCATAACCGTATCTGAACAGCGAACTGGTGTACTCGAAGTTGTCGCCGGAGCATACGGAATAAACGCCTTCATTGAATGGAATACGGTAGATTTCCCCGCTCTTACGATCCAGCACTTCAAATTCACTCAGGCCATTCTCGACAACGGACAACACAACAAATTTCTCGAGAACGTCAAGGCCCTCTATGAGGACGCCGTCACGATTACCGATTAGTTCCTTCCATGATGATTTGGCCGTATCGTGAAGCGCAGTCTTCATCAATTTGAAATTTTTGGCAGAGTCATTGGACAATACATAAAAACAATCCACGCCATCAGTTATAAAATATTCGTGCGTTTTCTCCCGCTGTTGAAAAAGAACGGGCTCCTGCTCCGGCTTATCGGCCGGTAGATAGCGAACCTCGGTCGACAACGTCGCCTCGCTGACCAGGAACAAGTATTTTCCCGACAGGGATTTCTCCACCGACAACCAGTTTGAATCATTGTCTTCCTGGTAAACGAGCGTAGCGCCACCACCGAGCACGTGCCGATACACCTGGTAATCTCGCAGAGTTTCTGCATCCTGACGTGTATAGAAAAGCGTCCGGCTGTCATTTGCCCACTCGAAGTTAGCGCTTACATTGTGGATGCACTCAGCAGGCGCCGCGGCGCCATCCAGATCGAGAAAATGCAGGGTGTAGAAACGACGCCCTTCCAGATCAACGGCATATACAGCTTTCCTGTGATCCGGGGTGACAGAAAAATTGCGTACTGAACAATAATGGTGCCCCTCTGCAACGATATTGGTGTCCAGCAAAATCTGCTCCGGCGCATCCAACGCGCGAAACTTCCGACAGTAGACAGGGTACTCACGACCTTTCAGATAACGGTGATAGTAAAAATAGTCACCGTCCCTGTACGGCGCAGACTCTTCGTCCTCCTTGATACGCTCCTTCATTTCGCTGAGGAGTTTTTTCCTGAGTCCGGCAACCGGAGACAGCACCGCATCTGTATAAGCATTTTCCGCACGGAGATAAGCGACCACCTCCGGATCATCACGATTATTCAGCCAATAAAACTCATCGTCGCGAATGTGTCCATGCAGTTCCATCTTGTGCGACTTTTTCAGAAGCTTGGGCGGTATCGATGACAATTTTGGATAATCCTTTGGATCAAGATGAATATTCGAGTCAGTTCGACGCAAATTATGGACGGAAATCGGGCGATGTCCATTATCCGCAGAACGATGTGATAATGTGTGCCGGAAGTCAGGGGGTCACAATAATGAAAAAAATCGTAACAGCCCTCGTTGCATTGTTAACGGGAGCAGTGGCGCACGCGCATGAATCTCGTTCCCTGGCAGAGGTTCTTGATGGTTTTGGCACCGATTTCGACAACGTGGTCGTCAGGGTTGAAACACTAAAACCGGGTCTGCACGCAATATTTGCAGCCGGTGGAACGGTAGTTGTCTCAATTGGCGACCAGGGCGTTCTGATGGTCGATGATCAGTTTCCGGAGGTGCTACCCAAATTAAAACAAGCCATCAACGATCTGGGTGGTGGTGACATTGATTTCGTCATTAACACGCACTGGCATTTCGATCATACGAATAACAACCCGCAACTCGGCGCAGAGGGAACGTGGTTCGTGGCGCACACCAACTCGCGTCGCAAGATGACGGGCACTTCGACGATTTTGTATGACGGCTATTCGTACGATCAGCCGCCTTACCCTGTTGAGGGATTACCGGTTATTTCCTTCGACAAGACGATGCAATTACATTTCAATGAGCAAAAGATTGAACTCGCGTACTTCGGTCCTGCGCATACTGCAGGCGATGCCGTGGTTTTCTTCCGTGGCGATAACGTTGCTCATCTCGGCGACTTGTACAGCTCCGGCTATCCCTATATCGACGCGGCGAACGGTGGGACACTGGCAGGCCTGATTGTTGTTTGCCGAAGCATTGCAGACAGCATCAATAAAGATACGATTCTGGTTTCCGGACACAGTGGCATTGCAAGTTATGCTGATCTGTTAGCCTACATCGCGATGCTGGAAACGATTCACCACCGCATGGAGACACTGATCGACTCAGGTCATTCGCTGGAGGATATTCTAAAAGCCGCGCCATCGGCGGACTTCGATGCCGAGCGTGGAGATGCAACCCTGTTTTTGACCATGGCCTACCTGAGCTTCGCACATTGAGCCGGATAGCTGACCCGCAGGGCTATCGATCGCCCACTAAACCAAGTCGATATCCTTGAAGGGGGACACTTGAGCACATCCACGAGCAACAAAAGTGACAAGAACCAGCTGGTACGCGCTATTGGTTTTGTCGGTATCGCCGTTCTCGCGCTGAATTCGGTGATTGGTGCCGGTATATTCGCATTGCCCGCCACCATCGCTGCCCGCGCAGGCAGCTTCAGTCCCTGGTTATTTCTCATCGTGGGATTGCTGGTCATCACCATCGTCCTGACCTTTGCCGAACTCGCCAGTTACTTCAGGGAGTCGGGTGGGCCCGTACTCTATACAGTCACCGCATTCGGTCCCCTGGTCGGTTTCGGTACCGGATGGATACTATTTATCAGCCGTGTCTCTGCATTCGCCGCGAATTCAACCGTGTTGGCGAAATATCTCGGCTCGGTCTGGCCGTTGGTTGCCGACGGAATCGGCCGAACCGTGCTCATCACAGCATTGTGTGCGGCTCTGACTTACGCGAACTACACGGGCGTCAAGGATGGTGTGCGGACTCTGATTGTGTTCACATTCATGAAACTGACACCGATCGTACTGCTAGTTATTTTCGGTTTACAGTACGTATCAGCCGATACATTCCTGCCATCGGGGATGCCCGTCATCGAGGATTTTGGTGGTACGGTGCTCCTCCTGATTTACGCATTCGTCGGCTTCGAATCGACGACAATAGTGTCCGGTGAATCTACTAATCCCAGGCGAACGCTACCGATCGCCATGGTCACTACGTTGATCGCAATCGGTATTTTCTATTTTCTGATTGTCCTTGTGTACATATCGGTACTGCCAGGTGCCGGTGAAGATGGCGGCACACTCGTATCAGTTGGCGAGGTCTTGTTTGGGCCGATCGGTATCATATTAATTACTCTTGCTGCCGTTTTCTCGATCGGTGGCAACCTGGCGTCGATCATGCTGGCCGTACCCAGGCTCACATTCGCGATGGCAGAGCATCACTTGTTACCCAAATGGTTTGGCGTCGTGCACAAAAAGCACGCAACACCGGGCAACTCCATTCTTTTTCTTGGCGCGCTGGGCCTGGTACTGGCATTGAGTGGCAGCTTTGTCAAATTGGCAATCGCCGCCTCACTGACTCGCCTGATTTCGTACATTCTTTGTATTGCGGCCTTACCTGTTATCCGCAATCAGGTGTCGGAGGAAACAAAGGCGCAGGCATATCGCCTGAAAGGCGGCTATGCGATTCCAGCCATTGCCATGATTGTTTGCTTCTGGATCGCTGCCCAGTCGAACCTGGAGTCGTGGATATTCACTGGCAAGTTACTGGCGGTGGGACTGGTCTTTTACGGCATAGCAAGATTCGCAAAAAAACGCCGCGACGAATAAGTCGGGATCAGGGGGACAGTGACCTTATCTGTTCCCAGTAGCCAAGGTCACTGTCTCCTAAGGAAGCCGTCATGAAAGACTTTGGCCTTGAGGTCTATTTTTCCCGCTGGGAGTTTAAAGCCCGTCACCACCTGACGGCGTCCGACATGGAAAGCATGTCGGTAAACGCTCTTTTGTCATTGGCGAACGACGCGGATCGTAAAGCATTCGAGCACGGCTGGCTGGGCTATACCGAGACCTGGGGCGCGCCGGATTTGCGGGTGGCGATCGCTGGCACCTACGACACGCTGTCAGATCAGGATATCCTTTGTTTTGCCGGTGCGGAGGAAGGCATTTACGCGGCCATGCGGGTATTGCTCGGTGCTGGTGATCATGCGATTGTGACGGTGCCCAATTATCAGGCGGCGGAAACCCTGCCGTTGGAGATATGTGACGTCACGGGCATCGCGCTGCGGGAGTTCGAGGACTGGCGGCTGGACCTGGACGATCTGGAAGCAGCGATCCGCCCGAATACAAAACTGGTGTCGATCAATTTCCCCAACAATCCGACCGGCGCGCTCATGCCGCAGGATGACTTGAGGCGGCTGGTGGAGATATGCCGCAAGCACGGCATC
>Ga0209988_10001185_pt1 | contig 16886 bp, 14 predicted proteins | sample N075metaG_FD_183115 | JGI IMG/M metagenome (GOLD analysis project Ga0209988, IMG submission 183115) | Deep subsurface microbial communities from Kermadec Trench to uncover new lineages of life (NeLLi) - N075 metaG (SPAdes) (version 2) | ecosystem: Environmental > Aquatic > Marine > Ocean trench... | reverse complement strand
CGTAGCACCAGGAGCACATGGGGTCGCCCACGTAGATCAACTTAAACCGATTTTCCATAGCTTGCTTTTTGAATCTCTTAAAATTGATGGTTGGTGCGGCCGAGCAGCGCTTCGCTTAACTGTCCCGTCCTGAAATAAGTCCTCAACTGATCAACGTATTTTAGGACGGGACAAACAGGTTTATTTGCGTTTGTTCATATCGACATAGTCCCGCTGTTTGGCGCCTGTGTACAGCTGGCGTGGACGAGCAATGCGATATTCGCTGCTGATCATTTCGCGCCAGTGGGCAATCCAGCCAACAGTACGGCCAATAGCAAAGATCACGGTGAACATATTGGCTGGAATACCAATCGCTTTCAGAACGATGCCAGAATAGAAGTCGACATTCGGGTACAGTTTCTTGCTGATAAAGTAATCGTCTTCCAGGGCGATTTTTTCCAGTCGACGGGCTATACGGAATAGCGGGTCGTCTTCCAGGCCTAATTCAGTCAAGACTTCGTCACAGGTTTGGCGCATCACTTTGGCGCGAGGGTCAAAGTTTTTGTAGACTCTATGGCCAAAGCCCATGAGTCGGAATGGGTCGTCTTTGTCCTTGGCTCTGACAATGTATTCCTCAATATGCGACTCATCGCCAATTTCTTCCAGCATATTTAACACGGCTTCATTGGCGCCACCGTGTGCCGGGCCCCATAGCGCGGCAAGGCCGGCTGCAATACAGGCCAATGGGTTAGCGCCGGTGGAGCCTGTTAAGCGAACAGCGGAAGTGGATGCGTTTTGCTCGTGGTCTGCATGGAGCAAGAAGATACGATCCATCGCTTTAGCGAGAACAGGGCTGACGTTACTGGGTTCGCAAGGGGTGCCAAACATCATATGCAGAAAATTCTCGGCGTAACCCAGAGAGTTATTCGGGTACATGAAAGGTTGGCCAATGGAATATTTGTAACTCATGGCCGCCAGCGTTGGCATTTTTGATATCAGGCGATGAGCGGCGATTTCCCGATCTTCTTCGTTATGAATATCCAGGTGGTTATGGTAGAACGCGGATAAAGCGCCTACGACGCCACACATGATTGCCATTGGGTGAGCATCACGGCGGAAACCAGCGTAAAATTTTCGAAGTTGCTCATGCACCATTGTGTGGCGCTTTACGGAATTTTCGAATTGTTCTTTCTCTGCTTGAGAGGGTAGCTCGCCATAAAGCAACAGATAGCAGGTTTCCAGGTAATCGGAATGCTCGGCCAACTGGTCGATCGGATATCCACGATGCAGCAAAACGCCTTTGCCACCGTCAATAAAGGTGATTTTGGATTCGCAGGCTGCGGTAGAAACAAAGCCTGGGTCATAGGTAAAAAGGCCATTCGCCGTTAGCTTCTGAACATCTACTACATCGGGTCCCAAGCTGCCGGAATAGATTGGCAGGTCGATGGATTCTTTATCATTGCCTTCGATTATGAAACTCGCACTTTTATCTGTCATTAGGTTAAACCTCTATAAGTTTGCTAAAGGATTTTGTGGCCAGGGCGCCACGCTTTGCTTGTAACGAAGTATTGATAGACTTGATCATCCGGGTGAACCGCGTGCTGATAAACGTCAGCCACGATCATCGGTAGTAGCGCAGGCAGCAAAACACGATCTAGCCAGTTCTGAAAGAACTGCGCTAGCGAGCGCCCCACTGCTCCCCCGAACAGGGAGGGGCGATCCAGGTAGGTTTCTTCGAGATAGAGCGCGATCTTCATCGAGTCACGCACCACAGCATCCCCATCCACCAGGATTGGCAACGTTTCCCCGCCGCTAAACGCGATCGCCTCCTTGTCCGTCATCAGCACTGTTTCAATGGACGGCGTAATACCTTTGTGTGCCAATGCCAGGCAAAGGTGCTGTAGCGGCGGTCATCGACACCGCGCAGTTCATATAGCTTAATCACAAGTGGCTCTCGCTGGCCTAACTTGAATTGGCAATCGTTGTGCCACCGTGACTATAACGAACAAGCTCACGGTGACTGGCATTGCGAACCCTTTGCGGCCGACATGCAACTCATCAAAGCTTTTTACGGCCCGACCAGGCCATCTTTTCCATCACGGAATCCACCGGCGTATCCACCAGGTGGTTGGCGTAGTTGGACAGCGTTTTCATAGCGACGCCGAAGACCACTTCCAGGGCCTGCTGCTTGTTATAACCCGCGTCGAAAAAGTCCTGCAGCTCTTTGTCCACCCGACCGCGATCGCGCACGGTGGCCTGCACGAAGGCCCGCAGTGCCTGTAGTTTTGCGTCGGCGAACGGTTCATCATTGCGGATGGCCTCCACCACGTCCTTGTCCACCTTGAACATGCGCGCCCCCGACGAGTGCGCCGCAACACAATAGTCGCACTCGTTTTCCACCGAGGCCGCCAGCATAATGATCTGCTGCTCCTGCGGCGTAAACGAGGTCTTGGTCATCAGGTCAGACAAGGTCAGGTAGGCCTCAAGCGCTATCGGCGATTCTGCCAGGGCAGTGTACAGATTGGGCAGAAAGCCCATGCCCTGCTTGGCTTTTTCGAGCCAGGGTTTGGAGGCTTCCGGTGCGGACTCAATGGTGTGAAAGGTAAAGTTACTCATCGTTTTTTACTCCTGGTTAGTTTGGCTTTGGTATTCAACCAGGCAGGGACACCCCGGGGGTCCCTGCCGGCATTCAGTTGATTCTCTGGCGTCAAACAAGCGCTATCACAAACTTAAACGCTGCTCTTTATAGTGCCGCTTCGGTTTGGCTTTGTTTTGCAGGTCCAGCTGCGCGTCGCGGGCTTTGCCCAGCACACTGTACGCCTGCTGTTGACCAGCAAGATATTGCTTTTCCCAACCCTGATCCACTTCCACCCCGTAACTGGCAGCCGCCTGACGGGTAAAGTACGGGTTCCAAAAATGTGGTCGACCCAGGGCCACCAGGTCAGCCCGACGCGTATGCAAAATGGTATTGATCTGCCCGGCATCGGTAATACTGCCGACGGCCATGGTCGCCATCTTCGGCACATTGCGAATTGCTTCGGAAAACTGCACCTGGAACATGCGGCCGTATACCGGCTCTTGATCGGGCACTGTCTGCCCTGCAGAAACATTAATCAAATCACAACCGGCATCGCGGAAAGCTTCGGCAATGGCAATGGTGTCGGCTTCGGTAATTCCGCCTTCTTTCCAGTCGCTGGCCGAGATCCGCACAGACATGGGTTTGGCCTCCGGCCAGACCTCGCGCATGGCTTCAAACACCTCCAGCGGGTAGCGCAGGCGATTCTCGATACTGCCGCCAAACTCGTCGCTGCGCTGGTTGGTTAATGGCGACAGGAAGGAACCCAGCAGGTAACCGTGGGCACAATGCAGCTCCAGCATATCGAAGCCTGCGCGATCGGCGCGTTGCGCGGCGCTGCTGAATTCGTTAGTGATACGGTCCATGGCCCCTTGATCCAGTTCCACCGGCACCTGCGAGATACCCTCAAAATAGGGAATTGGCGATGCCGAGCAGAGCGGCCAGTTTTTGCTCTCGTCCTCAATGGGATAATCCATCTTCTCCCACCCCAACTGGGTGGAACCCTTGCGACCGGAGTGTCCTAACTGCATGCACGTTTTGGTCTCGGTGTGCTCGTGAGTGTAATCCACAATACGCTTCCATTGAGCTTCGTGCTCGTCGGTCCACATACCCGGGCAGCCCAAAGTAATACGTGCATCCGGAGACGGACAGGTCATTTCCGTGTAGACCATCCCCATGCCGCCTTTGGCGGAACTGGCGTAGTGCACCAGGTGCCAATCGGTGAGGTTGCCGTTTTCATCGGCGGAATACTGGGCCATGGGGGACATCACCACACGATTGCGCAGTTCCATTTCCCGCAGCTTGTATTTGGTAAACATGGGGGTTGGCCGGCTGTCGCGATAATCGTAACCGCTCTCTTTAAAGTAGCGTTCGTACCATTCGGTATCGGCTTTTTCCACAAATTTAGGGTCACGCACGATCAAATTGTCGTAGGTAACCGATTTGGCCCGGCACATCACCACCATGGCAAATTGCATAGGGTCCATATCCCAGGAGCGGTCCATATGTTCGAACCAGGCCAGGGAGACATCGGCATTGTGCTGCATAATTTGTGTGGGCACGCGACGCAACTCGTCGTATTTTTGGAACGCTTTTTCCACATTCTCTTCTGCGTGTTCAATCACCGCATCATGCAGGCCAATGGCACAATCCATGGCCAGCTTGGTACCGGAACCGATGGAAAAGTGCGCGGAAGCCTTGGCATCGCCCAGGATCACAATATTCTTGTGATACCAGTTGTTGCAGAAAATACGGGGAAACTGCCGCCACAGGGAGCGGTTCAGAATCAGCGGGTAACCTTCCAACTCGTCAACAAAAATGGCTTCCAGTTTTTGCCTGGAGCCTTCTTCATCAAACTCTTCAAACTCCCAGCCCTGCCAGCACTCGTCGGACATTTCGAACACCCAGGTGGAACTACCGGGTTGGTACTGATACGTGTGGGCACAAATCAGACCGTGCTCGGTTTCTTTAAAGAAATAAGTAAAGTCTTTTAACGGGCGCTCTGAACCCATCCAGCAGAAACGGTTGGATTTCATAACGGTGGAGGGCTGGAAATAGTCTTTGTAGTGCTCGCGAATCGGCGACACAATACCGTCTGAAGCCAGAATAATATCGGAATCCGCAAACCGGGTTTCCAGGGTTGCCGCATCGATACAGGCTTCAAAAGTCATTTTGACACCCAGCTCACGGCAGCGTTCTTGTAGCAAGTTCAACAGGCTGACGCGTGAAGTACCGCAGAAACCGTTACCCTCACAGCGTATTTCCTCGCCCTTAAAGCGGATAACGATATCGTCCCAATAAGCGAAGTCATCGCGGATGCGCTCGTAGGATTCCGGGTCGCGGGACAGAAACTCTTCCAGGCTATCATCGGAAAAGACGACGCCAAAACCAAAGGTGTCATCGGCGCGGTTTTGTTCAAAGACTTCGATGTCCCAGTCCGGACGGGCTTTTTTGGTCAAGAGCGCAAAATACAACCCACCTGGACCACCACCAATTACCGTTATCTTCATGCCACACCTCCTAGTTTCGTTACCGCTTCAATCTATAAGGATATCTTACACCCTTTTATATTATGTGTAATATATTTATATGGAATATATAAACGCTCTTTTATTCTTTTTAGGTGTATAAAAATAATTTATTCTAACCAATCAAAAATCAGGAGCGCTTTGCGATACAATAACCGCCAATCCTGTGTACCACCGCCTCAGCTACCAATAACTCAACCTGGATCGACGTTGCATGCAAAGCCTTAAAACTCTGGACATGAATGACTCAGAAACTGTCTATCTGAAACTCTGGTTACAGCTGGCTAAAAGCTCAAAAGTTATAGAGCAGGAGATGGAGGCCCGCTTTCAGAAGAACTTTAAGCAGAGCATGTCTCGCTTCGATGTTATGTCCCAGCTGGTTCGCTACGACCCCGAATGGCTGCCCATGGGCAAGCTGGCCCAACAGTTGATTGCCTCCAAGGGCAATATTACACGCCTCGTCGACCGCATGATTATGGAGGGATTGATTGATCGACGGCCCAGCCCGAAAGATCGCCGCATTATTCAAGTGGGACTCACCGACAAGGGGCGCATGTTGTTTGAAGAGATGGCGATCGCCCACGCTGAGTGGGCCAAATCCCTGCTCGGAAATTTGGATCTGGAGCACAGCCAACAAATGTTGGAAATGTTGTTAGATGTGAATAAGGCGTTTAAAGCCAGCGTTGAAAGTTAAGACCCGGCGCTGTCACGTGTCCCCTCAGCTACATCACCTCACCACCGGCTACAGCAATCGCCTGGCCCGTGACCGCTTCTGACCCAGGTGAACACAGCCACAGCACGGCATTGGCCACGTCTTCAGGCTGTACTAGCCGCCCCTGCGGGTTGCTCTGCGTTAATTCCGCGCGGGCTTCGGCTTCACTGCGCCCCGTTTTTTCCATAATGGTTTTAATGGAGTTTTGCACCAACTCCGTTTCGGTATAGCCCGGACACACCGCGTTAACGGTAATATTCTTGGTGGCGGTTTCCAGCGCCAGCGAACGCGTTAATCCCAAAGTGCCGTGCTTAGCCGCACAATAGGCAGCTACATAACCATAGCCTTTCAGGGCCGCCGTGCTGGCAATATTGATAATACGCCCACCCCCACTTTCAAGCATATCGGCAAGGGCTTCACGGCAGCAGTAAAAAACACTGCTCAGGTTGACCGCAATCATCTGATCCCAGTGGTCATCGTCAATTTTATGCGCCGGCGAGGTGCTCGCCTGGCCCGCATTGTTGATCAGAATATCAATATGACCAAAAGCTGCCCTGGCCTGTTGGAAGGCCGCTTTTATGCGATCGCTTTGGGTCACATCCACGGTGATTGCCTGAGCCTGAGGCAATTGCAGCACTTTCTCTTGCAGCGGCGCCAGACTGCGTCCCATTAATGTGACTTTTGCGCCCTCTGCGGCCAATGTATCCACAATGGCAGCACCGATGCCTTTACCGGCACCGGTAACAATCACGTGTTTATCGGACAGTACCTTTCCCAAATTACCCATATTCTCTCACCGTCTGGATTGGCTTCGACATCCCGTAATAGTGGAAATTTTACCTTACGCATAAAATAATTGCCAGTAATTGTTTTTGCCGGTATAATCAACTCAGACCTATCGCCGAGAATCCCAGTAATCCGGGCCTTGAGAAGCATTTTTTAAGATTTCCGCCAGCTGCTGATTTCTTGGTCACTGCTGTTCAACAGGCTTGATCCATAGGAACACAACTCTATGAGAGACAGAAACAGTTTTGATCCAACGTCCTTTGCACCCGACCATTTCCTCTGGGCCTTTGACAAAGGTGTGGCCACTATTACCCTGAATATTCCCGAGCGGAAGAATCCGTTAACGTTTGACTCCTACGCTGAACTGCGGGATACCTTTCGCGACCTAGTGTACGTGGACGATGTGAAAGCCGTGGTGATCACCGGTGCCGACGGTAACTTCAGCTCCGGCGGCGATGTTCACGATATTATCGGCCCACTGACGAAAATGGATATGCGCGGCCTGTTGGATTTCACCCGCATGACCGGCGACCTGGTCAAAGCCATGCGGAATTGTCCGCAACCGATTTTGTCCGCCGTGGATGGCATCTGCGTCGGCGCCGGTGCCATTATCGCCATGTCGAGTGATATGCGTTACGGCACAGAAAACGCCAAGGTGGGCTTTCTCTTTACCCGCGTGGGGCTGGCAGGCTGTGATATGGGCGCCTGCGCTATACTGCCGCGCATTATCGGTCAGGGTCGCGCCTCGGACCTGCTTTTTACCGGTCGCATTATGCGCGCCGAGGAAGGCGAACGCTGGGGGTTCTTTAACCGACTTTTTAGCGCTGAATCCGTTTTAGAAGAAACCCAGGCACTGGCGCATGAGCTGCTGGAGGGCCCCACTTTTGCCCACGGCATCACCAAAACCATGCTCCACCAGGAGTGGAACATGAGTATCGATCAGGCCATTGAAGCCGAAGCTCAGGCCCAGGCGATCTGTATGCAAACCGCCGACTTTGAGCGTGCCTATAACGCCTTTGTCAATAAAGAAATCCCTGAGTTTGGAGGTAACTAATGGCTGACAAAAGCTATTTAAACTGGCCTTTTTTAGAAGACGCCCACCGTGAACTGGCCAATGAAATCGAGGCCTGGGCGCAGCAAAACATTGATGCGGCCCCCCACGGCAATATTGACGTCGACGCCGAGTGTAAAAAGCTGGTGCAACAACTGGCCGCGGGCGGCTTTCTAAAACATTCGGTTGCCATGCGCCAAGCCGGGGAAAAACTCGATGTGCGCAGCATGTGCTTGATGCGTGAAATCCTGGCACGTCACTCCGGTCTTGCCGACTTCGCCTTTGCCATGCAGTGCCTGGGGAGCGTCGCCATCAGTCTGTTTGGCACGAACGAGCTGCAACAGGAATATCTGACCGCTGTCCGCTCTGGAGAAAAACTCGCCGCCTTTGCCCTGACAGAACCCGAAGCCGGTTCCGATGTGGCCGCCATAAGTTCCTCGGCCGTACTGGATGGAGATGACTATATCCTCAACGGCGAAAAGACCTTTATTTCCAATGGCGGTATTGCCGGTTTTTATACCGTGTTTGCCCGCACCGGAGGCCCCGGCGCCAAGGGTATCAGTGCCTTTATTCTGGATGCCGACACCCCCGGGCTGGAAATTGCCGAACGCATTGAAGTGATCGCGCCTCACCCGCTGGCACGTTTGAAATTTAACAACTGTCGCATTCCCAAACGCAAAATGCTGGGCGAAGAAGGCCAAGGCTTTAAGATATCGATGGCGTCGCTGGATGTCTGTCGATCCACCGTCGGCGCTGCCGCCTTGGGCTTTGCCCGCCGCGCCCTGGATGAAGCGCTGCAGCGCACCAGCACTCGCAAGCTGTTTGGCGCGCCGATGACGGAGATTCCCGGCGTGCAGACCCAACTGGCGGAAATGGCCCTGAATATCGATACCAGTGCCCTGCTGGTTTATCGCGCCGCCTGGACCAAAGACTGCGTCGCCGAACGGGTGACCCGTGAAGCCGCCATGGCCAAGCTGCACGCCACCGACTCGGCCCAGCTCACCATTGACGCTGCCGTCCAACTGTTTGGTGGCCTAGGGGTTACCCGCGGAGTCAAAGTGGAAGAACTCTATCGCGAGATTCGCGCCCTGCGTATTTACGAAGGGGCGTCGGAAGTGCAGAAGCTGATTATCGCCCGGCAAACACTGCTTAACGCCGGTGTGGCCTAAGGAGCTCACCAAAAAACTGACAAGGCCTCACAGAGACCGGAATAATATTTTACAAATAGGAATTAACCATGCAAACCATTCAACCCGAAGGCTGGGCACAACCGAAAGGCTATTCCAACGGTATTCTGGCCGAAGGTAAAACCCTCTATATCGGCGGCCAAATCGGCTGGGACGAAAACGAAGAATTCCAGAGCGACAACTTTGTCGATCAGATTCGACAAACCCTGCTCAATACTGTCGCCATTTTGGAAGCCGGCGGCGCCAAACCTGAGCATATTACCCGTATGACCTGGTATATCACCGACAAGCGTGAGTATCTGAGTTCGTTAAAAGAAGTGGGGCAGGCATATCGCGAAGTGATTGGCCGTAACTTCCCGGTAATGGCGATGGTGCAGGTTGTGGCGTTGATGGAAGATCGCGCTAAAGTAGAAATCGAAACCACAGCGGTGATTCCTCGAGACTAAAAACCTTTTGCTACCGATTCGCACCTTCAGGGCGTCAGCGTTTGCTGGCTGCCCTTTTTTTATATCGGCTTAAAGGGTTCTCTTACAAATCCTTAAAGCCTTTTCCCTCTTTGACCAGGCTCTCCAATAGCGGCGCCGGTTTCCAATAGAGATCACCCATCTGATCGCAAAATTCACAGAGACGCCGATAAACCTTGTCCAACCCTATCGTATCGGCCAAGTGCATTGGACCCCCGCGATAACGGGGGAAACCGTAGCCGTTTGCCAATATCACATCGATATCTGAGGGCCGTTGCGCTATGCCCTCTTCCAGCAGCAGTGCTGCCTCATTGATGACCGGATAGATCAGACGCTCAACAATTTCTTCGTCGTCTATCTCGCGGCGAGTAACACCCAGGCGTTCGGCCTCCGCGCGAATCAGCTGTTCGACCTCCGGGTCGGCACTGCGTTTACGGGTCTCAGTGTCGTAGAGGAAGAATCCCTTACCCGTCTTTTGTCCGAGGCGCCCCATTTCCACCAGCACATTCCCTATATGAAAATACCGGGGATCGTCGGGTAAATCGCTACGCGCCTGCCGAGCCTTGTAGCCAATGTCCAGGCCCGCCAGATCTACCACCGACAGGGGCCCCATGGCCATGCCCCAGTCAACCATCGCACTATCTACCTGTGCCGGCGTCGCGCCTTCCAGCAACAACATTTGCGCTTCGCGACCATAGGTCGTAAACAGGCGATTGCCGACAAAGCCATAACAAACACCCACCAGCGCCGATATCTTGCCAATACGTTTACCTAACTGCATCACGGTGGCAATGACTTCCGGACTGCAGCAATCGGTACGCACCACTTCCAACAGTTTCATCACGTTGGCCGGGCTGAAGAAGTGCATACCAATCACGTTTTCGGGACGCTGCGTAAAGGCGGCGATCTGATTGACATCCAGGTAGGAGGTATTGGAAGCCAGAATGGCGTCCGGTTTACAGATCTTGTCGAGGGTTTCGAAAACCTGCTGCTTGACCGCCATGCTTTCAAAAACGGCTTCAACGACCAGGTCGACATCAGCCAAATCTTCATAACGTAGCGTTCCCTGAATCAAGCCAATACGCTCTTCCACTTGCGCCTTGGTCAAACGCCCCTTTTTGGCGGTATTGTCGTAATTTTTACGGATGCTGCCCAAGCCCCGCTCCAAGGCTTCATCCTGGACCTCAAGCAAGGTCACGGGAACACCGGCATTGGCAAAACACATGGCAATACCGCCCCCCATGGTACCGGCACCTATTACCGCTACGCGCTTAATATCACGGGTTGGCGTTTCCTTGGAAACACCCGGAATCCTCACTACTTCACGCTCGGCAAAAAATTGATAGCGCATGGCCTGTGATTGAGGTGATTCAACACACTGTTGAAACAGTTCACGCTCACGCTTTAGACCCTCCGTGAAAGGCTGGGTCGCCGCAGCTTCCAAAGCATCGACAATACACTGCTGCGCCAGGTAACCACGATGGCGCTTGGCCACCATTTGGCGGGCATCGGCAAAAAACGTTTCGGGTAGTTGACGGCTATCAATGGTTAATTCGCCCGTGCGACGGGGGGCTTGGCCATCATTGCCCACACCCATCTCGATGAGGTGTTTGGCGTAGAGTACCGCTTCATCCAGTAAATGTTTTTCGACCACACGATCGAGCAGACCCAGTTTAGCGGCATTTTCAGCCGCAAGCGCTTTGCCGCTCAAAATGGTCTCCATCGCTGCCTCAACACCGATCAGCCGCGGCAAACGCTGGGTGCCGCCACCACCGGGCAAAAGTCCCAGAGTGACTTCTGGCAAACCGACTTTGGCAGAGGTCAGGGCACAGCGGTAGTGACAGGCCAGCGCCAGTTCCAAACCACCACCGAGCGCCGTTCCGTGAATGGCAGCAATGACAGGCTTGGCTGAAGCTTCGATGGTTTCAAGTAGCTCCGCCAATACCGGGCTTTGCGCCGGTTTGCCGAACTCCTTGATATCGGCTCCGGCAATAAAAGTTCTACCCTGACAAATAATTACGATTGCTTTTGAAACATCGGTTTGCGCTCTTTTTACCGCATCCAAAATGCCAGTACGCAACGCCTGGGAAAGTGCATTGACCGGAGGATTATTGAGAGTAATAACAGCGACGTTATCAACCAGTTGATAGGTAACAACACTCATAGAGACTTCCTGCAAATAGGCAATGATTCAGTAATGGGGATTTATACGCGCTCAATAATCAGAGCAATGCCCTGACCAACACCGATACACATGCAGACAAGCGCGTAGCGACCACCGCTGTGTTCCAACTGACGCAGTGCCGTCAGCGCAATTCTCGCCCCCGAGGCGCCCAAGGGGTGACCCAAGGCAATTGCACCGCCGTTAGGGTTTACCCGGCTATCGTCATAATCAATTTCAAGCAGTTTTAAACAACCCAACGCCTGGGCCGCAAAGGCTTCGTTAAGCTCTATCACATCCATATCCTTAAGGCTCAGTCCGCCCCGGGCCAAAGCCTTGTGGGCAGCTTCCACTGGGCCGATCCCCATAATACGGGGTTCAACCCCGGCAATGGCACTGGCGACAACCCGCCCTCTTGGCGTCAGACCACAACGCTCACCGGCCTCACGACTGCCCAGCAATAAAGCCGCTGCGCCATCGTTAATGCCGGAGGCATTGCCCGCAGTGACGACGCCATCGGCATAGAGCGGTTTTAGTGCAGATAATTTTTCAACCGTTGATTCACCTCTGGGGTGTTCGTCTTGAATGACTAACAATGGTGGCTGCTTGCGCCCCTGACTCACTTCAACACCAATAATTTCGCCAGTAAAATAACCGTCCTGTTGCGCACGCTGATACTTGGCCTGCGAGGCAGCAGCAAATCTGTCGCAGTCTTCGCGACTGATGCCCAACTCCGCTGCCACATTGTCGGCGGTCTCAGGCATACTGTCGTCGCCGAACTCGGCGATTAACGCCGGATTGGGAAAACGTGCGCCTATGGTCGAATCAAACAGATTGGCACTGCGGCTAAAAGCAGATTCCGCCTTGCCCATGACAAAAGGCGCACGGCTCATGGATTCTACGCCACAGGCAATATAGAAATCGCCATCACCACAATGAATAGCCCGCGCCGCGTCCATCACCGCCGCCAGACTGCTACCACACAGACGGTTAACCGTTTGTCCACCGGCACGGCTGGGGATACCCGCTAACAGGCTCGCCATACGCGCCACATTGCGGCAATCTTCGCCCGCCTGGTTGGTAGCACCGGCGATAATATCTTCGATGGACGTCATCGTTTCCGGATGACGTGCCGTTAACTTTCGCAAGGTATGGGCCAGAAGATTATCCGGTCTGACAGACGCCAGGGCCCCGGCATGGCGACCAAAGGGTGTCCTTACTCCATCATAAATATAAGCATCGTACATGTTCGCTCCCCATCCTCTCCCTATAAAAAAGAAAAAGCAGATACACAAGGTGTCTATCTATCTACTTAGATAATAAAAATCGAGAAACGGCTATTGAGGGTGGCAAAAAGCCAACATTTTCTCGCGCAGAGCCTGGGGAATCCCACGACTTGTTTCGCTCTTTTCACGGGAGGTATATACCAGCACGTGGGTAGCTTTCAGCACCTCAACGCCCTTGTTCTTACCCGAGATAACGACGGTAAAAGAGCTTTTCCCCAGTTTTAAAACAATCAGCTCAAACTCCACCACATCCCCCAACCGACTTGGGGACATAAATTGGCAATCGATATTGACCGTGGGCAACCCCTCTTTACGCTCACAAACAATGGTAGAGAAAGGCCAGCCCAACGCTTCCGCCAGCCAGTCTTCAACCACGCCACTGATCATCTCGAAATAGCGGGGATAAAAAACAACGCCCGCCGGATCGCAATGGGCAAAACGGATTGGTACAGTTACTTTAAAGGTGGCACCAGACATATTGCTTATCAACCTCTCTTTAGCTACCAGAATATCGACTTGGCACCCCAGCCAAAAAGACAGTCCGCTATCCTCTTGGTGCAGCACAGTTTTGCCCATATTGGATAATTTCAGCAAGCTTAATGGCTTCTGGCTTACCCCAAAAGCCGTTAAACAAGTACCGTCAAATAGGCCCTGCATCTGGTAATCTCTGGAGCATTTTACGACAACTTTATATTATATGTAAACAGTTTTTGTGTAATGTTTTCTTTAAAAGTAAACTTTAAAAGGGACTGTGCAAGTTATCTTGAATACCTATAGAGGTTGAACCCGGAAAGCCACCAAATGTCTCACTTGTGCCTGTAGCCCACGGCTAACAAGACTTCCAGAGCTGGAGGAGAATTAGCCAGCCCAGGCTCTTAGTGCGCCCACTTGTTCGGCCATAACAACGGCTAGGGGCCGATCGACGCAACTATATCTTCCACTACGGCGGAAACCGTCTGGCCGCGGTGCGCATGGATCCTATGAAACTGCATATCAAGCCGGGTACTGCCGGCGGCCTGCCCTATATGGAGGTCTACAATATTATTCGGGATCCAGGGGAAAAGCGATTAGCGGGATTTTTATCCCGCTTCCCAAATTGAGAGAGGAGAGGCATTATTCAAACATCTTTGAACCAGCCGTTTCATCAAGCTTACGATTCGGGTACTTCTCCATTATTTTTTCGTGTTCCAACACCATCCGCCGGATCGGCACATTCGCCCACAGGTACTTGGGACGCAGCGAAAACATCTCCTTGGGGCAGTTAGCTTTACTTCTGCATTTGCGCGATCAGTATCCCCTTTTGTACTTTCCTGGTAGGCGTGAGGGGCATGGCGTCAATCAATCGCAACTGTTCCGGCCATTTGTACTTGGCGACCTCGGCGCGGAGCAGGTACGCTTTGATCTCCTCCAGCGTAACCTCACAGCCCGGATTCCCTACCACAACCACACACGCCCGTTCCCCCAATACCGGATCGGGCAGCGGCACGATTGCACATTGCGCAATGGCATCCATCTCGGTGATCAGCAGTTCAATCTCTACCGGATTGTATTTAACACCCCCCCGGTTAATGACCTCTTTGCTCCGCCCGGTAATGGTGAGACAGCCGCTCTCACCCAAAACTGCCATGTCCCCTGTGCGGAACCAGCCGTCCTCAGTGAACGCGTCGGCTGTCTCCACGGGTTTGTTCAAGTAGCCTTGAAAAACCGAGTCCCCTCGAATTTCGAGCTCGCCCTCCTCGCCGGCCGGCAACGTCCGGCCACCGTCACCCACAACGCGCAACTCCGTGCCCGGACTTGCGAATCCCGTCGTGGCACAACGGATATATGGGGTGTCTGTCGTCCGAGTGAAAGCCCCTATCTGCACCTCGCTCATGCCCCATAGCTGGAGCACATCGCCATTCGGCAGAAGACTGTCCACCTTGCGCGCGAGATGTTCCGGAACCCGAGTACCGGAAAAGCAGATGAAGCGAGTGTTTTCGAAATCCCCTTGCCGTAATAGCTTGCCTTCGAGGCAAGAAATCAGGTGCGCCGGTGCCGCAAACACGGCGGTGGGAGCGTGGCACCGAACCCCTTCCAGAAACTGCTCCGGGCTGAACTCTGGCAGCAACACCACCGCAGCGCCGGCGATCAATGCCAGGTGCAGATGCGCCAAGCCGTAGAGATGGCTCATCGCCGCCGCCGACAACAGGCGATCCGAGGCTGTGATGCCCAATTCCGGCAACGACAACCGCGCATTGCTAAGAAAGGCTCTATAACGAATTGGTACCCCCTTGGGTTTGGAGGTGGTACCCGATGTATAAAGCAGCAGGAAGAGATCCTCTTCGGAGATTTGGGCCTCAGGTTCCAACGGGTTTTCGGCACGCAAATCCTGCATCGTGACAACCCCAGCGACACTCCAGTCACCCACCACAACCACCTGCTCCAGCTTCGGTAACTCTTGCTGCAGATCAACCAACTGCTGTGCCCTGAGCTCGCCCTTGACCTCGGCCAGACAGACTACTATTTTCGCACTGCTGTCCCGCAACAGGTAACGCAACTCCGAGCAACGGTACGGCATGTGCAGGGGTTGAAAAACGCCTCCCAGTGCGCAGGTAGCCAAATAGGTGATGATGAATTCGGGGATGTTCGGCAGCTGTGCGGCAACTACGTCGCCTTTACCTACTCCCAAGCGTGCAAGTCCGGCGGCCGTACTTCTTACTTCACGTTCCAGCGCCTCGTAGGTGATAAGCTGATCGCCGTGCACCACAGCGGCGCTGCCTCCCTGGTGCACTGCCCAATGCCTCAGATAACCGTAGAGGGTTTCCTCCTGGAGCCTTTCGACTTCGCCGTTTGATTGCGCCAATTGCTGTTCCCGAGGGAACTCCGAATTCGATAACACCATAGTGCACATTCCCAATTTTCAATGGAAGACAATTGGCTATCATTAAACCTGGACACTTGCTTACCTGTCCAATACAATTTTTTAGGACTTTTAATATCAAAAAGCTATTATATGGATCTACGTCACCTGCGTTATTTTGTCGCTGTCGCGGAGGAACTCCACTTCGGTCGAGCCGCCCGCAGACTCAATATTTCGCAACCGCCACTGAGTCAGCGCATTCAGGATCTGGAAGCGGACTTGGGACTAACGCTGTTGCAGCGCGACAAACGCAATGTCCGGTTAACCCCAGCCGGAGAATTCTTTTATCACCGGGCGCAATCCATTCTGCGGGCCACCGAGAGCGCTAAGCAGGAAGTGCAGCGCATCGCCCGAGACGAGCGGGAAACGCTCATTTTGGGGTACATGAGCGCCGTCATGCTGGGGGAATTCCCCCCTTTTCTCAAAGTTTTTCATCGCCAATATCCGCACGTGGAGCTCAAATTTGTGCAGATGCGTTCGAATGAACAGCTCGAAGCCCTCATCGAAGGACGAATCGATGCCGGATTCGTCGACCTTAGTGTTCAAGCAATGTCGGCGCGGCTGATGGCCGAGCAAATACAGGCAGGCTTAATCTTGCGGGAAAAAGTGTGTGTCGCGCTTCCCAAGGAGCACCCCCTGGCGAGCCGTCGCAAGATCTCCCTGCAGGACCTCGAAACGGAACGCTTTGTCGCCCTGGAGCGGCACCTTTTCCCCTCTCATTACGACAGGCTTGTCAATCTCTGTGAGCAGGCCGGTTTCAACCCCAACATCGTCGCCTTTGGCGATCAAACACCGACAGTTATGGTCTATGTAGCCTGCGGAGTGGGGATCTACCTCGCTCCCGAGCTGGTCAAACACTCCTGGCAACGGTATGTGACCCTGGTTCCTCTGGAAGAGGAGGCTGTTGTGGAAGTCCATATGATCACGAGGGAAAACAACCCCTCAGAAAGCCTCAAAAAACTGCGGGGACTAGCCCTGAAAATTCAGCAAGAGGCGATTATCACCCGTGGATCCGGGTCATGAGCCGGTCTCCTGAGGCGCGCTCTGAAGGATAGTTTGAACCGGTAATCCTCTGCGGATTCTACAACAATTAGTAGCATAGAAAGCCGAAAGAATAATGGCGCGTGGTCCGCGGTACATCAACGGAAGCAACGCTGATCAATGTGAATGTACCGAGCATGCGCACCTAAACCCGGCGGCATTTTACACGCCGGTATTGAGCTGCTGTTCGATCAGAGCATTGATCTGCTCTGCTTTG
>Ga0209988_10001180_pt1 | contig 16903 bp, 8 predicted proteins | sample N075metaG_FD_183115 | JGI IMG/M metagenome (GOLD analysis project Ga0209988, IMG submission 183115) | Deep subsurface microbial communities from Kermadec Trench to uncover new lineages of life (NeLLi) - N075 metaG (SPAdes) (version 2) | ecosystem: Environmental > Aquatic > Marine > Ocean trench... | reverse complement strand
TACACTCTGACCCCCGATTAAAAGAGCAACTCAAAGCAAAATTTAAAACGCTTAACCCTTTTGAAATACAAAGTAAAATGATGGTTAAAATTAAAGCAATAATGAAAATTGTCAACGACAAAAAATAATATGAAATTCTCATCCCCGAGATACTGAATAAAAAAATCTTTACGGTTTTCCTAACTTTCGTTCCTCCTAATCGTTTGCTACTTTTTAAGGTCATTGACTATTTATATACAGTCGGGTGGCAAATAAATATTTGATAAGCAGCGGGGGTCAAAATGATAAAATTTAGTGGTGGTAACGGTGGGTCAATCGAAGATGCTGTAATAATTTGGGCGCAAAATATACTTAAGAGGGAATTCGTGCAGAAAAGATATATATCTCTAAAGCACTTTTACCGGTTGAAAATGTTGATTGGGAAATGTTAGGTCAACAGGTGATAAAAAAACGGTTGTTATTTTGACCGCTTGGTTATCATAGCCGATAATCACCAAAAGAAACAATTTTATTTTTATATTTCTGACTTCTATAGCAAACATTAAGTTAGGAGTAATCCAAAAGGTGCGAACTTCAAAAGAGTTTGTTGATGCAACAATCTCCAGAATTTTTCTAATCTCGTCGAATTAACCTCGATATATAAACGCCCATCTGCGAGATTTCCAAAAAGTTTTTTTGGTTTGGTTTACCCGACTTTTCGACTTCACAAAGCCTCATAGAAAATTCAACTTCCACTATCTTTCCTTTTCGGAAGTTGAGAACCTATATATTCTCCGATAACTACTTGATTTTATATACACATAGAACCATTTCTTGTTTTGCCCGAAAAATAGTGAGCAATCGGTGACTTCTGATAGAACTTCTTAGAAGAAAACATCTGCTACCGGCTAAATATCCAATCCGCAAATGTCTCGTAAAATTTCGGCAGATTTTCCTTTGTGCTAATCCTATCATTGTAAACTTGCAAAGTGCTACTTACTTGGTTTTTGGAAGTCGCATGCTCTGAGGGGGGTGAGCAAGAAAAGGGTCGTCAATAAGGACTGTGTCCTTATCTCTTTCGTTCGTTGTTCCGTATAACCTTTTAGTTTCTACTTAGCTAACGCTTTGGGTCACACCCGTCAACTTCACGAAAATTATTGACAAATTATTCTAAAATTGTTATATTCCCTCGAAGTCTCCCTCAACAAATTTTGGTTCAAAAAATGGCATCTATTGAATCAGAATACATATCTTACATTCTTGCTATAGTGGAGTTATTGAGCTAATTAGTAACTGACAAGTTATTTTCTGCCATTTTTTGGCAGGAAATTGCAAATAACAAGACTCAAAAAACAAATAATAATCAAATTCAAAATATCAATGACCAAAAAATTGCCTATCTATAGGTCGGTTTATAATGGGTTTGTGTTTTAAAATTATTGAGATTTGGAATTTATTTGATATTTTGGATTTTGTTTATTGGAATTTCTGGTTTATCCAGGTTAGGGATCAGACTCAAAACATCTACTGGCGACAGTTTAACCGAAATTTTGTGGAGGGAAAAATGAAGAACAGAATTTGTCTAATAGCCTGGCTGCTCGGCATTAGCGTATTTATGGTCGCTTGCAGCAACGACCAACCCAGCGAGGAAGATCTCGAACACGCCAAGCGAATTCTCACGGAAGTGCCACTCATCGATGGTCATAACGATTTGCCATGGACCATCCGAAATCTGGAAGGGACGCCGATGGACGTTGAGGCTTACGATTTGCGCCTGCGAACGCCGCACGACACGGATATCGAACGGCTGCGCCAGGGCCTGGTCGGCGCGCAATTCTGGTCCGTTTTCATTCCGGGCGAAATCAAAGAACAGGGGTATGCCAAAGTCCAGCTCGAGCAGATCGATATTGCCCGGCGGGTTATCGAGAAATATCCCGACGTTTTTGAATTAGCGCTCACAGCTTATGACATTGAATCCGCTTTTGCGCGCGGCAAAATTGCTTCGCTTTTGGGAATGGAGGGCGGGCATGCCATCGAGAATTCCCTGGGCGCCCTGCGTTCGTTTTATCGGCTTGGGGTGCGATACATGACCTTGACCCACAATGTCACTTTGGATTGGGCGGACGCGGTCATGGATGAGCCGAAACACGATGGCTTGACTGAGTTCGGGAAAGAAGTCGTTCGCGAAATGAACCGGCTGGGGATGCTGGTGGATTTATCCCATGTGACGCCCGAAGTCATGAGCGATGCGTTGGAAGTCAGTGAAGCTCCTGTTATGTTCTCACACTCATCCGCGTTTGCGCTGACCGATCATCCGCGCAATGTTCCGGATGAAATTCTGGCAAAAATGCCGGAGAACGGTGGCGTGGTTATGGTGACCTTCATTCCGTCATTTGTGTCGCAGGAAGTCAAAGATTGGGCTGAACCGATGCAAGCGCTGTTGCAAGGCGTCGCGTTTGATGATGAGTTTCATCGCATCAAAAATGAATACACAGCCGCAAACCAACCGAAACCGACAGCAACTTTGCAGCATGTTGCGGATCACATCGAGCATGTTCGAGATGTTGCCGGCGTCGACCACGTTGGAATTGGCAGTGATTATTGGGGCAGCGGCGATATGCCGGAAGGACTGGAAGACGTCTCCAGATTTCCGTATCTTTTTGCTGAACTGATTAAGCGCGGCTGGACGGATGAGGATCTCAAAAAACTTGCCGGGGGGAATTTGCTAAGAGTGTTACAACGTGCAGAAACTGTGGCGACCCGTTTGCAAAAAGAACGGCCTGCTTCAACTGCTATAATTGAAACGATGACCCGTAATTGAGGCTCGCATTGATACTAAAACCAATTGACATATTTTGTGCAAAATCGTATAATGCTTTCGAAGGATGAAAAAACGGCATGAGCAGGACTTCATAAAATTTGAAAGTTTTTCCACTTCACTGAAAATTAGATTTTAGGGTCGCACGGAAAAGATGATTGGCAAAACAATATCTCATTATGGAATCCTTGAAAAGCTCGGCCAAGGCGGAATGGGCGTGGTCTACAAATCGCAGGACGCCAAACTCGACCGCTTTGTTGCTCTGAAGTTTCTGCCACTGCACCTGAGTCAGGATGAGGAAAACAGAAACGCTTCATTCACGAAGCCAAAGCGGCCTCGGCGCTGAATCATCCCAACATCGCTACGATTTATGAGATCGATGAAGCGGATAGGCAAATTTTTATTGCGATGGAATACATCGAGGGCAAGGCGTTGAATGAAATCGTAGGGGACGCACATGTGCGCCTTCTACCAAAAGAGGATGCCATCAATTACGCTATCCAAATCAGCAGCAAATCGATCGAACCATCCTAACCCCGGACAAGCCGGAACCAAAGAGTTAATCTTGTAAGTCCTGTCCAAAAATATTTTGTCAAAAAATGGTAGAAAATTACTTGTCAGTTACTAAACAGGGAGTCACCTATGAAATATTTATTAGTTATTAAGTTGATTTTTTGCTTGCTTGTTTTTCCCAGCTTGAGTCCGGCTCAAAATCTCCCCAGCCCTAAAAAACATTTTGGTCATATGATGGGTGAAGAAGGGAAAATTATTGATTTCTTTGACGGTCTGAAATATTATAAATCCCTGGCCAAAAAATCAGATCGAATTCGTTACACTGAATTGGGCAAAACCACAGACGGCAACCCGTTCGTTTTGCTGCTCATCTCTGCGCCTGAAAATTTGCAACGCCTTGACGAGTTAAAAACGAAACGGCATCGGTTGAGCGATCCCCGGAAAATCAGTGATAAAGAAGCGAGAAAACTTGCCGGGGACTTGCCCGCGGTTGTGTTTCATACCTCATCAATTCACACCACGGAAATCAGCACGGCGCAAGTGGTGCCCGAGTTAGTCTATACGCTGGTCAATGGACAATCCGAACAAATTCAGCGTATTTTGAAAAATACCATTGTACTGGTAAGTCCGAGCGCGAATCCCGATGGGCAGGTGAAAATAAAAAAGTGGTACGACGAGCACAAAGGTGAAAAATGGGAAGGCCGGATGCCCTGGTTGTACCATACTTATCTCGGGCATGACAATAACCGCGACTGGGTGCTTTTGCATTTTCCCGAACAGCGGTTGACGGCCCAGAAAATCCACATGGAGTGGCACCCGATCTATTCACTCGAAATGCACCAGATGGGTGGCAACGGCGCCCGCATTTTTGTGCCGCCCTATCAAGATCCCTATGATCCAAATACTGCGCCGGAAGTCATGGAAACCATGGCCCTGGTTGGCATGGCGATGAGTCACCGTTTAACTTCGGAGGGGAAAGCCGGAGTGGTTAAAAATGCCATTTATGACTTGTTCACACCCGCGCGGGCTTTTCAGATTTATCGCGGCACCGCGCGTGTTTTAACAGAAACGGCCAGCGCTAATTTTGCAAGAAAACGGACGCTGAAATCCGAAGACCTGCGAGGCAGGCGCGGTGGAACGGGTCGTTACAATCCAAATCAAAAAAGCTGGAATTTTCCCTTGCCATGGGAAGGTGGTGACTGGACATTCAGGCAAATGGTGGAGTATCAATTGTCGGCTAATTTGGCGGCGCTCAATTTGGTTTCGAGCGATCCGGCTGGATTCAATATGGCCTTCTATCGTTCGCTTAAGAGGGCGGTTGAGGGCAAAGACTGGCCTTATGCCTTTGTTTTCCCGGCAGAACAAGCAGACCCAAGCTCCACGAAAAGATTGCTGCATGCCATGCAGCGGGGGGAAATCGAGATTCACCGCAGCATGGCGCCGTTTGTGGTGGAGGGTCGAACCTTCGAAGCCGGAAGCCATGTCATTGTTTTGCGTCAACCGTACGCTGCCTGGGCCAAGACCATACTGGAGATTCAGGAATACCCGGATCTCCGACGCTCACCGGACGAAGCTCCAATCGTGCCCTATGACGTCACGGCGCAAACCCTGCCATTAATGATGGGTGTAGAAGCCGTGCAAATTAGCAAAAAGTTTGATGCTGACCTGGTCTTAGTCAAAAATAAAGTTGAATTCGAAGGAGAAATAAGCGGCTCCGGGGAGGGTGGTTACATTATTTTTCCAAACAGCAACGAGGCTTACGCAGTAGCAGATGAGCTGTTGGACGAAGGCTACGAGGTAGCTCAGTTCAGTGACGCAGTCACAGCACACGGCGAGGGGTTTCCTGCCGGTAGTTTCTACGTTAAGCCGGCAAATGGTCTCTCTTCAAAAATGATTGAAATGGCCAAAAAATGGAGTTTCAAAGCTGTTGGCTCGCCTCAAAAGGATTTGCTGAACGCGAGCGCGTTGACCCCATTGTCGAATCCGCGGATAGGTATTTATGAGCCCTGGGGCGGTCTCATTGACGCCGGTTGGACGCGTTTTATTTTGGAACAATGGCAACTGGAACCGATCACCGTTCGCAATGCCGACGTCAAATCCGGAAAGTTCGCCGACCGGTTTGATATCGTTTTTTTCCCGGACGGTTTGAATGCCAAAAGAATGTTAGCTGATACAACCGAACGACCGGAAAAATATAAGGGTGGGTTCGGGGAAGCCGGCCGAAGTGAGCTTCTGGCGTTTGTGAACGCCGGCGGAACTTTGGCAGCCTTTGGGCGCTCAAGCATGGCGCTTGTGGAGGTGCTTGGGCTGCCGATCGCCAACACCCTGCAAGGACTGTCTCAAAAAGAATATTTTGCACCGGGTAGTCTTATACTTTCGGAGCTTGATCCCAACAGCCCGCTCGCTTACGGACTACCTGAAAAATTGGCGGTGATGAATCGGCGCGGGCCTGCCTTTGTCCCCAAGGCGACCACCGGTCCTGGACCTGAAATGGTCGGCAGGTATCCGGATTACGATCCGCGGCTCAGCGGCTTTTTGCTCGGGCCGGAGCATATTCAGGGAAAAGGCTCGATTGCCATACAATCTTTAGGAAGCGGACGCGTCATCCTCTTCTCCATGACGCCGCAGTTCCGGGCCATGACGCATGGCACTTACAAATTGATGTTTAATGCCATATTCTGGGCCGCGCGCCAGAGCGAGCGAGTTAAGATGTCTGCAAATTAGATAATGGCCACGCGTTAAAGCATGACGCTGATAAAAAAATATCGTAGCGGAAGTGGCTACACTTCCGGTTGGCTGACCAGAACTCTGGCGAGTTCTGCTACAAAATTAAGCGAAAGGCGACCCCTTTGCGATTTTCCTTAAAATTTTTATAATAATTAAAGAGAAAAGAGGCGCCTGGAGCCCGTGGAGGATCCCTCGCCCCGGTTTTTTGGGCGAGGAGCCGGAACGGTCCAGCACGAACGAAAGACAAACAGATGCATGAAGACCTAAGACGGAGTGATCTATGAAACCTTTCTTAACTTTATTGATAGTCTTAAGTATAATCACGGCTGCGCAGTCTCAAACTTTTGATCGCTTTTTTGAGAACAAAACCCTGCGCGTCGATTATTTCCATACAGGTACAGCTTCAAAGGAACTTGTCGGGCTGGACCAGGCCTATGAAGAAGGGGTTTGGGCCGGCAGCCGGAAGAACCTCATTGACACATTGAATCGAGGTAAATATCTGGTCAAAATTTTTGACACGGAAACGAACCAGCTTATTTATTCAAGGGGGTTTTCCAGTATTTACGGTGAATGGGAAACCACTCAGGAAGCACAGGACGAAAAAGTTCGTTCATTTCATGAAAGTGTGCTTGTACCTTTTCCGAAAAAATCAGTGCAAGTCGTGCTCGCCAAACGGGACAAGTGGATGCATTTTCAGGATATTTTTTCGACCGTCATCGATCCCGATTCTCGTTTTGTGAATCGAGAAAAACGCGGACGGAGTTTCAAAATAATCAATCTGTTAGAAAATGGACTGCCGCACAAGAAAGTCGATTTTCTTCTGCTCGGAGACGGTTACACCGAAAATGAAATGGGCAAATTCCGCAAAGATGCCGAACGCTGGAAGGATGTGATTTTGAGAACCTCGCCTTTTAAAGAAAACGCCGGCAAGTTGAACATCCGCGCCATCGAAGTGATTTCAGAAGACTCCGGAATTGACGAGCCGCGCAAGAATCTCTGGAGGAATACAGCTTTGGGTACTTCCTACAATTCTTTTGATTCGCCGCGATATGTTTTGACTTATGAAAACCGGGCGATGCGGGACATCGCCGCTGCCGCGCCCTACGACTTTATTTACATTATGACGAATGCCAAACGCTACGGCGGCGGCGGTATTTATCAACTTTACGCCACCGGGATGACTGGCGTGGAAAATCCGGATTTTGAATGGCACCTTGAGTACATGATCACTCACGAATTTGGGCATTCATTTGCCGGACTTGGGGACGAGTACTATTCCAGCTCCATTTCTTATCTCGATTTTTATCCCTCGGGGGTCGAACCCTGGGAGGCGAATGTGACCGCTTTGCTCGATCCAGCCGCTTTAAAATGGAAACCCTTTGTGGAAGAGAGCACCCCTTTGCCGACAGCGTGGTCCAAAGTATTTCACGATAGTCTGGAAGCCGTCCGCCGGACCTGGGATCGCAGTAAACCGGGGTATTACGAAAAATGGGCCAAACTGCGGGCACAACAATTGGCAGCAATGGCAGCGACCGATTTTTACGGAAAAGTCGGCGCCTTTGAAGGCGCCGGTTATAGTGCCAATGGACTCTATCGTCCGGCGATTGACTGCAGAATGTTTTCGCTGAGTTTGCTTCCCTATGACCCGGTTTGCAGCGCGGCGATTGAGCAGATGATCAAATTTTACGCAGAATAGGTTGAAATCATCCGAAGGATATAAAAAAACACTTTATCCGCTGGTTTCCAGCTTGTTTTTTGCGGGAAGTTTTGTCGCGGCTAAATACGCGGTTCTTGAACTCGAACCATTTACAACCACACTTCTTCGCTATATAGTTGCTTTAATTTTTTTAACCGCCTTGATAAGCAACCACAAATTGGCCTCTTTATCAATCGTCAAAGCGAACCTTATTCCACTCATTCTATTAGGGTTATTCGGTATCGTCGGTTATCACTACTTCTTTTTTGTGAGCTTGCGATTTACTGAAGTCACGAATACCGCGATCATCAATGCACTGAATCCAATCGCAACGGTATTTGCGGCAAAATTTTTGATAAACGAACAATTAAGCCGTAGAAACTACTTGGGGGTAACAGTCGCTTTTGCCGGGGTTATCTTCTTAATCGCCAAAGGCAATGTCAGCAACATTCTCAGACTTCAGTTTAACCACGGCGACCTGCTGATGCTTTTAGCTGTCTCAAGCTGGGTGGCTTATTCTCTGCTCATCAGGAACCTTCTTAAGACACTCACCAGCTTTACTTTGACCTACTACGCCACTTTATTCGGCGTGATTCTTTTGGTGCCGTTTGCATTGAACGAAGGTTTTGTTCAGCAAATTCAAACTATTTCACCCTCCGTGATTTTAGCCATACTTTACATGGGAATCTTCGCATCAGGAATTGGTTATTTGTTTTATAATTCAAGTATCGAAGAAATCGGGGCGACCCAAACTGCTAGTTTTGTGTATAGCCTGGTACCGATTTTCGTTGCCATTCTGGCGCTGTTATTTTTCAATGAGTCGATTACCGCGATGATGGTACTAAGCGCCGGGTTCATCGTATTCGGACTTTATTTTATGATCCACAAAAGAAAATAAATTGCATTAGAAGTTTGAAAGACTTAAACTTTGGAATAAAATTAAAATGAGGAGGAAAAAATGAACAAACCATTTCTTAGTTTCTTAGCTGTGCTGCTGTTGCCGGTGTTTTTATTTGCACAAAACACCATTCTGCATTGCGGCAAGTTCATCGATGGTAAATCCAACAGCGCGCGGTCCGGGGTGTCCATTGTGGTTTCTGATAACAAAATTATCGAAATCAAAAACGGCTACATCGACGGCGATGAAGGCGACACGATTATCGATTTAAAGGATCAAACCGTGATGCCCGGTTTAATGGACATGCACGTGCACCTTTCCGGTGAATTGAGTCCAAAGAGCTACTCAGAAAAATTCTACATGAATCCGGAGGACTATGCCTATCGCTCAGTGCCATTTGCGAGGAAGACTTTGCTGGCCGGGTTTACCACCGTTCGCGATCTGGGCGGCGTTATCAATACACCGCTGCGCAACGCTATCAATGACGGATTTGTAGTCGGGCCGAGAATCTTCAGCGCCGGTAAATCGTTGGCGACCACCGGCGGCCATGCCGATCCCACCAACAGTTTGAACCGGCGAATCGAGGGCGACGCCGGCCCCAAAGAAGGTGTGGTCAATAGTATCGAAGACGCAAAGAAAGCAGTTAGATATCGCTATAAAAACGGCGCTGATCTGATCAAAATCACGGCAACCGGCGGCGTATTGAGTGTCGCCAAAAGCGGCCAAAATCCACAATTTACTGAAGAAGAGATTAAAGCGATTGTCGACACGGGCAAAGATTACGGCATGCACGTTGCGGCCCACGCACACGGCGCCGAGGGAATGAAACGCGCCATTCGGGCGGGTGTGCGCTCCATCGAGCACGGAACTTTGATGGATGATGAAGCGATGGAGCTTTTCAAAAAGCACGGCACTTATTATGTACCGACTATTCTGGCCGGTGCAACGGTTGCAGAACGCGCCAAGATCGATGGCTATTTCCCGGCGCTCGTCCGCCCCAAAGCTGCGGCCATCGGCCCGAAAATTCAAGAGACATTCAGCCGCGCTTACAAAGCCGGGGTGAAAATTGCTTTTGGCACGGACTCCGGTGTATCCCCGCATGGTATAAATGCCCAGGAGTTTGAGCTCATGGTAAAAGGTGGCATGCCGCCCATGGAAGCCATTCAGTCGGCGACTCTGGTGGCTGCCGAGTTACTGGGAATCGACGATGAATTGGGCACCCTTGAAAAGGGCAAAACCGCGGATGTCATTGCCGTGGATGGCGACCCCCTCAAAGATATTTCGGTTATGCAAAAGGTGGTCTTTGTGATGAAAGATGGCAAAATTTACCGGAACGTGCCGGATACTTTGAAGAAGCACACGACTTCCATCAATATTCCATAGTAAACAGAGGTCTGTCTAAAAAGGCCAAGAAACGTCGTTGCGAATCCGCGTTTCTTGGCGGGACGAAGCAATCTCATGCTTGCGGAGCAGATTGCTTCACAAAAACATCTCCTGAGCCAGGTCGAGGGAACGCTCGTGAGACGTCTCTATTGCACACTTTTGAGACCGCCTCTTCATAAATTATTATCGCCAAAGAATCAGTTTCCTCGTTTCTGAAACCCATCCGCCGACCGTTGTAAAGGTATGTTCCACTTGCAGCCTTCTTGCCTTCTTCATCACGGCCCTTCCAGACTACTGGCCTCCGTGTTAATTATAAACTGACATTTCTCACTTTAGAAATGAGTCTTAATTTCTTTAAAAACAAAATTGAGCCACCAATTCACACGGCTTGGACACGGACGGCTATTTGTCGATTTAGCACTTACCGTGCAGTTGTTCTACCTGAATCTGTGTCACATCAGTCTTTATCCGTGGCTCAATCCTGTTTGATTAGAACGGTGGTGAAGTGACAAATGTCAGTTATAAATGAATGAATTCCTACGGTTGGGTTCTTATATCGACAACAACGCCAAAATATAGTTGCTTCTCAACTCTGTTTTAATCTCCTGACTACCCGAAACCGGCCGCCAATTTTTCCGCAGATTGACCGATTGCCAATAAAATAACACTTTATACTAATTAAATTTGCAACGAAGGACGATATTCTTTTTATAAACATGCGTTTATAATTTGGAGTATTTTGTAGTATGAGAGGGTTGATGACTAAGGACAAGTTATCCAAAAATTCTTTCAAAGAATTCTGCGAAAAATATTCATTTTACATTCCTGAATACCAGAAGAACTTTTACTCGCCGGAAAATTTACAGCTGTTTCTTGAAGCTCGATACGACTTTTTTCGAGTTCATTCCAGGGAGCTGCAGATTAAAATTTATAATCCGGATTCAAAATTCACCTGGTTGGCCAACTCTTCGGTAATTGAAATTTTGATGCCGGATTCCCCCTTCATCGTCGATACCGTGGTTGATATTTGCAACTCTCAGCATTTTCACATCAATTTGCTCATTCACCCGATCTTCAGCGTGCAAAGGCTTGCGGACGGAACCCTGGCGCGGGTAGATTATCCAGCCAACGCCGACGAAAATGAATCTTACGTTTATGTTGAAATTAGCCGGCTGCAAAAGAAAGAGCTGGCTCAACTCCAAAAAGATATCTCCGAAAATCTGCATGAACTCCGCAAGGTGGTCACAGATTATCCAAAAATGGTTTCTTTGATGGACTCCCTCTGTTTGGAACATGGGACCGAGAATGAAGAAATCGCCTGGTTAAAAGAGAATTTTGTCATGCTGGGACTTTCTCATTACAAGGGCCATCAATTGACGCCAAAACATTTTGGAGTATTTAAAAAAGCAAAAGTTCGCGAGGTTGTTTCCCGGGAGTTGAATTCAAGACCGCTTTTTTCAGCAAAAGAATCTGTTGCTTACCGTGAATCCAGTTTCCACAGCAAGGTCAATAAAGAGCGACAGATGTATTTTGCCGTAGTTAAAAATGGCGACGCTGACGTTGTGCTCGCGGGACATTTCAGACATCGTGCGGAACTTTCCCTGCGCAACGATATTCCGGCAATTAGACGCCTGCTAGAGGAAATGGCAGGCAAGTTTCGCGTCACATCGACTTCTTATTTACAAAAAGAGCTTTATAGAATTGCCCAATCTCTTCCCGTTGGTTTGTGGCTGACCCGCCCGGCGGACTTTCTGTTAAGATGGTTTATGAAAATCATCTACAATATGTATTCCACTGAAATCAGTCATGATTTGGCCCTTGACAAGAATTACAACATCGTTTGGGCGGAGATTATCCTTCCGGCAACCGATGCACGAAAGATTCCGAATCAAAAATTACATGACTTTAACCTGAAGCATGAAATCGAAATTGCTTACAATATCCGCTACTCAATTAACCAAATCGAGGTCGTGTTCCTTGGCTTTCGTGCAAGCGGCCTGACTCTGGATCAGCTCAAAGAACTGCTGGAGTCAAATGCTCACGATCTATTCTCAACCTGGTCGTCGGGTTTTCGCGAATTGGTTTTCAAAAAATATTCGACCGACGGCTATGAAGTTTTGAATCGCTACCTCGAAGGAATGTCTCTTGAATTCCAACTCCATCAAGAACCTAAGAAGACTTTACTCGATTTGGAGATTTTAGAGAACCTCAATGGCTCATATTACCGAGTTGGTTATTATCATTCGAACGAAGATGACGGTTTAATCAAAATATACACTTCAGGTCCCGCTAAGCTGGGCCGGATGGTTCCTATTATTAATAATTTTGGATTTTCCATTAATCGCGACTACAGGTTTGTCTATCGTCATGATGGGGTTGAGAAGTTTACTTATAGTTTCAGCGTTGAAAGCGATGAAAATTTTGAACCGGAAGACCGTACACGGATTGCGGATTGTATCGAGGCTGTTTTAAACGAGGAGCTGACTTCCAAACCCATCAATGAACTGGTTAGAATCGCCGGTCTTACCAAAAGAGAGTTGGATCTTACCAAGGCTTTGTGCGCTTACTTTTATAAGTTCAATAACTCCTACACTTTTTTCTCTATTCAGAAAGTTTTGGTGCGCTACCCGAAATTCACCAAGTGCCTGGTCAGGCTTTTTGAAGTAAAATTTAACCCGGATAGCGAGCCGGCAGATATTAAAAAAACAAAGACCGCGATCTCTGATTCTTTTCGAGAGCTTAACTCTGTAATCGATGAAACCATCTGCAAGACTTTTTTCAATATCGTCAATGCCATTGTCAGAACGAATTACTATTTAAACAAAGCTGAAATTAGTTTTAAAATCAAAAGCGGTCTTATCGAAAATATGCCCGTCCCGGTTCCGTTGTATGAGATTTATGTATACTCTCATGACCTGGAAGGAATTCACCTGCGCGGCGGCCGGATTGCCCGCGGTGGTATCCGGTGGTCCGACCGGCCGGATGATTTTCGCACGGAAATTCTCAGTCTGATGAAGGCGCAGATGATCAAAAACACACTGATCGTTCCTGTGGGCAGCAAGGGTGGATTTGTCATCAAAAACAACAATGCTTCTAACCGCGAAGAAAGGATGGCCGCAGGAGTCAAAACATATAAAAGATTCATTACGGCGCTGCTCGACCTCACCGACAACATTTCCAAAGATGGTTCGATAATTCCGGCTGAAGGAATCAAGCGATTCGACGGAGATGATCCTTACCTTGTCGTTGCTGCAGATAAAGGCACAGCCACATTCAGCGATATTGCTAATGAGATTTCAAATGAAAGAGGGTTTTGGCTAACCGATGCTTTTGCTTCCGGAGGCTCAAACGGTTATGACCACAAAAAACAAGGCATTACGGCCCGTGGCACCTGGGAATCCGTTAAGCGGCATTTCCATGAAATCGGTGTCAATCCGGAAAAGAGTCAGATTAAGGTAGTGGGAATTGGCGACATGGCCGGCGACGTTTTCGGAAACGGCATGCTGCTTTCCCGCAGCATGAAACTGGTTGCGGCATTTAATCATCTTTACATTTTTTTTGATCCGAACCCGGACCCGAAAATATCATTTCAGGAAAGGAAGCGCCTGTTTAAAAAATGCGCGAACTGGAATGAATACAAAAAAGAGCTGATTTCAAAAGGGGGCGGTATTTTTAACCGCAGCAGCCGAAGGGTTGAACTTTCTCCTGAAATCAGAACTATGCTGGGAATTAAGCCGAAAAGCCTTTCCGGAGAAGAGTTGATAAGGGCTATTCTTCGCGCACCGGTTGATTTGCTGTGGAACGGCGGAATCGGCACTTATGTCAAAGCAAGCAGCGAAACGGATTTTCAGGCCGGCGATCCGGCCAACGACCGCGTCCGGGTGAATGCATCCGAAGTTAGAGCCAAAGTAGTCGGTGAAGGCGGAAATCTCGGCTTTACTCAGGCCGCGCGTGTCGAAGCCGCCGAAAACGGGGTGCATTTGAATACGGATGCAATCGATAATTCCGGCGGTGTTAATATGTCGGACCATGAGGTCAATCTTAAGATTCTACTCGATATCTTGCGGCGAAAGAGAATCATCAAAGATATCGATGATCGAAATGCCATCATCAAAAAATATGAAAAAGAAGAAATCGATTTGGTGCTCCGGCAGAATTATCTAAATAATCTCGGTCTTTCTCTGGACATGCGCCGGCAGCCGGCCCAATTTATTTATATTCGGGCTTTGATCAAATTTCTGAATCGTCAAGGATTGTTCGATCGGGCGAGGGATTGTATACCGTTCGAGGCTGATCTGGATAAGTTAGAACATGAGTCCAGGGCGCTGCCGAGGCCGGTGCTCTGCGCCCTAATCGGATTTACGAAATTGGTTGGAACTCAGATGTTTCTGGACTATGGTGCGTTTGCCGACCCCTGGTTTGACCGATTTATCCTGCGGTATTTTCCCGCCGGACTCTCGAAAAAATATTCAGAGCATATCAGGAGACATCCTTTAAAACGGGAGATAATCGCCACCGAGATCATCAATGAAATTGTCAATCATGCCGGGCTGGTATTTTGCCAGAGAATGATCATGGCAACGGGCAGATCGCTGACCGAAATTGCGGATACTTATATGCGTCTTTCGGAATTCCTGAAACTCGACGAGATGCGAACTTCAATTGAAACCGCCGGTGAGTGGCTGCACCCGAATCTTCATCATGAATACCTGATTTTCCTCGAGGAGAAGGTTTATCAAATTGCCAAGAAACTTTTGCTGAACCCGGAAAACTTGAAGTTGCTGGATGAAAAAGATTCGGTGAGGTTTAGCAAAATGCTGAATGAGGCTGGTATTCGTTCCCGTTACCGGTTGTCGAGAAAATTACGAATTATCCTGCGGATTCTTTCGGATGAAGATGCACACGGGGTCGTAAACGCCTTCAAACGAGTGGATATCCTGGAAGACACTTTTAGCATATTCCTCAATAATAGGAACGCCGGGGATAACTGGCAGATCGTCGAGTATTTTTCGATTTTGCAGCAATACCGCATTAAGGAACTGCGTCAAATCCTTAAAGAGTTAAAAGCGACTTCCAATTGGGAAATCAGGTTCTTCTCAAAATTGGATACCGGGATTGAAAAGTTGACTTCCGCTATAGTCGGCTTAAGAAGCATGAAAGATGATGGCAGCCACAATGAAAAGAAACAAAAAGTCAAAAACATGATCCGGGACATTATCGATCTTCACGCCCGAAACGCGCTCAGTGTCGCGGCTTTTTATGAAATGTTGGAATATGTGAATGAGCGGGTTTTGAGGTAAAGTGACTTATGAATTTTAAAAATTTCATTCCTTGGTAGACGGTAATCTACACATACTCCTATATCTCAGGGTATTGAAGATTATCTTTTTAAGTTACAGATAGACAGCGCAACCTTTTGACCGCACCCCAAATAACCTCTAACCACGAAATCACACGAAAATATCAATTATTCAAATTCGTGTTAATTTGTGGAATTCGTTGTTACTCTTGTAGTAAGGAAGCTGCGGCAACAAAACTTTGAAAAAAAACACAATTGTTGCAGATTTGTAGTACGGATTGTCACGGGTTTATTACCTGACGCTTTATATGTTTTTTTAAAAAATCTGTGTTTATCAGTGTTCATCCGTGGCCAGATTCTCTTTTGCAAAACCCTATTCGTGGGCATTACTTTCTAAATTGACTTTTTAGGAACCCAATGAATAATCTTTGACATTGGGTCGTTGATTCCCTAATTTCCGGCATGCTGCAAATCACCGACACAATCTCAATCAATGAAAACGAAATCAAACTCGATTTCATCCGCGCCTCGGGTCCCGGCGGGCAGAATGTCAACAAAGTCGCAACCGCAGTGCAGCTCCGCTACGACGTTGCAAATGCGCCCACGCTGCCGGATGAGGTTCGCGAAAGACTAGCTCGGTTGGCCGGCAAAAGAATGACCGAGGACGGCGTTTTGATCATCACGGCCCGGCGTTTTCGAACTCAGGACAAGAACCGCAAAGATGCCGTGGAACGGCTGGTGAATTTAATCCGCAAAGCTGCCGAAATTCCAAAACCACGAATTAAAACGAAAATACCCGCCGGGGTGAATGAACGGCGTTTGCAGGAAAAACGCCGTCGCAGCGAAACAAAGCGCAGCCGCCAATCCCAGCTCCTGTCTGAAGAGTAGTCTTTCTGGCCAAATTTTCTGCTTCTATGTTGTGTTGAGTGGGAAATTTGTTTATTATCTCCTTCAACCAAGTCGTTGGCAAAAAGGATACGGAGCTTTTTCTATCAGTCCATCTCACGTTGAGAGTGTCAGAGAATGCATCGCTGCCCCGGCAAAACACCATCGCCATGAGTCGTTTCAGGATGAACTTCGCCGGCTATGCAAAAAATATGGCGTTGATCCCTGAGCCGCGCCGAAGGGCTGGCAACGACGTGACCGAGTAATACGTCCTTCGGACTGATTTTCAGTCTCCGGTCCGGATATGTCAAAATAATAGGACATTCCAGAATATCTCGCCTCTACTTGATTTTAATAAAAAAAATCCGTTTATTTAAAACCTGCCTCATTGGAATTTCTGAATCACGGGAGTAGCTCATTTATGATCGTTGCAAAAGAAACTGCGCAGACAAACGGCAAACCCGCCAGAGCTAAAAAGAAGATTAAGCTGAAAAATATCTCCCTCAGCGCCGAAGTGATCATTCAGGATTACCGCCTGGCTTTTCAAAGCCGGCAGGCGAGTTTGCTGGGCCGCAAAGAAGTCATGGGCGGCAAGGCGAAATTCGGCATTTTTGGCGACGGCAAAGAGATTGCCCAAATTGCTATGGCCAAAGCTTTTCGCAAAGGGGATTTTCGCTCAGGGTATTACCGCGACCAGACCTTTGT
>Ga0209988_10001179_pt1 | contig 16907 bp, 14 predicted proteins | sample N075metaG_FD_183115 | JGI IMG/M metagenome (GOLD analysis project Ga0209988, IMG submission 183115) | Deep subsurface microbial communities from Kermadec Trench to uncover new lineages of life (NeLLi) - N075 metaG (SPAdes) (version 2) | ecosystem: Environmental > Aquatic > Marine > Ocean trench... | reverse complement strand
CCCTAGGTCTACGCCCTCGTCCCGCCGTTTGTCTATCGGCCAGGACAATTGTGCCCTGTGGTGTGGGGTTTCTCGCCAGCTCTAATGCAAAGGTATTGGTCGAAGGGAGTTCCTCAAAGACGAAAAGGGAGTGCCCAAGGGTTTTTGAGGGGAGTAACGCTGCTAAGGTTTCAGGAGAGAACATGGGAGGTTGTGGTTGATGTGAGTCTTAGGGCCTGTCAAGAAATAACCTTACCATCTCGCATCCCATCTTCGGGCCATCTTTGAACGCGCCTCAATCGAAAAAACCTCAACATAGTCCAGGCTATGCCTCGGCTTTTTCTCAATCGTTCCGTCCAAATCTGACCCAAACCTGGGCGCGAGATTGCGCAGGTTATTTCTTGACAGGCCCTTAGGGAGTGTCTGAACGGACCGGGTGCTTCCGTTGAGCGCGAAGGGGGATGATGTCCATAGACAGATTCATTGATGGAGCAGAATGAGTCAGCGCGCCGATCGAAAGAATATCCGCCCCGGTTTGTGCCATGTCGCGAATATTGTTCATGGTGATTCCTCCCGAAACTTCAACGATGGTTTTCCCCTGAATGATTTTTACGGCCTGTTGAATTCGTGACACAGACATATTATCGAGCAGAATCACGTCGGCCTTGCCTTGAAGCGCTTGACGAACCTGTGCCAGGGTTTCAACCTCCACGCTTATTCGAAGCCCATGAGGGGCACGTTGTCTGGCGAGCAGGCATGCCTGGCTGAGTGTAATCTTGTGAGCGGCGAGGATCATCAGATGATTGTCTTTAATGAGGATGCCGTCGCTCAGCGAGAATCGGTGGTTGAAGCCTCCTCCAAGACGCACGGCCCATTTTTCTAAGGCACGGAGTCCTGGCGTGGTTTTTCGTGTATCCGTAATCCTGACTGGATAGGCTTGAACGGCAGTACAACATTGGTTGGTTAAGGTACTAATCCCGGAGAGGTGTTGCAAAAAATTGAGGGCAACACGCTCGGCTTGGAGAAGTGACTGAGCCTTTCCTGTAATGGTCAGGAGTCGAGATTCTGCTGGAACCCGGTCGCCATCATGTTGATGAAATTTCAATGTGAGTGATTCGTCAATGTGATGGAAGACTTCTTTCGCGACAGTGAGCCCCGCCACCACCATGGCATCTTTTGCCACAATGTGTGCCTTGGCTGACATGGAGTTGGAAAGGATGGCGTGGGATGTCAGGTCGCCAAAGCCAAGGTCTTCTTCTAAGGCCGCTTGGACAATGTGGCGAATATGAGAATGTGGTGGGGGCGCCGCGTGGTCTTTTGCATCCATTAGGTTAGCATGGTGGCGAGTTGTTGTTCGCTACTGGTCAGTAGCATCAGCTCTTGTTTGAGACTGGCCACGCGCTCTTCAGATTCTTGAATGACGGAGGCTTCGGCTTTTTCCCTGAATGCGGGAGAAGCCACGCGGTCTTGAAGCCGGGTGCATTCTTTGCGCTTGGCTTCAAGTTGTTTGTTGACTTTTTTGATGACTTGTTGAAGGTCAAGATTGGATTCAACGGAAATTCCGACTGTCAGGTTTCCACTGATCAATTGTAAAATATGGCTGGAAGGCCAATCGGTGTTGTTGGCGAGATGAAGGGTGGAGCGAAGGATGGATTCGATATACGGCTGTAAATCGTTGAGGCTTGCTGTCTCGTTGTCCTTGGTCGTTGTACACCAGATGGTGAGTGGATGATTGGCTGGAATATTTAAAAGGGATCGACCGGTTCGGGCCGTCGTCACAACGGCTTGAAGAAGAGCATACTCATCTTCCGCTTGGTTATTGGTCCAATCTGGATGCTCAGTGGGAAAGGGTTGAGTCATAATCGAAAGGCCTTCATGCGGAAAAGACTGCCAGATTTCTTCTGTGATAAATGGCATGACGGGATGGAGAAGGCGTTGAATGATTTCGAACGATTCTAAGAGTGTTTGACGAGTGAAAGGGGCATCCGGGTGATTGTCTTGCTGAAGGCTGGGTTTGGCTAATTCAATAAACCAATCACAGTATTCATGCCAGATAAATTGATAGAGCGCTGAGGTGGCTTGGTCAAAGCGATAGGTGTCTAAGGCCTTGGTGACCTCACGAATGGCATGGTTGAGGCGACTGAATATCCATCGATCCGGGAATGGCCGGGATGCCGGCGGAGCGGAAGTCTTGGCTCCATCGGCATGGAGTTGAATGAATCGTGCGGCATTCCAAATCTTTGTGGCAAAGTTTCGATATCCTTCAATACGTTCTTCAGCCAATTTCATATCACGGCCAGGAGAGGCCATGGATGCTAAAGTAAATCGTAAGGCATCGGTTCCGTATTGGCTCATTTTGGTGAGGGGATCAATGACGTTGCCTTTGGATTTGCTCATTTTCTGGCCTTTGGCATCACGGACCAAGGCATGGATATAGACATCTTTGAAGGGAACCTGTCCTGTGAGCTTGATTCCCATCATGATCATTCTGGCCACCCAGAAAAAGAGGATATCCAAACCAGTGACTAATGTTGATGTGGGATAGAATGTTTTGAAATCCTGAGTCTGTTCCGGCCAGCCAAGAGTGGAAAGCGGCCATAACGCTGAGGAGAACCAGGTGTCCAAGACGTCAGGGTCTTGAAATAAATCAGACCCCCCACATTGAGGACATATGGTTGGATCGGTTTTTGCCACGATGGGTTGTGCGTCAGATGAGATGAAGCAGCTCATAGTGAGGGCGGTTGGTTTGTCAGGATCTTCAGCTGTCCTTTCAACGGTCGAACCGGTTTCTACAAGATGATCTTTATTGCAGGTTCGACAGTACCAGGCGGGGATTTGATGCCCCCACCAGATTTGTCGGGAAATACACCAATCTTTGATGTTGCGCATCCATCCTAAATAATTATTTTTCCATGCTTCGGGAAGAATACGGATATTTCCCGTTTCCACGGCTTCAATAGCCGGAGCGGCTAATGGAGCCGTTTTCACGAACCACTGTGGTGAGAGATAGGGTTCGACCACGGTTTTACAGCGGTAGCATTTCCCCAGTGCCATGGTGTGGTCTTCTTCTTTGATGAGAAGATCGCGTTCTTTCAACATCTCAACCACAATGAGCCGAGCTTCTTGTATTGATTTATATTGGAGAGATTCTTGGAGTTGCTGATCGACCTGAGCCTCTTGTAATCCATCTGGGCGCATTTGGGCATGATGATTGAGAAGCGAAATCCGGGGAAGTTGATGTCGTTCGCCAGCTTCGAAATCGTTAAAATCATGCGCCGGAGTAATTTTAACCACACCCGTGCCGAATTCACGATCCACAAGAATTGAGTCAGCGATGATGGGGATCGTACGAGTTGTTAAGGGAAGTGTGACTTGTTTGCCGATTAAGTGTTGATAGCGAGGGTCTTCTGGATGAACGGCGACAGCCGTATCGCCTAATAAGGTTTCAGGCCGTGTCGTCGCGACGGTGAGACGCGTCTCCGGATTGTCTGTGAGTGGATAACGAATGTGGTAGAGGGTGCCTTTGCTCTCTTCGTGTTCGACTTCAATGTCGGAAATGGCTGTGAGACAGCGGGGGCACCAATTGATGAGTCGTTCCCCGCGGTAAATGAGTCCTTCTTGATACAGTCGTACAAACACTTCCCGGACGGCAAGGGAAAGCCCGTCATCCATGGTGAACCGGAGCCGGTCCCAGTCGCAGGACGCTCCCAATTTTTTGAGTTGGCCGATAATGGTGTCGCCTGATTGATGTCTCCATTTCCAGACGCGTTCAATAAATGCCTGTCGTCCAAGATCCTCCCGCGATAGCCCTTCCGCTTTGAGTTGACGTTCTACAACGTTTTGCGTAGCAATTCCAGCATGATCCGTGCCTGGTATCCAGAGGGTTTGCAACCCCTGCATACGTTTCCACCTGATGAGAATATCCTGAAGCGTGCTGTTCAGGGCATGGCCGATATGGAGGGAGCCGGTGACGTTCGGGGGAGGAATGACGAGACAATAGGCCTCGGATTTTTCCGTTTGACGTGGTTGAAAAAGCTTTTGCTCAGCCCAATAGCTTCCCCACCGTTGCTCAACTGCCGTTGGGTTGTAGGTTTTATCTAGTTGAGGAGATGACATGAAAGTTGGCTGTCAAAATCTTGAGGGGCTGGATGTTAGCATGGGTCCGGGCCCTCTGCAATCATCTCTTGTTCCATAGAGGAAGGCTATGGTATAGAATAACCTTATTAACAAGATTTCTTGGAAAGGAGATCCTCTATGCCACGTGGTCGTGAAAAAGATCGTGAAATGCGAAGAAAACATCGAAAAAATCAACGTCGTGTGAAAAGCCTTGAGATTGCCAGGCGAGAAAAAGGCAAGAAAAAATAAGAGAAAGACCGATTCGTATTTTGCCTTTCCTGTTCTGGATGAAATATTATTGCCTACCTGATTTCTCAGTTCCTATCTAGCTATCTTCTTCTTCCTACTTCTTTTTCTGATAGCGGATTTCTTTTTTTCTTCATGTCCCATTCGTATTGCGCAATGTAAAGATTGATTGTTATGGCTACTTTACCTATTACAGCGATATTTTTTGATGCAGTGGGAACAGTGTTTGATGTGAAAGGTACTGTGGGGGACGTCTATGTGACTTACGCAAAAAAATATGGATTCCCTGAGACGGATGTGATGGCCAAGTCCTTAAATTATGCATTTAAGGAAACACTCAAGACAATGCCATTGCCGGTTTTTTCGGTTGAGCGGCCAGAGAAGCTGAAGCAATGTGAGCGGTTATGGTGGTTCGATGTGATACATGCGGTTTTTTACCGGGTGGGAATGTTCGAGGGATTTGACGATTTTTTCGACGAGGTCTTTGAAGCGTTTGGTCATTCAACGCATTGGCAATTGTTTCCCGAATCCATAGATGTTCTGACTCAGTTAAAGGAACGAGGGTTTGAACTTGGCATTATCTCAAATTTTGACACTCGTTTTTTTCAAGTGATTCGTGAACTGGGGATCAATCAGTTGTTTGATTCCGTGACGATTTCCAGTTTAGCCGGGGCGGTTAAGCCTGCTGCGAAAATTTATTCGTATGCTCTGGATCAACATGTCATTCTTCCCGGCGAAGCGCTCCATGTCGGTGATCATCGAATTGAAGATTTTGAGGGCGCTCAACAAGCTGGTCTTCATGCGGTTTTAATTGATCGTCCGGGAACGATTGCATGTGATCAGCAAACATTTTCGAGTTTGGTGCCATTACTCGATCTGCCACTTCTCCAACGATCTTCTTCCTCAGGGCTCGCAAAATAATATCTTCCCATTTTCACATCCCATCTTTAGGCCGGATTGGGCCGATGTTCACTCGTACAATCCTCAACGTCGCCCATGCGATGCCTCAGGTTGTACTCCCTCAGATCGACCAAACCTGACATAAATCTGGGCGTGAATTCTGGGAAGGTATTGTTTCGCGAGCCATAAGTTCCCTCTTTCTCAGCATTTTCGTTGAGTCCTTGCGGCCTCTGTTGTATGACTTTTGTTACGTTTTGTCAGAGTTTTAGGGGAGGGGGGTGATACTTGACCACCTTGACTATTCAGGGTATGGTCTTTCTTCAAAGTAGACCCTCCCCTTTGTCTGGCGCAACGTCTTTGCATGTTGGTTTCTTTCAACATGTTATTTTGCAGTAATTATTCTCCCTCGCTAAGACAATAGCTATGGAATTATTTGCTATTAGTGGGCTGCTCAATGGCCTGGCAGCAATTGGACTCGCCGCGTTTATCTATTTCCGCTCTCCAAGAGATCCTCGACATTGGACGTTTGGCTTATTTGGAATTTCTACGGCAATTTGGAGTTTTGGATATTTTGCCTGGCAGATTTCCGATTCTGAGACCTATGCCCTATTTAATCTTCGTCTCTTGATGGCTGGGGCCATTTTTATCCCGATCACATTCTTACATCATGTTCTGTATTTACTGCATAAGGAAATTGCCTGGAAGAAAGTGATTAAGTGGAATTATGTTATTGGTGGGATCTTTCTGATTTTTGATGCCACGCCTCTTTATATTCAAAATGTCGCACCTATCTCTATATTCCCTTATTGGGGTGTTCCAGGAATTGCCTTTCATTTTTGTTTAGTGTGGTGGATAACCATTGTGGTTGTCGCCCATGCCCTACTTGTTCGAGCGTATTTACAAGAACGAGGGCTGCCTCGGCGGCAAACTCTCTATCTATTGATTGGTTCAATGATCGGTTATGTTGGAGGGGCTTCCAACTACTTCTTGTGGTATGGCATTGAAATTATTCCATACGGTACGGTGGGATTCGGGATTTATATTTCGATTGTGGCGTATACCCTCTTGCGATTTCATTGGTTGGAGTATGCGGTGTACGTCGAAAAAGGATTTTCCTATTTCGCGTTGTTGTTATTGCTTTCCCAGCCGATTTACCCTGTTCTTTTACTTGCTCAAATATGGATATTGGGGACGATTAATCCTCAATTTGCCATTATCCAGCTTATTTTTCACCTTCTGACAGTAGTGGCTGCATTTCAAATGAAAGTCGGTACCAAAGGTGCGGTGGCCAGAACTATTATGAAAGGAAGGGAATTACGAATTCACACTCTGGCTAAATTTTCTTCGGAAGTCTCTAATTTTCAAAATGTTGCCGATTTAGGGGAAGCTATTTTGAAAACACTGGGGAAGGGAGTGAAAACATCCAAAGCCGCCATCTTTATTTTACAAGTTGAAAAAAATCGGTATAAGGCAATTTCAACGATCGGGTTTTCCCAAGATCATCCCTTGATTACGAATGGATGGACGATTTTTGATGATCTTCCCCAATGGTTATTAGCCACACAGTCAAAACTTTCAATGAAAGAATTAGACATTTCTGATGAATGGGAAAATCAGGTGGCAAAAGGACTGGAAGAGGTCGGCTTAGAAATGGTTTATCCGATCTTTGGAAATAACCAACTCTTGGGGTTTTTGGTCTTTGGCTCTGATTCTAGCGAAGTCATTCAGCTTTTAGGTGGGAAAATGGTTTGGGATACCCTTATTCATGAATCTGCCTTGGCTTTAGAGAATGCCATTCTGCGTGAAGAAAATCATCGATCACAAACGATGCTGTGCCAAGTCGATCGGTTGCGGTCACTTGAAGTGATGGCGGATGGCTTGACCCAGGAACTTCATAATCCACTGGTGTCCATCAAAGCGTTTGTTCAAGTTGCCAAAATGCGGCAACATGATGGGGAATTTATGGATAGGCTTGATCGTATTCTTGGAGAAGATCTGGGGAAGATTGATGAGTTGACAAAAGAGATCAGGGAATATGTCAAACCCTTATCCCGGTCATTGGGAGTAAGGGTTCATATCCATGAGGTCATTGATTCCTGCCTGTTATTTGTCGCGAGTAATCCCAGCTATCACCATATCATGATTGAGAAAATGTTGAGTCCTCATCTCCCTATGATACGCATGGATCGACAAGAACTTATGCAAGCCATTTTTAATGGCCTCCTTTTTCTCTTAAAGGATTCAGGGGATTTGAATGGCACGTTAATGATTGAAACAAAAGCAGATTCCCCGATCCCGGGCCAAAACTGGCTTCAAGTCGATATGAGGTGGAAGTCTCATCTCCCTACTCCAAGCCCTACGTTCATCTCAGTGGAAAGTTTGGATTTTGATGAGTATTTTGAAAAGAATCATGATCCTTCTATGACGCAAGGAGTCATTCTCGCTAGTCAAATTATTCAGCGTTATTCTGGAAATTTCCGACTTTTAGAAAATAAGAAATCCATGGTCGGGTTTCAAATTCAACTGCCGCTCAATGTTGTCTATGAGCATGAACACCGCACTGGAGCTTTTCCTCTTTCGTCCCTTTCTCGCCTGCCGGTTTAACCGAAAAATAGCAGTTGGATCACGAAAGTCTGCACAAGCCCTTGACGCACCTAGGAACTGTACAAATTGACTCATCCCCCAAAAGGTGACCACGCATTTTTTCCATTCCCTCTGCACATTGATTGCTTGTACAGCTTTTTCGCGCCTAATTGCCGCTTTTAGGTTTAATCGAGCTCAGATTCTTAAGCCCTTTTCTCCTGCGGGAGAATTGGTACAATACCACTAATTTGGTAGTGATGTTATTTTGTGTAAGTTCTAGGATGATTTTGTCTTATGGATACGTCTGAACAAACCTGGGATTCGTTTTTTGAGCATGCTCCGGTGGTAGCCTATCGGTGTGTTCAAAACGGATTGGATCGGACGTTTCAGTTTGTTTCACCGCATGCTTATGCTCTCCTTGGCTTGACCCCAAAGCAATTGCTTCTGGATTCCAGAGCTTTTTTCAGGTGTATTCATCCTGAAGATCGAAATAAGTTTTTACACGCATGGGTAAATCAAGAGACATTGCCAGCTGAGATCAGTATTGAATACCGAATCATCACTGGACAGAATTGTGTGAAATTGATTCAAGAGCATAGCGTGCTGACACTTGGCGGACAAGGACAGGGACAAGTGTGTCAGGGTGTGCTGTTAGTCGTTCAAAGCTATCAAGCTGCTCAGGATGAATTGCGTCGTTGGGATCAAGAACTACATTCGCTAACAGAAAATCTACCAGATATTATAGGACGAATTGATCGAAAAAATCGGATTCTGTATTTAAACCGATGGTGGGATAGCCTTGAATCATTACCTCCTGAAAAATACTTAGGTAGGCGGCTTGAGGATTTGGGGTTATCTCAAACAATGTCGGAAATTTTTGAAAGGAACATTGCCAATGTTTTAAAAAATGGGATGCCAGTGACACTTGAAATCTCTTATCCAACTAAATTAGGGATGAAAATTTTTGAAGTACGATTTTGTCCAGAGCCAGCAATTGGTAAGCAGATTATAACAGTGTTAATGATCTGTCGGGATATGACGAATGTGCGAACAGCGGAACTGGCTTTTAAAGAAAGCGATGAAAATTTCCGGCAACTTGCAGAAACGATTGATAGCGTCTTTTGGATTTGGGATGTCAAACTGCAACGCATGGTCTATGTGAGTCCCGCCTATGAACATCTTTGGGGAGGAAATCCTGAAAAGCTGATACACAATCCTTTTGATTGGCTCACGGTCGTTTTTCCTGAAGATCGGACACGTGTTGAAAACCTCTTTTTGAAGCGCTTAAATGAAAAGAGCCTAGATATCGAATACCGGATTATCGCAAAAAATCAAGAAGTGCGGTGGGTGCTGAATCGGACTTTTCCGGTCAAGGAGCTGTCGGGTGAGATTTCTCGAATCATTGGTTTTGCCCAGGATGTCACGGAACGAAAAAAGTTGGAAGAAGAACGTGTGCGTAGTGCAAAATTAGAGTCACTTGGATTATTGGCCGGAGGCCTTGCGCATGATTTTAATAATTTGCTGACGGCAATAATCGGGCAATTATCGTTAGCGAAATATGGTTTGGATAGCTCTCACCAGGTGTTTCAGAATATTACCGAAGCAGAGAAAGCGTCGTTAAGGGCGCAAGATATCGCCAAGCAACTCCTGACATTTTCTAAAGGAGGCGTCCCTGTTAAAAAAGTGGTAACACTCAAGGACATTCTAGAAGACAATGTTCGTTTGGTTTTAGCAGGCTCTCAGATCAAACCCGTGTTCCAAATATCTCCAGACTTGTGGCAGGTCGATATCGATGTCGGGCAGATTTGCCAAGTGATTCATAATTTGGTGATTAATGCACGGCAGGCAATGGAAGAGGGCGGGGAATGTCTTATTCAAGCCCGCAATCTGGGTAGGGATGAATTCGACCGTATGCCTTTCGAGCATCCTTCAGAGGTTTCTCCTGATCGATGGATATGGGTAGGGATTATTGATCAGGGAATTGGAATATCGGAAGACATCCTTACAAAGATTTTCGATCCGTATTTTACGACCAAGGCCCTGGGATCCGGGCTTGGTTTAGCGACGTCGTATTCCATCATCAAAAGCCATGGCGGCATGTTGGCTGCTGAATCAGAGGTTGGCGTTGGCAGTACATTTTCATTCGTCTTGCCGGCTATTTCACAGGAGAGAATTCTCGAACAACCCGTGGAGCTTTCTGTCAAATTTGGACAAGGCAAGATTCTGATCATGGACGATGAAATCCAAATCCGGAAGGTTCTCGGGGAAATGCTCGAAGCCTGTGGATATCATTGTCAAACAGTCAAAGATGGAGAAGAGGCCTTGAGGGTTTTCAAGCAAGCTCAAAAAACCGGAGATCCATTTTCTGCCGTCATTTTGGACTTAACGATTCCTGGTGGGCTCGGTGGCAAAGAGGTGATCAAGCAATTGCTCGTTGTGGACCCTCATGTGCGAGCCGTAGTGGTTAGTGGTTATTCGAATGACCCGGTTTTGGCGAATTACCAGGATTATGGGTTTAAGGGAAGGGTCGCTAAGCCCTTCAACCTTGTTGATTTAAGTATCGTCCTTCATTCTGTCATACAAGAAACTGTGTTGTGAGTTTGTGGAAACCTTCAGTCTGAAATTTGTGCATTCTAAGGGTCGACTCACAACTTCCGTATTCCCTTCTCGTATTATCTAATTTTTGATTGCAAATAAACTTGTTCAGTGCATATATTTTCTTACATCCTCATGATTCAGATAACGTCAATGGTCTCTCTAGTTGGTGATAACAAGGAAGAGATTAATGCCTTCGGGTTCTTGTTCAATACGAATCTGACGATCATGAAATCCGCATTCTCTGGCGAGCTGTTGTAAATGTTGTTTGCTTCGGTGAATTAATTTCCAATGACATAATTCCATATAGCCACGGGTGGGATTGTCTGGTGAAAAGTTTCCGATCACCATTCTTCCATTTGCCTTGAGTAATGTAGAAAGTTTACGAATAGTCCGTTTGAAGAGGTTGTCGTTGAAATAATCAAATAACCCAGCAGACCAAATTAAATGGTACGTGTTTTTGGTGACAAATTGGAAAATATTTGTGTGAGTGAAAGTGATATTGTGGAGAAATTCCTGGCATAGATTTTTGGCAAAATCAATGGCGTGAATATCTTGATCGACACAATCGATTTGTATGCCGGAAGTTCCTAACACCTTTAAGGCTTCGTACATATCTCGTCCGGGCCCTGAAGCGACATTCAGAATATGGGTGTGTGAAGGATGGTCTATTTGTGTTTTCCATAATTGGTCTAGGAAAAATGACAAGCGATTTCTCACAGCTTGCGGGGCTTTTTGAGAATGGAAGTAGTCATCCCATTTAGCCAGATGAGGGACGGATGATCTATGATAGTTGTATATTTTTTCAATAAGTTGAAAATCCCCTGGGTATCCAAGCGGTTTTTGGTAGGCCCACCCTTGAATAGTTTCGGATGAAAGTGCCGTGCCAAAAGAGTCCTTAATCGAAGCCTGTTGTTCGGGAGAGAGAGAGTCTTGAAACGTTGGTTGAGAAAATTGCTGGAACACCGAGTCTAATAGAGGGTAATCGCTCTGATCTGGGCCACCTTTTTTGGCAAGATTGCGAATGAAACTTCCAGTTGTTTGGACGAAGGCTTGAATTTGCGTGGTAGTGCTTGGAATGAATTGCGAAAGAGGAACGGCTTGGATAGACATGAAGATACCTCCTGAAGGATAGATAGTTAATGATAAGAAACCGAACGTGATAGACCACTAAGAGTGGAAGGGAGTGGATGAGTTTTCACACGAAAAGATGCCTGTGAAACAGAAGAAGGGTTTCCCTTAATTTCAGGGAATGAAAGAGCGAAGAAGATAGAGCCGGATTTCGTCCACATAATAGGACAAAGACCCAGAAACGATAATGTTTAATGGTTGGTAAGAGTTATTATGGTAATTCAAGGATCATGGCGTATCCCTCTAAATTCTTTTGTAAAAAGAATGCAGGGGGGGGCGCGCACAAGAAAGGAATGCAATGACCCTACCTAAGAAAATGGACAATACCTGAAAAAATACAAGCCTGTCTAGCAAGGGATTTCCCTTTTCGTTTTCATGCTGGAAATGCAAAGATATGCATAAAAATTTCAGTTTGCGCTAGAGTCTCTTTTCTCTTTGTTATCATTTCATTGCGTTGTTATGTGAGAGGTTTCTCCTTATGCCATCCCCCCAAAAAATAAGAAAGAAGACAAAGCCGAAAGCTGGATTGATAGAGATTCAGAACCTTGCCATCCCCCAAAAAAGGAAATTTCAGCGGCGGTTACTGAATTGGTATAAGGAATGTGGACGAGATCTTCCGTGGCGAAGGACCGGTGATCCTTATAAAATATTAGTCTCTGAGGTGATGTTGCAGCAAACACAAGTTGATCGTGTGATTCCAAAATTCCATGAATTTTTGGAAAAATATCCTACGGTGCAAGATCTTGCCGAAGCCCGACCTGAGGAAGTTCGAAAAACCTGGTATCCCTTAGGGTACAATATACGCCCCTATCGTCTTCATGGAATTGCTTGTGAGGCAATGGAACGGTATGGAGGACGCATACCTAGTGAAGAGAAAGAGTTATTGTCGATGAAAGGAATCGGGCGGTATACAGCGGGAGCCATTCAATCATTCGCGTTTCAGAAAGATGCGGCTATTTTGGATACCAACGTGATGCGAGTCTTACATCGAGTCTTTATCGGAACAGGCGATCCCAAAAAACAAAAATCGACATTGTGGCTCCTTTCGGAAAAGTTGATTCCCAAGGGCAAAGGGTATGATTTCAATCAAGCCTTAATGGATTTTGGTGCGTTGGTCTGTACGGCGCGAAAGCCGTTGTGCGTGTTCTGTCCGATGCGAAATATTTGCCAGACTATTTCTTTGCATGAATAATCACAGTCTTCAAGACGTGCCATATGTTGTTGTGGCTGCGGCCATTCTTGAACGGAAAGGGAAAATCTTATTAACGAGAAGAAGACTTGATGTGCATCAAGGAGGTCTCTGGGAGTTTCCTGGCGGCAAACGAGAAGCGGGTGAAACGTTGGAGCAATGCTTGCGACGAGAACTAAAAGAGGAACTTGATATTGAGGTGTGTGATGTACGGCCCTTTTCTACTGTCCGCCATCGTTATCCTGAGAAAGAAGTCGAGTTGAATGTTTTTACGTGCTCTATCCTCCAAGGGGAACCAAAGGCTCTTGAATGTATGGAGATAGTCTGGGTTCATAGGCAGGAATTAGCATCGTATGAATTCCCGGCTGCTGATCGGCCTGTTTTACGCAAGCTCCTGCAAAAAACAGGCTGAGCTGGAGTCGTGTTCGTAACCCGACATAGTTGGAGCCAAGTAAGGGGACGATTCGTAAGGCGCGAGGCGTCAACCGGGAGGCGAAAAAAAAGAACAAGAGAAGGGTACGGAAGAATGCCTGTTCCCAAAAAATGATGTGTCCGGAGTCTTGACTTTTTTGACGGACAAGGCTTTTGGAACATCACTGAAATTTCTTTGCTGAAAAACACGGGATTTTTTCTCTAAGGGGCGGATTCCTGAAGCTGTCGAATTTTTTCAGCCTGTTCATCAACTGTATTTCGTAGATCCTGTAATTGTTGCTGTATGCTGTCCATGTCTTGGGGGATTTTTTCTGACTGGCGGTTGGTTAGGGGAAGTGTCAGTTGTTGCTCTTCTTTCTGGTTTCCTGCCATTGAAGGTCGAAGGGCTGCATAGTTGATGGCGATCCAGGATTCGTGGGAGGGGATCGTCATGAAGCGGTGCGCATTTTCACGCTGAAGGACAGCCCGTTGCTCGGAGAATAGGAGAGTGGTTGTCTTCTGGAGATTTCGTGAAGAAGAAGTATTCCTGGCTGAATGTCCCTGGTATTTTTTAAGATTCTGTAATGTCAAAAAGAAAATTGCAGGAGAGAATACAGCGACGGTTCCTCTCACCTGGATTCCCCCTTCTTCATCTCCCACGGTTCTAAAGGCAATGAGTTCCTCTGGAGTCGCTTGAGAGAAGGCATCAATGAGTTGAGGAGTCAAAAAATCAATTTGAGCTTGAGAGAAAACGGGAAGTGGTGCAGAGGGAGAGAGAAAGAGTTCTTGGAGAATACCCATTTCCTGTGTTTTGGAAATTCCTCCTAAGAGCTGCTTGATGAGCGAGGCTGATAGGTCTTGAGGATGTTTCGGTGGTATGTGGAATGTGCTGGATGTTTGTAAGACGATACGTCCTTGTTGGCTAGTGTGGATAAGGGTTTCGACTTCAGGTGTCCAAGAACATTGAATGGTCAAGAGAAGGCATGTGGCCATCATTCCACATAATTTGAGGAAAATGTTACGTTGTGGTGGCAAGAAAGAATTGCTCAAAAGGAATGGATACTAGGAAGGTATTAACCCATGGCCGTGGGAATTTTGTTCTGTGTTGAGGGCTTGCGAAACAATGACTTCCCAGAATTCGAGCCAAGATTTTGGCCAGATTGAACCGATCTGAGGGAGTAAAGCCGCAGTCTTGTTCTTTGTTTGTCGCCTTACGCTTTACGCCTCACGCTTCACGAATTTCCTCTTGCTTGGTTTCGGCTTGTTCGAGTTAGGTCTGCCGAATTCCACAAGCCCGTGCAATGCCATCTTGGTAGCGGCTCCATAGAGTTAAGGCTTCCTCTAGCCGTGAAAGAATCTGGTCTTGTTGGTCAGGATCTTTTGCCTGATGGATGATCATATCGTAGATGACTTTTCGTGATCCCGGCTCAAACATGTGCTGGGCTCGGAAATAGTCCATACATTCGGAGGGTAGGCCCTGGTGTTGGACGAGTGCATGTTTCTGAATCAACTCCTCAATTTCTGCTTGGTTTTGTGGTGGTTGTGGGTATAAAACTTCTTCGGGGTCACGAGATGAGCCTTTTATGAAAATGGTTAAAACGGCTGCCCCCAACGTCCAGTCGTCTTCTTGGCACAGGTGGTTTAACCATTGTCGATAGGTACGGCTGTGAGCTAACAATTCCACGTCCCGAAATCCAGCTCTATCGAATCCAAGGCGATTCATCATATGCAGAAAGAGTTCTTGGTGTGGGCTCCCTAAAGAAAATCCTCCGGTTTCTTCTTCATAAATGATAGTGGCTAAGCGGCGACGCCCTTCCCATGGAGGATTTTTCCCGAGAACCTGTGCAAGAAGGATAGAAAAATCTCTGATATAGACAACATATTCTTGATGGTAAAAAATGTTTAATTGTTTTTTAGTAATTGTGCTACTGTGAAAATGAGATGTCGCCCAATGTTGTTTACGTCGTAAGATGTCAAAGATGCGGTCGCGAAATTGTTCGGAGGCGAGTGTTTTAAACATGCTGGTGTGAAGTGGAGCTAAGGATTAAAGGAGAACATTTTTGCTGAAAGACAAGCCCTTGACCTGATTTCTCATTCAAAATACCGTTGCGATTCTGATTACAATACCAATAGAATATCATACATCCAGTGAGTCTGTAACTATGCAACCCATTAGTATCGCGGATCCCGATAGCATATTAGATTTTTTAGCCAACGTGGCCCTGAAGGGGGAGGGGGTGACGACCGAAAGCCTTCTGGAGTTTGTGATGGATGAGGGATTTATGGAGCCCATATACTTAAGTGCAAAGGGTGAAGATCCTGAAGCTTTTTATAAGGGACAATCTCATGCGTGGGGGATCTATCAGATCAGGGAATGGAAGCGTGTCATCATTATTTCCGGTGGAGGACCTGGAAAGGTGCGGCGGATGCAAATTACTGAAACACCCTGAAGTCTTAATGGAGATGATGCCGATTACGGAAAATCTAAGCTTTTGGGGGTTCACGACACAATAATTTCTCAGAATTCACGAGCTCTTAATGCCATCCACCCAACAATTTACCCTCTTCGAAGTATAAATACCTGTGTTTAAAGGTATTGGAATCAATCCAGTCTTCATACACCCATTCTTCCCGCCGGAGGCCTTTTTCGGTATAGCTGATATTCATTTGATAGGGACCGCCCCAGGTTTTCATGACTTGTTCTCGAGTCATCCCGACCATCACGGCTTTATCTTGAACATGCTGTTCAAATGTGGGGTCAAGTAACCGGGGGACGATTCCCCAGGCCACCATCCAAAGAACAAAGGCGCCTAAAAGGGAATAGAGCGTGAGGCGAACAGGGCGGCGGCAAATCCAAGAAATCTGAGATGTTGTGGAGATTTGGCTGTTGGGGAGATGCATGTTCACAAAAATTCAACGCCTTAGGAAAATAATGAGAATCGGGCAGTGTCCATGAATGGTATCGGTCTTCGTAGTCTTAAAATACTAAAACTCCTCAGGTGGATAGATTGAAGGCTTTTAGAGGGCAATCGTGCACGAGCATTCAACACTTCGGGTATTGTGAGTGATAGCCTTCAGTCTTTAGCCTCAAGACCTGAGTGACAAATACTCTATCAGCGGGTTCAAAAAAAGGTCAAGGTAAGGCTTATATGTTTCTCGAAGTTGAAGAAAACCTTAATTTTGAAGGGTCGTATTTTGTTCGATTTAAGGAAATGGGACCACCACGACAAATTACGCACATCAAGTCCTATGAGCGTCTTTCCCGTGGAGAATGGTGTGAGGTGACGGGGTGGTGTGATGATCTCGATCAACCGCAATGCCCTGCCTATGCCCAGAAGGTAGAAGATTCAGGAGCGGGAACCGCCTATATCATCTTTGGTGGAAATTGGGGTGTGAGACTCAAGCCTGAGTCGTCTGTAGGGGAATGGAATCTTTATGATTCTGAGCAATGGGGAGAAGGATATCTGTCCATTGGGGAAGAGCGAGATCTTCGGTTTCTCTAAGTTCCGAAGGAAATGTGTTCTGGTTGCTAATCCGCATATTCCGGTCGGGGAATGGATTTGATGGTTTGAGCTTGAACGGGTGGTTGTTTTTCGAATTCCGGGGAAAAGGGATTCGTGATAGGTTCGTGTGTTAAACGTTGTTGGTGTTCCACAAGTTGAAGACTTTGGGTGGTAATTTCTAATCGGTCAATGGGTGTTGTCACAGAAAGATCATTCGGGATGCCATTGACTGCAAACATCTGGTAGGCCAGGTA
>Ga0209988_10001178_pt1 | contig 16913 bp, 14 predicted proteins | sample N075metaG_FD_183115 | JGI IMG/M metagenome (GOLD analysis project Ga0209988, IMG submission 183115) | Deep subsurface microbial communities from Kermadec Trench to uncover new lineages of life (NeLLi) - N075 metaG (SPAdes) (version 2) | ecosystem: Environmental > Aquatic > Marine > Ocean trench... | reverse complement strand
CTCGAGGCCCAGGGCCGCCACGACCCCTGCGTCCTGCCGCGGGCCGTACCCATCGTCGAGGCCATGGTGTGCCTGGTACTGGCCGACCACTGGCTGCGCCAGCGCAGCGTCGACGCGCTCCCGCCTATCGAGTAGTCGCCGCGTGATCGAGCGTAGCTGCGTCTCACGACATTCTGGAGCGTGGCCGTTGCAATAGCAACGCCCTCGAAAGGTCCCTCCGTGATCGATGGACACCGAGACCTTCCGCTGGGACGGGGTGGGATCCATCCAGGGCATCCTTTGGTGTAAAGGATGTGCTCGGACTTCTGTAAACCATCAGCCCGACCGTTCACCCTACGGGGAGCCTGCGGCGGGTAGTGCGTCGGGCCGAGATCCCCCGCCGCAGGGCCCCCGATGGGACTTGACATAACGCCCCATACTCGAACGTCGAGCCAAAACGCAGCTTATATGTCCTATCTCCGGTTCATCCTGCTCCCCGGAGAAGGTAGAGTCAGCGGGATTCGGATCCAAGTCACGGCAGCTTGCAAGAGATCGCGCGGGTCGTGGACCCTCCCCGCGTCGATCCGGAGGCCCATCATCTCACTGCGCAATCGTCTGACCCTGGCGCGCCAGCTCACAAGGGCCCTTGTGGACATCGGCCTGGACATCGCGGCCTCACCGCTGGGCCGTGCCCTGCCCCTCTCCCCTCGCGAGCTCACGGACCGTGACCGTTTCGAGCGCCTGCTCCGGAGCGGACGCTGCGGCGCAGACCCGCTTGTGCTCGAGCCCCAGGCAATCGTTCCAACGTCGTTCGTGTCACCCAGCAGCAATTGCCAGAACACGATCTTCGAGGTCAGCTGGCGAGATCACGCGTCTGGCTCCGCAGACGCGCCGAAGACACTCTTCGTCAAGCAGCCGTGCGCAGACTTTCGGACGCGCCTGTTCGCCAATGTCATCGGCTTCTGGAAAATCGAGTGCGCGTTCTGCCGCAACCTTGCCGCGGCGGTTCCGATCGCGATGCCTCGCATCCATGCAGTGGCCCAGCATCGCAGCCGCTTCGTCCTTGTCATGGAGAACCTGCTCGATCGGCCGAACACCCACCTCTTCGTCAACCAGGACCTGCTCGGTGGCGTTGACCTGGCGGGCGCGAAGCGCTGTCTGCGAACCCTCGCGACGCTGCATGCTGGCTTCGTCGGGATGGACCCGGAGGCCCGAGAACGCAGCCTGCCACTGGACCTGCATCCCTTCCTGTCGCCGTCCCTCAAGCCGATCATGCTTGCCGTCAACCATCTCGCGATCGCACCGTGCCAGAACCGAGCACCCCAGACATTCGACGACGAATGCGCCGCCCTCTACCGGCGTGCCCTCGCTCATTGGGAGAAGCTCTCAGCAGCCTGGTTTCAAGAGCCCCTCACCCTGATCCATGGCGACAGCCACCTCGGCAACTTCTTCAAAACGGGCGACGAGATGGGCATGATCGATTTCCAGGCTGCCCAGTGGAGCAAGGGAATCCGCGACGTCCAATACTTCCTGATCAATTCGATGCGGACGGAGCTGCTGGCCGAACACGAACGCGAGCTCGTTGCGTTCTACGCTGAAGAGTCCACACGTCTGGGTGCACCGTTATCCACCGAGGAGGCCTGGGAGCAGTACCGCGGCTTCTCGTTCCAGACGTTGATGACGGCCGTGGTCTCCCTGGGCCTCGGCTCGTTCACCGACAGCGATGCCGTCATTCGAGCAATGCTCGAACGCGCGGTGGCGGCGAACCGTCGACTCGACTTCGCGACCTGGCTCGATTGCGTCATTGCGGGTTGATCGCGCCAGATCCAAGGGGTAGGTCCACCACAGCGAGGCCATCGTGTCGCCGATGCTGGATCCCGACCCTGCTTTCCTGCCGATCATGAGCATCGCCAGGATCCGCAGGCCAGCGGTTTTCATCGATCGCGTCTAACGTCTGATCCCTGATGCCAGCTGATGACTGGACTTGACTCCAAGAAAAGACACCAACCTCCATCCTCGAGAGCGAGTCAACTCGAATCGGGCCGCCGCTGACGGTCAGCGAGAATCGCCTCGAGCAGGCGCTTCGCCTCATCGGTGTACAGGACCAGGCGATCGGGGTCGAGCGCCACGTTGTTCAGATACTGGAGCCGCAAGACGTCACCCTTGTGCAGCTCAGGGATTACAGCGCCGAAGAAGAACCCGAGTTTGCACAGATTGCCCACCGCCGCCATCGCCATCGGGTTTCCGAGAGGTAAGTCGAGGTGGATCACGTCCAGTCTCTGGAGACACAGCTCGCGGAAGCGATGGCCGACCTCCGCCTCGAGGTCCGTGCCCGCACACTCGACCTCGATGCGAGCGAGACCACGCCGTCGCTTCAGCTCCACGTGCAGCGAACTCCGGACCGATGTTGTGCCGGGCTTCGGGTCCAACAACGTGCGACGCAGCCCGAGCTGCCGGTAGATCGACTTGAGCAACGCCCGGTAGCGTCGCGGCAGAAAGACCTCGCGTGCTGGCGCTTCGCCCGTGGCGCGGTAGTAGACCACTACCGAGCCGCGATCCCGGGGTTCGTCATCGAAGCCGCGGAACCTGGTGAACTCGGGGATCTCCGCCAGCAGCAGGCCGGTCTCGCACGCGCCAATCGCCACATTCGCCTTCTGCGTGATCGGGTGCACGGTGACGGCGTCCGCGTAGATGCCGACGAGATCGAATTCGCGGACGGCCTCGGCCTGGTGCGAAATGATCGACCCCAGCAGATGGTGACTGCGGTAGCGCGGGTCGACCAGTGCCATCCCGCTCTCCGCCACGCGGGCATCCACTTGTTCTCGGAGGATGCCGCTGTGACCCACCACCTCCCCGTTCGGGCTCACCCCCACGAAGGAGCGGAGCAGGTTGCGATCGATCAGGGACAGCACCTGATCGGGGTAGTAGATGAAGTCGTTGGTATACGTGTAGCCGTAGCAGCGGTAGACGCAGCGGGCGAGGCCCGGCGCGTCGGCAGCCGTCAGTGCACGGACGGTGATCGGTGCGTCAGCGTCAACGGGCGTCGTTCCCGGATGCTCTTCCTGTTCCAGCTCGGTCTGGTCCTGCGCACGTCTGCACAGGGTCAGCTCCAGGGCGTTGCCACCCCCACCGCGGCTCTCGAGGCGCAGAGCGTCGGCCCGGTCGTCGGCGTGGCGTCGGCCCACCAGGGTCTCCCTCTCGAGACTGAAGCGACCGATCGAATAGGGAAGGCCCTCGTCTTCGATGCGAACTATCAGCGCCCCATGCCGCTCCCCTACGATCAGCGTGAAGTCTGCCTCGCGGGGATCGTCGAAGTGACACTCGATGACGTCGAGGCACAGGGATTGGACGACCGAGCGCACGCGCTCGACATCGTCGCGGCCGAAGTCGAGGCCTTCGGCGACACCAGCGGCCGCCGAAGACACGGCGCGGATGAAACGCTTCCCGCCGTGAATCCGCAGTCTCATGAGTTCCGGGGTGCCGCTGCCGCCCTCGGCCATCTGCTGACTCTAGCAGGCTGCGGAAAAACCCCGTGGCCCTCCAACGCGTGAACCGGGACCCATCCGCGCCACACGGAATCCGGCAGAACCGTAATCCCCATCCCCCGAGGCTTCTAGGAAAGCTGCTGCCTCGTTTTCGGTAGACTGCTCTGCGCTGGATGAGCAAGTCGCCTGTTGAATTGCCATCGAGGACGGAAATGCAACGCATCAATCGTCGAATCTTCATGGCCGGATCGATCGGATTCCTGGCGACGGGCTTCAATGGGTGTGGAGACAAGACGGAACAGCCTCAATCCGACGAGTTTGATGCCTGGGGATAGGGCCCATTCGACGAACACCAGGCTGATGCGCTGGTCGAACATCGAGATCAACTCGCCGGCTCGGGGGGCTACGTCGAAAGTCCACACCGTCAGCCCTCACCGGGCCCTCTTGCCGGCGGCAACACGGTGCGCCCGCAAGAGGATCAAGGCAACCGGGATGAAGAGGGACATGCCCAAGGCGCTGCACAACACGGCCAGGTAGTTGGCCGAGCCGACATCGAGCGACGATGGCGGCAGGAAACCGACGAGGAAGGCGGCGACCGAGAAGACAAGCCCGACCCCACACACGAGGGTGATCCCTGCACGACCGCCGGGGATCCGCCATGGACGGGGTTGGTCCGGTCGGCTCCGACGGAGCCACCACACCGCCGCGAACAACAGCATGTACATCAGGAGGTACAGCTGTACGACTAGCTGTGGGACCCAAGAGAGCTTCCAGACTGAATCGAACACGGTCTGCATCGCCTGCACGATTCCAGCTGTGATATTCAGCTCCGTCGCCGGCACGAGCACGGCAATCGCCAGCACCGTCGGAACCAGCAGCAGTGTTGCTAGTGCAATGGAGATGAATGTCGCGCGTGGATAGGTCCGCGCCGGGTCCCGGATCTCTTCCACACGGGTCCCCATGAGTTCGATCCCGGCGAAGATCATGATGGTGGAAATGGCGAACGCCAGGTTCCCGGAGTCGGTGAGGTCAGGGACGAATTCGCCGGCTTCGAATGAGATGGTCGACGCGTGCCCCTGTGCCACGTACACAACCGCGAACGCGACGGGAGCGACACCGGGAACAATCGTACCGACGAGCGAGCCCACCGTCGCGCTGCCAAGTCATCGCGAGTTCGGTCGCCACCATGCCGGCGGGGATCAGGAACGCAACGACCGCCAGCAGCAGGAAGAACACGGACCCCAGGCCGTACGTCGCCAACGGTGACAGCCCGTGCAGGGTCGTGGTGATGCCGAACATCACCATCACCACGAAGAAGAACCGCAGGCTCTTCGCTCCCGACACCGCGGTCACGGGACCAGGCCGTGGCGCCAGCTCGGAGCACCGGGCTCGAACGTTGGTTGTTGCTGGTCCGCCTCAGAGGACCCGATTGAACAGAACGTTCGTTGTCGGACGCTGAACACGGCGCTTGTCTTGCCGATCCGCAAGTGGTCCACCGCTTGCTCCCACCCGGAAAGCACCGCCTCACGCAGCTGCGACTGCGGATCGAAGCTTGAGCGAGGCGTCATGTCAATCTCTTCGTCGGCCCTCACCCATTCTCGCGGAACCGGCCGCACAGTGTGCTCCTTTCGATCTCGTACTGCTCATCGAGTGAATCGGCGAACAGGTTCAGAGCGAGATCACCGAGCAGCTGGCAGCTCGATGCCGAAGAAGCGGGCGGCGTTGCCGCCGAGGATCTTGGTGCGCTGCTCTTCGGTGAGGTCGCCCATGGTCCGCTCGATCGCCGCGGCCGAGTGGGGCCAGGTGCCTTCGTGGTGGGGGTAGTCGTTGGCCCACATGAAGTTCTCGACGAGGTCGTGCTCCACCGCGAGTGCCAGACCCGATCGGTCCTCACCGAACGACGAGAAGCCCTGGCGGCGGTAGTAGAAGCTCGGCGGCTCCTTCAGCTCGGGCGACACCCACATGCGGTGCTTGTAGAACGCCTCGTCCATCGCATCGAGCAGCCACGGGACCCAGCCGATGCCTGCTTCGATCGTGGCGAACCGCAGCTTCGGATGGCGCTCCAGCACCCCCGATGCGCACAGGTTGGCGACCGGCTCCTGGCTGGCAGCACAGCAATGGACGGCGTAGTTGATGACCGCCCCACCCGGACCTGAAGCGGCGCGCGGGTCCCGCCCGGTCGAGACGTGAATCGTGACCGGGAGGTCCGTGTCCTCGATCGCCGACCACAGCGACTCGAACTCGGGTTGGTTGTAGTTGCGGTGGTCCATGCCGGTAGGCCCGTATTCGGGCTTGCACGGGATCGTGATCCCGCTGAAACCCATGTCGGCTACGCGCTGGAGCTCGCCGATCGCCGCCTCGACATCGAGGGTGGGGACCATGGCCATGGGCAGGATGCGGTCGCGGTGGTCCCAGTAAGCCTCGTGCGCCCAGTCGTTCCAGGCCCGGCACATGGCCATCGAGAAGCCCGGGTCGTTGGTGCCGAAGGCGAACAGCCCCTTGTTCGGGAACACGATCTCCACTTCGACGCCGTCACGGTCCTGGTCGGCGATACGCTCCTCGGGCGTGTAGCCGGTCTTGTTGCGCTCGATGTCCTCAGGGCCCCAGTCGGTGTTGTCTGTGCGGATCTTCCACGGCCGGTTGCCCTCGGTGATGATGAAGGATTCGCCGTTCCGCACTTCCAGATGAGGAAGGCGATCCAGGTACGCCGGATCGATCCGCGACTTCACCCAGTTGCGCGGCTCGTTCGCGTGGCAGTCGGCCGAGACCACGAAGTACTTGTTCGGGTCATCGGCATGCGCCGTGCGCTCCCACCCCTCGGCCCCCGGTGTTTCTGTTCGCTTGGCCAACGTTGCTTCGATGGAAGGCATTTCGACTCCTTTACTGTTCGGCTCGTTGTGTGCAACTCGTACACGACTCTAGTCCGAACTACCGTTCTCCTTGGTGGGTGTGAACACGGGCAACACCATGTCGGTGCCGTCGATCGGCTCCGAAGTGGCCACGACGGCCATGCCGACCTCGACGTCGGCGGGGTCACAGCCCACGATGTTGGTGAACATGCGCGGGCCCTCTTCGAGCTCGACGATCGCGACGACGAGCGGGAGCTGTGCCGCGAACGCCGGGTGAGGCGGGCGGTACGCGATCGTGTAGCTGTAGACCGTCGCCCGCCCCGACACCGGCGACCACGGCAGCGACGAAGAGCCGCAGCTCGGACAGGTGGCCCGGGGTGGGAACGGTCGGTGTCCGCACGGCTCGCAGCGCTGCAGCGCCAACTGGCCACGGCGGGCGGCGTCCCAGTAGGGCTGGGTGAGCTCGGAGGTGGGCGGGACGGGTCGGGTGCTCATCGGTCGGCTCCGAAGACGAGCCCGACCTGCTCGGCGATGATGCCGCCGTTGCCGTGGGCGTAGGCGATCTCAACGCCTCCGACTTGACGCTCGCCACCGCGGCCTTGGATCTGGCGGACGGCTTCGGTGACGTGGCTCATACCGCCCGCCATGCCGGATTGGCCGAAGGAGAGCTGGCCGCCGTGGGTGTTGAGCGGGAAATCGCCCGAGAAGGTCAGGTCATGCGACTCGACGAACGCGCCCGCTTCACCGGGTTTGCAGAAGCCGGCCTCTTCGAGGGTGAGCAGGACCATGATCGTGTAGCAGTCGTAGAGGGACGCGAGGCCGATGTCTGCGGGGTCGACGCCGGCCGAGGAGAAGGCGGCGCGGGCCGCGATCCCCACGCCGGTCTCGCCCAGGTCGGGGGCCTGGGCGAAGGACGAGTGCGTGACCGACTCGCCGGCACCGAGTAGCCAGGCGGGTCGCTGGGCGGCGTCGGCCACACGATCGGCCGCTGTGATGACGAGTGCCGCGGCGCCCGCGGTGGGCATGACGATCTCGAGCATCCGGAGCGGCTCGCAGATGACGTCGGATCCGAGCACGTCGTCGATCGTCAGAGGCTGGTCATGGAAGAAGGCCGCCGGATTGGCGTTGGCGTTTCGGCGCTGGTCGACGGCCACTTTGGCTCGCTGGGCATCGGTGAGCCCATACTCGTAGGCGTAGCGGTTGGCGAGCAGGGCATAGCCGACGTTGGCGCCGACCATGCCGTAGGGCGCGTCGAACTCTGCGTGGGGCGACCGATCGCGCGTCGGCGGGTTCGAGCGGGGCCGGCGGGCGGCGGGGTCCGGCCCGCTGTCGCCCGGCACTGAGCTCGGACGTCTGCGACGTCTTCGCGTCCCCGTGAGACAGAGGCAGGTGGTGCACATGCCGGCGCCGATGGCGGCCGCGGCGCGCCACACCATGCCGGCACCGGTGGCGCCGCCGAGGTCGACGAGCTCGGCGAAGCGCGGGCGCAGTCCGATGAACTCGGCCACGGTTGCTGGCACGAACCCCGGCAGCCCCCCGATGGGATGGACCAACAGGCCGTCCACCTCGTCGCGGGCGATGCCGGCATCCGCCATGGCGTCGACCGCGATGCCGCTGAGCAGTTCGAGGTTCGTCTCGCCCTCGGTGTAGCGCTGCGGCGCCCGCTCGGCGAGCCCGACGACGGCCGCGACACCCCGCAACGACATCAGGCGGGGCCCTCGGGATGCGGATAGTCGCTGGCGTGCTCGAGCATGCGTATAACCAGTATCACAAATAAGCTGCCAATCCCCGCCCAGACGAACAGCCGGATCGTCGCTACGAATGCCCGGTGAAGACAGGCTTGCGCTTCTGGCGGATCGCGCGCACGGCTTCCCTGCCATCGTCGCTCTTCAAGCCACGAGCTGCGTACGTAAGCTCGTCGCGCAGGTGAGCTTCGAGGTCATCCGGGAGACCGATCCGCGCGACCAGGCGCTTCGTCTGTGTTGCGGCAAGCGGCGCGACTTCGGCGATCTTCTCGCAATAGGCAACAAAGGCCTGATCAAAGCCATCGGCGTCGACGACTTCGCCCACCAGCCCCAGCGCGAGCGCTGCGTCGGCATCGTGAAACTCCGGCTCGAGAAAGAAGCGCATCGCCCGCTCGCGTCCGATGGCTGCGGGCAAGGTCCACGAGAGGCCACAGTCCGGCGACGTTCCGACACGTGCATAGCCGGGATGAAACCGGGCTGCTGAGCTGGCCATGCGAATGTCGGCGAGCATGGCGAGCGCCAGCCCGGCGCCGATCGCAATGCCATCGATGCCCGCGATGACGGGCTTTTCGCAAGTCACTCGGATAACCGTCACCAGTTGAACCACCCTGTCCGCGGTTTGCTCAACGGATTCAGGCGGAGGATCAGTGGGCTTTCTCGGACTGAGATCCGCACCCGAACAGAACGCACCCCCAACCCCTGTCAGTGCGACCACTCGAACCTCATCGTCAGCAGCCGCTTCTTCAACACTCCGAACAAGCGCCCGGGTGAGTTCGTTCGAGAGTGCATTCTTCTTTTCCGGTCGATTCAGCCGGAGGATCCGGACCCCATTCCGGGATTCCTCCAACAGAACAGGTTCGGATTTCATGGCGGTGTCAGTCATGGAGATCTCCCTTACTGCGATGCTTCCTTCTGGCTCCTATTCGAGGACGCCGGCGTTGGCGAGCTCGGTAATCTTGCCTGGGTCGTAGCCCAGCAGCTCTTCGAGGATCTCCTGATTGTCCCGCCCCAGCGTCGGCACGCCGCGGCGAACCCGGGCGGGCGTACGCGAGAGCTTCGACCGAGTAGCCTCGACGATCGTGTAGGCCTCGTACGACTCGAGCCTGACGAAGTGTCCGCGCGCCTTTAGCTGCGGGTCGGTACAAGCCGCCGCGCTGTTCTGGACCCTGTGACTGGCGATCCCGGCGTCCTGCAGCTTCGCCTCGAGCTCACCGCCATCGTGCCCTCGGGTGAGTTCGGCGACGGCCGAATCCAGTTCCTCGGCGTTCTCGATCCGGTGGTTCGCAGTCGCGAAGCGCGGGTCGCCCACGAGCCCCTCGCGGCCGAGCAGCCGGCACAAGTCCTGCCAGCCGCGGTCGTCCGCGACCGCGATGGCGATCCATTGATCGTCTCCGGCCACCGGGTAGCAGCCGTGCGGTGCGAGCAGGTCGTCTCGGTTTCCCCTTCGCGTAGGATCGGCATCATTGACGAGGGTATCGAGCATCGCCGGCGCCAGGAAATGCAGCGAAGCCTCTGCCTGGGAGAGATCCAGGTGCGTCCCCTCCCCGGTGCGGTGCTTTTGATCGAGCGCGGCCAGGACGGCCGACGCCAGGAACTTCGGAGAGATGTAGTCCGTATAGGCACTATAGGGTCCGGACGCCTCCCGATCGGGCCAGCCGGCCATCTCGTGGAAGCCCACGATCGCGGCCGACAGGTTCCCGTAGCCGGAGAACTTCGCGAGCGGGCCGGTCTGGCCCATCAGGGACGTGCTGAGCATGATGAGGTTTGGATTGACTTCGAGCAGCTCGTCGTAGCCGAAGCCCAGCCTCGCCATGGTTCCGGGTGTGAAGGCCTCGCACACGACGTCGGCCCAGCGGACCAGGTCGAGGACCACCTGGCGCGACTCCGGCTTGGCGATGTCGAGCCCGAGCATCAGCTTGCTCGCGTTGCAGCCGTGGAAGAGGGTTCCGGTCTCCCTCCCGAACTTGCGATCGACGAAGGGCCGCCCGCCGCGAATCGGGTCCTGCTTGGAAGCAGACTCGACGCGTACGACCTCGGCGCCGTAGTCTGCAAGCATGCGCGTTCCCGCCGGACCCGCGATCGCCCACATGAAGTCGAGGATCTTGACTCCCGCCAGGGGGAGATCCTCCTCTTCCGGCGGCTGGGTGGCGAGGGGGGCGGCCACCGAATCGGGTTCTCGCTGCTCCGCGAGAAGCTCCGCAGCGTGCTCACTGACGCGGGGTGCGCGGCGCGCGGGCGGCGGTGTGGTGTCCAGAGAGCGAACGAAGGTGCCGAGCTGCCGCGTGGCGCTGCCTCCGTCGGGCCGTTCGAGGGGTTGGAAGTAGCCCCGTTCGGCGAGCTGCTCGATCGCTACGACGTCTCGCAGCGTCGATGCCGGCGCGACCAGGATCTTGCGCTCCATCGCGATTTCGAGGAGCTCAGCCTTGGTCTTCGACGCCGTCCAGGCGGCGATGGCCGCCTTGGCAAGGTCGTGGGTCTCCACCGGCTCGGCGCCCTCGACGATCAGTGAGACGATGGCGATCCAGTCCTTGTCGCGCAGCTCCTCGTCGCAGAAGCCGTCCTCGCACACGGCCCTCATCAACCGGGCGGTGGCGGGGCCGAAGGCTCTTCCAAAGAGGTGGGTGATCGAGACGTGTCCGTCGCGCGCGGGGTACGAAATGCGAAGCTCGAGATCGCCGACCTTCCCTCCACCGGCGGAGCGGCTGGCGCCGGCAGAGTTCACAGCCGCCGCCACGATGTCGGATTGGGTTGCGAGCGTGACGGCCTGTTGGGCGGAGATGTCGACGTGTTGACCTCGACCCGAGCGCCGGCGCTCGTGGAGTGCAACGAGCGTCGCCGCGGCTGCCTCCGCCCCCGCGTGAAGGAAGGACTGGGGAACCGAAATCCGAACCGGGGGACGATCTGCGTCGCCCGTCAGCCAGAGCGCACCCGAGGCCGCGAAGACCGTGAGGTCGCTCGCCGCCCAACTGGCCTTGGGTCCCGTCTGGCCGAAGGGCGTGACCGACACGTAGACGAGCGCGGGGTTCAGGCGCGAGAGCTCTTCGAAGCCCAGACCGAGCCTCTCCATCTCGCCGGGCTTGCGGGACTCGACCAGCACGTCGGCGCTCTCGATCAGGCGCAGCAGCGCGTCGCGATCGTCCGGCGACTCGGGATCGAGGACCACGCTGCGCTTGTTGCGGGCGTAGGCCCACCAGAAGAGTGAGCGCTCGGGCCCGCGCACATCACCGGCAAAGGGGCCCTGCCTCCGCGCCTCCGACCCACCGGGGGGCTCAACGCAGACGACGTCGGCGCCGAGCTCTCCGAGCACGAAGCTGCAGAAGATCCCCTGTTCGTCGGAGAGATCCAGAACGCGGTAGGGACTCAGCATGCCAATGGCGACTCCGCTGCCCTGCGAACGGACGGCACCTATGCGGCGCGCCTCACCCGATAGCGAAGGGGCAGCTCTTTCAGACCCACCACGAAGCTCGACTGGATCCGCTCGGGCTCCCCAGCGAGTTCGAGTGAGTCGATTCTGCTGACGAGCTCGTGCAGCATCGCGCGTTGCGACGCGCGTGCCAGGTGGGAGCCGATGCAGAAGTGCTCGCCGATTCCGAACGCGAGATGTGGATTCGGGTGACGGTCGACGCGGAAAGTGAACGGGTCTTCGAAGATCGACTCGTCGCGATTCGCCGAAGCGTAGAAGAGCACGAGGTTGTCGCCCTTACGGAGCTTCTGGCCGCGGAAGTCGAGATCCTTCGCCACCACCCGCTTCATGTAGTTGACGGGTGAGACCCAGCGCAAGATCTCTTCGACGGCGCCGGGGATCAGCTCCGGATTGCGCTTGAGCTTCTCGTACTCGCCGGGGTTCTGCGCCAAGGCGCAGATGCCGCTTGCCAGTGCGTTCTTGGTGGTGTCGTGTCCGGCCGAGAACGTGATCAGGTAGTAGCCGACCGTCTCCATCACGCCCATCGGCTCGCCATTCACCAGACCATTGGCGAGCAAGCTCGCCAGGTCGTCGGTTGGGTTCGCACGCCGATCCTCGATGATCCCGTTGAACAACTGAAACAGCTCCAGCGCCAGCTCTTGCATCGCCTTGGGCCGGTCCTCGCCCTTGCGCTGAAGGTCCGGATCGTCCGCGGCAAAGAGCTCGTTGGTCAACCTGAGGATCTGGGGCTCCTGCTCCCGGGGTACACCGAGAATGGTCGAGAGGATGCGAAGCGGATGTGCGGCGGCGATCTCGTTGGCGAACTCGCACTCGCCTTCGCCCCCGCTGGCCTTCTCGACCAGACCGTCCACCAGAGTGCGCGCGCTCCCCTGTACCACAGCGTCGATGCGCTCGATGGCTCGCGGTGTGAACCAAGGGACCGCGACCTTGCGGTAGTCGCGATGCTCCGGCGGATCCATCCCGATGATCACGCGCATCTGGCCGATACCGTCTTCCCTACTCAGCGCGATCTTCTGCTCGTTGCTCTCCAATACGATGCCGAAACGGTTCAGGAAAAGGTCGGGCTGCTTGGAGATCTCGCAGATGTGCTCGTGGCGTACGACTGGATAGAAGGGGTCGAAGCCGGGGGGCTCGCAGAAGCGCAGTCGATCCAATCGGCGTAGCTCGCTCCACTGATCATGCGGGATGCCGCGCTCGCCGTAGGCACGTGGTGAGATCAGATCGAGTCCGTTGATGTCGGTCACTGGCTCTTCTCCCCCGCCGCAGGCCCCCGATGGGTGAACGGTCGGGCTGATGGTTTACAGAAGTCCGGGCACATCCTTTACACCAAAGGATGCCCTGGATGGAAACCGACACCAAGAAGCAGCGTCAACATTTCTATCGCGACTACGCGAGTGGCCAGTGGTCGATCAGGGCCGTTGGTTTCTCCGGGTCAGATCGAGAGCGCGACGTAGAGCAGGCGCGTGTGCATTGTCGAACCCAGCCTACCATCAAGCTGGACCAGGGCTGTCTGATTTCTGCGTGTCCTTGGAGATTTGATGTCAGACGAAACCAACCGGATGGATCCGTCTCAGATCAAGGCGTTTCTGGATGAACCGCGACACGCCATACACGCCGTTGTTCGGCCGAACGGCGACGCCCAGCTGAGTCCGATCTGGTTTGTCTATGAGGCGGACCGGCTCTATTTCTCTGTCTTCCAGGAGAGCGCCAAGTATCGGCATCTCTGTCGCAATCCGAGGATCACTCTCTGTATCGACGCCGGCCATCCGGACGCACGGCCGTAACCCCCTCGGGTACTGCGGAGTTTATACCTGAAAACAGCCCTGAACGGGCAGAGTTGGAATGGCGAATCTTGCGTCGCTATCACAACAGCGATGAAGACGCGCATCGCTATCAGGCTTGGATCGCAGAACAGGGCGCGGACGCGCTGATTTCGGTCTCACCCGAACGCATCATCGGCTGGGACTTCAACGGATAGGCGCGAGGTTATTCGGGCGGGGCCTCATCATATTGCATAGAACCGTCGGTAATTTCGTGCCACGGCGCTTTTGAACCTACAAAAATATGGTACGCCTCTGGAAGACTTGGGTTTCCATCAACAGCCCCCATAGACAGATAAAGAAAATCGGGATCGCCCTCGATACTGACGAGAATATTTGAACCACAGTTGCCGCAAAATACACGCGCATGATCATCAGATGAAGCATACGTTTTGATGTCTTCCTCACCTGATAGATATCGAAACTTGTCAGCTTCTACGCCCGCGAAAGTTGCGTAGGCGGCACCGTGCAGGCGCCTGCACTGTGAGCAATGACAATGAGAAAAATCCGAAATTTCGCAATCGGCTTGATATGAAACGCGCCTACACTCGCAATGTCCCCGTATCATTTTGACTCCCAGTTATTGTAGTTAGCCGCGACGGAGTCGGGAGAGCGATTCGCAGGGCGAGGTACATCGCTGCGGCGAGTCCTCCCGAGCCGAAGACCATCCACATCACCATGATCTGGTAGCGAACAGCCACCTGTGGATCGACTCCAGACAGGATCTGCCCCGACATCATTCCGGGCAGCGAGACGAGACCGACAGCGAGCAGGCCGTTGATCTGGGGGATCAGCGCGGCGTCCAGCGCGGCGCGTCGGGCTCCCACCACGTCGATCTCGCGATCCCTTTCGGATTCGAAGCGCTCGGCGGCCAGGCTCACGGTATTCATCGCGTTCGCGAAGATCATGCCGGCGAGTGGCACGACGAATTTGGGCTCGAACCAGCGAGGCAGATCCAGCACGAGCTGGGTGACGATTGCGAACATCGTGAGTCCGCTCGCGGCGACAGCGACGAGCACTCGGGTGTAGAGGCGAAGTCTGGCACGTTTCAGGGGGCGCAGCGCGATCCACGCGGAGGTCAGCACCATCACGGCTACGACTGCAACGATGATGAGGGGCTCGTCGGCCTCGAAGACGTAGGTGAGCACGTATCCGACCGCGAGGAGCTGTGCGAGCATGCGTCCGTTCGCATAGAGAGCGGCAGAGGCCTTCAGTGACCACCGGTGCATGATCGCGAGCAGCAGCAGGATCGGAGCGAACGCGATGAGAAGGTTTGAAAGCGGGACCGTCGGGAGAGCGGAATCCATTCCGCCAAGCATAGACGCCGAGATCCGATCTGCCGATGACGGGGCTGCAGCTTGCCGAGGGCGGCAAACGCGGCGATCCGGCCCGCACCTTCGCCCGCACCATGACGGATCAACACGAGGGCTGACTTCACCCGCAACCGGGGGTGCGTGAAGCGCTGCTGTGTTCCGGCGTCTTGGCGGCCGCCTAGCCGCCCGGTCGTTCGAACCAGCTCGGGGCGCCCTGGGTCCATGCGGGTCCCGATCCCCAGTTCCGACGCGTGCGCTTCTGCTTGTGATCGGGGTCGTGTTCCGCGCATGCCTCGGCGTACTGCTTCAGGGCGGCCGCCGACGCCGGTACAGCCCAGTAATCCTCTTCGGCGTTCCAGAGGCCGTCGCCCGCGTAGTCGAGAATCGTGATGCCCGGGAAGTCGATGGTGCCGGTGCCCGATGGGTGATCTCGACGATTCTGCATGTAGACCAGGGCGCGGCCGTGTTCCTCGTCGATGGTGTGCCACTCGTAGGCCGTGTAGAGCTCGCAGTATTCTTCCATGATGGGGATGATCCAGTTTCGGACCGACTCGCGCCCGTTCATGGTTCCGAGCACGTGTTCGATGTAGCGCACGTCCTGGGTGAAATTGTTCGCGAATCCCTCCCAGTTCTCATGGACGGCACCCGTTTCCCAGTAATGCTGGAATGCCTGCTCGATCTCGTCTCGGCCAAATTTTCCCATCGTTTTTCTCGCCTCCAGTCCCCCAGACGGCGATCATAAGCCCCCGCCACTCCCGATTTCAACGAGTCCCCGCCGCAGGCCGCCGATGGGACTCGACATAACGCCCCATACTCGGACATTGAGCCAGAACGCAGCTTAATTGCCCTATCCCCCTGAATGATGCTTGACAGAATGTGCCCAGCGTGTTTATTTGTGACGGTTCGATCACAATTTACAATAATCAGAGAGCAATCATGTCCGCGAAGCAACTCAGCGATAGCGATGATGATTCGCCTCGCGGCACTCGTCACGATCATCCAGAGCGTGGTGCCAATTCCGTTGTTCACGTACCTGGCCAGGCAGCTGCCCACGGGCGGGTCAAGCGGTCGAGTTGGTTCGGTGCCGGGGGCGCCGCGAATGTCGCCGTAGACAGGATGACGAATCGGATCTCCGGAGTGCTCGATATTCGCGACGGAGACGCGTGCCGGCTTGGTGATCCCGCAATCGTCGGCGGGGCGCCGCCGGATGCCCTTCTTCCGCTCTGGATGGGGCATTCAAACTTGCGTCCAGTGCCTCAGGAGACGAACTAGAACCGAGCTTTGAGAGGGGGCATTTGAAAATGAAGGAACACGGATGAACAAAACAATGAATCAAGTTTTTCGGTCGATCGCGGGGATGAAGCTCTGGGTGAAGATTTGGCTGATGATGCTGGGACCGGCAAACATGGCAGCGTTTCTATACTTAGATACGGACATCGGGTTCTGGAGTGCAGTGGCTGGCGGTCTGGTCGTTGTAACGAACATACCGATGATGTTCGCTATGGGTGGAGTTACACGTGCATTGTCGCTTCCCCATATGATTTGGGTTCCATTGCTCATCTACATTTTCCCCCGAATCATCGGCCCTGAGGCACTCGATCCCGCCAGCGCCGAATTTCGGTTGGGCGTCACCATCTTTGTGTTCAATAGCATCTCACTTGCATTTGATTTTTTGGAAAGCTACCGCTGGCTCAAGGGTGAGCGCGAAATTCTTGGCCTCGAAGCCTGAACCGGCGAGTCCACGATGAAGTCCGACCCGACAGGAGCCCCCTGTGTCCCAATGTAGGATGAGACACTCCACCTCTGACAATTAGTGAGACCGGCGGGGGAGATCCCCTGGCGATGCAATTTCAATACGCACTTTTTTTCAAGTGGAGCTCGATAGGATCGCGAACGGCCATCATCATGCAGTACACGCCAACGAGATTGAAGGGTCCCCTCTTCTATCCGAACGTTCTCTTCTACCGGTTCTTGAAGCATTTTCGAATGTAAATACTGGTTCTGTCGGCGGGGAATCGCGTGGCTCAAAAACGAATGAAGGTCCACAATAGAGTCTGAGGTAAAATAGGAAAGACAAGCTGCGTTTTGGCGACGTCCGATGACGCTGTCGACGCGGGCCTCGCGGGGATAGGGCAATTAAGCTGCGTTCTGGCTCAATGTCCGAGTATGGGGCGTTATGTCAAGCCCCTACGGGGAGCCTGCGGCGGACCGATCGGTCGATGTGGCACCGGGGGGTGATGCCGGATGGCCACGAATGGTTCGATGCGGCGCAGCGATCGACGGCCGGCGTGCACGCGG